>OIZW01002316.1_pt1 | contig 9619 bp, 9 predicted proteins | sample 1588581 | NCBI WGS metagenome assembly OIZW01 (sample SAMN03283266) | human gut metagenome | biome: human-associated habitat; material: feces | host: Homo sapiens | place: USA | collected 2013 | reverse complement strand
CAACAGAAATAGCATTAAAAAAGAATTTTGATAAGAATGGAACAAGACGATAAATACAAGTTTGTCAGGTTGCCCTTTGAGAGAGGAAAAATCCCTTTCTCAAAGGGCTTTTCTGCTATACGGATGTTCAGGTGTAAAGTCACAATTGACTTGACCGCAGAAAACCGCTATAATAAATCTATACAAGCAGGAGGACTTCCAATGAACGAAAATTTTACTGTCAGAAAAGCGACCGAAAACGACATAAGTCTTATAGAAAACCTGATAAAAGGTCTTGCCGCATACGAAAAAAGACCGCAGGATATGACCGCCACACAGGAGGATTTGTGTTATCTTCTCTTTGAAAAGAACATAGCGACAGCGCTTATCGCCGAACTGAACGGCGAGCCGGTCGGATATGCGATATATTACCCCGTATTCGCCTCGTTTGCGGCAAAGGCAGGAGTGCATCTTGAAGATCTGTTTTTAAAACCGGAAAAACGCAGGAGCGGACTTGGCACAAGATTTTTTGCCGAAGTAGCCGAGTTTGTAAAACAGGGCGGATTTTCATATATAGAGTGGAGCTGCCTTGACTGGAACGAGCCTGCGATCAATTTTTATAATAAGATCGGCGCAGAAGAGGAACACGGAAGAAGATATTTTTCTTATACAGCGTAAAACAGTCTGAGATTATAAGAGCAAGATAAGTAATGAACTGTATCGGAAAAACTGACACGGTTCAGGTTTGTGTTGATTCGCTCAGTCGCCCGCAGATAACGAAAGCACGCATTCCCCGACCGGATAGTGTTAAGCATAGCAGGTGCTGCTGTCAGTTTCGGTTTACCCGGTGTAAGCCGTATAAAAACGGTATCCGCACCGAAAGACGCGGTATAAATAACAGAGTATTGTAAACCGATGCTCAGCTTTTGCTTGAAATTTTATGAAAATGTGCTAAAATATAATCAGACAGAATTGCGTGATACGAACAGATTTCACTGTCGGTATAATGCATCAGGAAGTAATACTCCGGAGGGTAAAATGTCTGAGGTAACTAAAAGGGCACTCGAGCAGTCGCTAAAAAATCTTCTTCTGAAAAAACCGCTTACCAAGATAACTATAAACGATATTACCGAGGATTGCGGCATAAACCGGATGACCTTCTATTATCATTTTAAGGATATTTACGACCTTGTGGAATGGTCGTGCCTTGAAGACGCAAGAAAAGCGCTTGAAGAAAAGAAGACCCACGATACCTGGCAGGAGGGTTTTCTGAATATATTTGAGGCTGTGCTTGCAAATAAACCGTTTGTTATGAATGTCTACCGCTGTGTCGATCGTGAGCAAGTGGAAAAATATCTGAAACCGCTCACAGACGGTCTGATAATGGGAGTAATAGATGAGCAGTCAACAGGAATAACTGTGCGTGATGAGGACAAGGAATTTATCGCACGGATATATTCGTATGTGTTCATAGGGATAATGCTTGACTGGATAAAAGGCGATATGAAGGAAGACCCAAGGCTGATAATAGATAAGCTCGCATTGCTTATAAAAGATTCCGTTTCCGATGCGTTGAATCGTTTCAAGCTGTGAGCCGGTTTTTATCAAAATGCCTGTTTTGATAAAAAATTATACAATTTACAGTGCTGTGCTAAAGATTTTAGCACGGCGCTTTTTTTGTTTATTGAAAGAAGTCGGAAATGTGGATATAATAAGGACAGAAAATAAATTTTCAGGAGGTTTTTATGTATTACTCAGCAGGAACTTATGAAGCATTCGCACATCCCGAAAAGCCGAAGGATGTCGACAAAAAGTCAGCTTATATCATTGGCACGGGACTTGCCGGACTTACGGCAGCCTTCTATCTTGTAAGAGACGGACAGATGAAGGGTGAGCATATCCACCTTCTTGAGAAACTGGAGCTTGCGGGCGGAAGCTGTGACGGACGCAAGGATATTACAAAGGGTTTCTATATGCGTGGCGGTCGTGAAATGGATAATCATTTCGAGGTAATGTGGGATACGTTCCGTGATGTTCCCTCTATCGAAACGCCCGGTGTATCGGTGCTTGACGAATACTATTGGCTCAACAAGCACGACCCCAACTATTCTCTCTGTCGTGCAACGGTAAACTGCGGCAAGGACGCACACACAGACAAGAAGTTCGAGCTTGACAAGGAATCGGCAATGGCGCTCTCAAAGCTCTTCTTAACGCCCGAAAAGGATCTTGAGGACAAGAAGATATCGGAGGTTCTCCCCGACAGCTTCTGGAGTACGAATTTCTGGCTGTATTGGCAGACAATGTTCGCTTTCCAGCGCTGGTCGAGCGCTCTTGAAATGAAGCGTTATCTCTGTCGCTACGTTCATCACATAGATGGACTTCCGGACTTCAGCGCACTGCGCTTCACAAAGTACAATCAGTACGAGAGTATGATACTTCCGCTTGTAAAATATCTTGAGGTTCACGGCGTTAGCATCGAGTACGGAATGGACGTGAAGAATGTCATCATCAAGGATGACGGCGGCAGGAAGATTGCAAAGCAGATAGTCTATATAAAGGACGGAAAGCAGCAAACGATAGATCTTATCGAGGACGACCTTGTGTTTATCACAAACGGTTGCTGTACCGACACATCCTGCTACGGCGATCAGACCCATGCTCCCGATTTATCCGGTGTAAAGAACGGATTCGGCGAATCGTGGGATATGTGGAAGGCTATTGCGGCACAGGCGAAGAACGGCGAATACGGCAACCCCGACAAGTTCTGCAGCGATGTTGACGCTACGAACTGGATGAGCGCTACAGTAGCGACCTCGGACGATGAGATAATCAGATATATTATGAATATCTGCAAGCGTGACCCACGCATGGGCAAGGTAACAACAGGCGGTATTGTCACCGTAAAGGACAGCACGGAAAACTGGTATCTTTCGTGGACGATAAACCGCCAGCCTCAGTTCAAGTCGCAGGATAAGAATATGGTTCTCGTATGGCTGTATTCCCTTAACACAAACAAGGAAGGCAACTATGTGAAGAAAGCCATGCGTGATTGCACAGGCGAGGAGATCTGCCGTGAGTGGCTCTACCACATCGGTGTACCGACAGAAAAAATCAATGCGCTTGCCAAAAACTCCTGCAACACCACAACGTGCTATATGCCTTATATAAACGCATTCTTCCAGCCGAGAAAGGAATCAGACAGACCTAAGGTAGTGCCGGACGGCGCAGTAAACTTCGCTTTCATCGGTCAGTTTGCCGAAACGCCCCGTGACACCATCTTCACTACCGAGTATTCTATGCGTACCGGTATGGAATCTGTCTACACCTTGCTTGACATTGACCGTGGCGTTCCTGAGGTATGGGGAAGCAAATATGATGTCCGTGAGCTTCTGCGTGCTTGCTACTATGCTATAGACAAGAAGCCGATAACGGATATAAAGCTCTCATTCAAGGAAAAGATGCTGCTCAAAGTCGTAATGAAAAAAGTCAAAGGCACCGATGTCGAACTGCTCTTAAAGGAGAGCGGCCTGATAGAATGACATCTGACGGCGACACTGCCGGCAAAATAAATATCAGCAAAGGCTCCGACTTCTAAGGTCAGAGTCTTTTCGCTGTCCGTAAATGCTCATAAATAAAAACCCTTGAAAGCCTCAGCCTTCAAGGGTTTTGTTGTGTGAGGACTATAAAATAGATTTTTTCGCCTTTTCTTATTCAATTGCTTTCAATTCTTTTTCTAACACATCTGCAAAACGCTGAACAACCTTGCCAAGTGTTTCAGCATAGTCGAATGTATCTTTATCATATCGGTACTTTAACGGGCATTTGCGGACATTCAATGCGGTTGTTAGAGCGTGCACATCCGGGCAGAGATTGTTTTGAAGCGCCCATTCTGCCGCTTTTGTTTTAGAAATAATCTTGCCTGTGCGAAGTATGTATATGCAACGAGATATATCCAACAGCCAACCGAAAGAATAAAAATTTCTTCCGGTGCTTTGTGCGTACTTTCTTATAGTCTTATAGTGACGATTCACATCGGCATACAACTCATGTATATCCGGATATCTCAGTTCTTTTCGTATATCCTTCCCGTACAAAAGAACGCTTCTCTCAATCAGTTCTGTTTTGCCAAAGCCATCTAGCAAATACCTGTCGGTAATTCTCTCTCCGCTTGTACCCCAATAAACCACTCGGTCATCAGCGTTTGCGAGAAAGGCACTTCTGGTGAGCATAGCGCCCTCAAAAGAACGGTAATAAAGATTATCGGGTTCATCTGCGAGCATAGTCCGGCGGAGATTTACAAGCAAATTTGCCTGTGACTCGGATATTTGCTTCTCCGTCAGGACTAAAATATCAATATCGCTCCAACCCAATCTGAAATCATTCAATGCAGACGAACCGTACAAATATATTGTAGGGCCACAGTCCGCAAGAATACGGCTGATTTCCCGAACCATACCGTTAATAGACATCTGTCTGGCTTTTCGCTCTGCGCCGGCGGGGAAAAGGACAAATTTTTGATTTGGGTAATCGAATTCCTCTATAAGCTCATCTGCAACAAAACCGAATTTCTCATACAATGTTCTTGGTGCAATTCCTTTTACATCATCAGCCCGAAATGTAGAAACCGATATTTCTTTTGCTCTGTCTAAATTGGCAAGCGCCTCAACCATAAGCATTGTAGCCACACCGCGGCGACGGTATCGGGGTGCAACTGCGAGACAGCAGATCATGTTGTGTTCCTTCGAAAACAATATAACTCCTGCAATTTCGGCTTCTTCTTTTACACAAACAGCCTGTCGTTTATCCATAAATTTCAGGACGCTGGTTTTATGCTCATTTAGCTTTTCCTGTGTTTCAAGCCCCGGAAAATCCCATCGAACCTCTGTTATTAAGTCCATCCATTTTTCAATATCTTCAGGTACGCCATAAAGAAGCTGCACAGTATTTCACCTCCGTTCATTGTGTGCTTTAGCTGCAAAAAAGGTTGTTTTACTTATAGATTTTTGATTTCTATCTGCCTGCGTATCGGGTTTTCGGTTGTGTGAGAGTTCAAAAACCTTATATAAAGGGAAAACGACCGATTTACATCTACAAAAACGGTCGCTGAAATTTTGCCGTATAAAACGGTGAAAACCCCGATAAAATCAGGGTTTTCACGGGCTATATCTTTTTTATAGCCTCTTGATGGCGCAGACGGTGAGATTCGAACTCACGTGCGGTTGCCCGCAAACTGATTTCGAGTCAGCCCCGTTATGACCACTTCGATACGTCTGCATATATCCTGTGACATCTTCCGATATCGCAACGTAAATATTATACACTAAAACTGTCGTTTTGTCAATCACTTTTTGCATTTTCTGTTCCGAAAGCTCTTTTGAGTATGCTCAGTAGCAAAAATATCATAATTATATAAAGTGCGCCGAGCAGTATGCTTACAGCAGGCATATCCTGTATACAGCTTACCGCAACTATAGCCATTATCGCAATTATCACGGCAAAAGCCGGTGATGCTGGCACACAGCAGATTATCCTTAACGGTTTAGGCAGTCTGTGGGCTTGTGTTTGCAGCTGTTCCTGTATTGAAAAGTATATCGCATAACACCTCTATAATGAGATCCGTATTACTTTCCTCCTGCAATTTCCGAAAGCTTAAGTGTAGCGTCAACACTTATTTCACGGCTTTTGTAAATGCCCTTGTCGGAAAGCTCAAGCGCCTGCTTTGCATATTTTATTGCCGCCGCTTTATCTCCGCTTTCTGTGGCTTTGTCGGATAGAGCTATACAGCAGCGTGCCGTTATCGCTTGTCCCTCGTCCTCGAACTCGCTTCCGTTGAGCTTTTCCGCCGCCTTTATGCAGGCGGGATAATCGCTTTCCCTATACAGCCGCTTTACCGTTATAAGCTGCTGTGCGTTTCTGTCGGGCTCTTCCTCGCCCTGCACCTCGTCCGATATAAGACTTCCTGCAGGCAGATCAAGCCGCCCTGCCAGATATTCAAGCGTTTTCACGGACGGGCAGGCATTTCCGCTTTCGATACGGCTGAGCATATTTCTTGTAATGAACGTTCCGACAAGCTCGGATTGAGTCATCTTCTTGGCAAGTCGTGCTTCTTTAATTCGTTTTCCCAGTTCTTCAGAATTCATATTTTCACTCCTTCCGCATTGATAAAGTTATTTATCGTTCAGACGGTTACGGATAATTACCTTTATTTATCTGCCGTAAATTTAATTTACCTTTTATATTGATAGTTTAGCAGATAGCCGTAAAAAAATCAATAGCGTTTACATAAAAAACAGATATCTCAGCCGTATTTCAGATAGTTTTCTGCGGTATGCACAAAGATTACGCCTTGGAATTGTGCAAAATGCTTATTTTAATTAAACGCAAAGTTTGATATTGACATTTCGTTCAAATGTGCTATAATTAAGGTAAATTAAATTTACATAGCAAAATCTGCTATACGCAGAAAGGACAAATCGATTTGAAGATTTCATATATAAAAATAAAACGGAACGCTTTAAGAGCCGTTAGCCTGGTATGTACCGTGGCACTTATGCTGACATTCGCAGGCTGCCACAGAAGTCAGACAGTCACAGAGGTAAAGCACCTCTCTCCCAAAGAAACAATAGAAGAGATAATGAGCCTTGCCAAGGCGGGCGAATATGACGACCTTGCGGCATACTGCCGTAGCTTCTCAAAGAGAAGTATGGAGCTGTATTTTACAGACACCGATACTGCATATGAAGATAAGTGGCTATCGCGTTATTCCGATACTATGGCGGCAATATTTGAAAATTACGTTACTTTTGATGATCTGACAGAAAAAACCGATAAGGATTCCCGAACGGGCAGTGTTACCGGTACATTTACCTCTTTTAATATGGAGAAGTTCAATGAAAAGACCGATTCAAAAATCAACGCTGAGCTGAAAAACGATTTCAACGCACAGATGGATTATATAGATTCACTTATCGGTGACAGTGAATTCAAGTCGGATAAGTTTGAGCTTACTATAGATTTCCGCTATACAAATGATGAGTGGGTACTTGCCGATAAGAATTTTCTTATTCTTCTGACGCTCGGATATTACAATAAGTGATATACGATCTGTAATTGTGCTGATAAATATACAAATAGTTATCAAAATCTGATAACAAATGTCGGAAACAGGCGTTAATTGATGGCTTATGCACAGAATAACAGGTTTGCAAAACAAAGCAGTATGTCACAAAATTATATACGAAATGTAATCAAGGTAAAGATTTTTACATAATGTAAACATAAAAGACGATGATGATATCCGGATTGTTCATAAAAATCGTTTTATAAGAAATCAGAAAGGGTGAAAGATATGTTTGAATGGTGGAATTCGCTCGGTATTACAATGCAGGTCTTTTACTGCATAGCCATACCCGCAACGCTTATTATAGTGATACAGACTATCCTGCTTATGATAGGTATAGGTCACGGAGGAGAAGGCGTTGAGTTCAGTGACACGAGCGGAATTGACGGACTTGATGTTCCCGATATGCCTGCGGATATACCGACGGATACGCCGGGAGCGCACGCAATAGACGGTTGTGAACATACGGCAATCGGCGACGGCTCGAATCCGGCGGACTTCGGCACAATGCAGCTTTTCACATTGCAGGGAATTATGACATTCCTGTGCGTATTCGGCTGGACCGGTGTTATATGTACCTCGCTCGGACTTCACGTTGCGATAGGTATAATAATTGCGCTTGTGCTGGGATTTCTTGCGATGCTCGGAGTTGCAAAGGTGCTTCAGCTTACAAGGAAGCTCACTCAGGACGGAAGCCTTGACGTGCGCAGACTGCTCGGTGAAAAGGGCAGGGTGTATATCCCGATTCCCGCAAACGAAAGCGGAGAGGGAAAGGTGACAATAGCGGCAGGAGAGCGTTTTATAGAGCTTTCGGCTGTCACCGATGAACAGGATACAATCCCCACGGGAACGCAGGTACGGATAATAGACGTGCGTGGCGATGTCGTGGCGGTTGAAAAGGATAAATAAGCAATAAAGCAATTTCTAAGTTACAGGAGGAAATATTCATGCAGCCCGAAATTTTAATTGCAATATGCGTTGCGGTAGTTATCGTATTCGCATTATTGATGGGTATCTTATCAAGATACCGTAAGTGTCCGTCGGATAAGATACTTGTTATCTACGGTAAAGTCGGAAGCGACAAGAACGGTCAGGCAAGAAGCGCAAAGTGCGTACACGGTGGTGCGGCATTCATTATGCCCATTATCCAGTCATATCAGTTTATGGACTTGACGCCCATATCTATCAATGTAGATTTGAAGAACGCACTGTCAAAGCAGAATATCCGTGTTGACGTACCCTCAAGATTCACAGTAGGTATTTCGACAGAGCCAGGTATAATGCAGAATGCCGCTGAGCGTCTGCTCGGTCTGAGAATGAACGAGATACAGGAGCTTGCAAAGGACATTATATTCGGTCAGTTACGTCTTGTAGTTGCTACTATGGAGATCGAGGAGATAAACAACGACCGTGACAAGTTCCTTGTTGCCGTATCAAATAACGTTGAGATTGAGCTTAAGAAGATAGGCTTACGTCTTATCAACGTCAACGTAACAGATATTAACGATGAGTCGGGATATATCGAAGCGCTCGGTAAGGAAGCTGCCGCAAAGGCTATCAACGATGCGAAGAAATCCGTTGCCGAAAAGGATCGTGACGGTGAGATCGGTCAGGCTAACGCACAGCGTGACCAGCGTATACAGGTCGCTGCCGCAAACGCTCTTGCTATCAAGGGTGAGAACGAGTCCAAGATTGAGGTCGCTCAGTCTGAGGCCTTAAGACGTGAAAAGGAAGCAGAATCAATGCGTCTTGCTACAGCCGCAGAAGCTGTTCAGGCAGCTAAGGCAAAGGAAGAAGCCTACATAGCACAGCAGCAGGCAGAGCAGACCCGTGCCGCCCTCGAAACCGCAACTCAGCAGGCAGACGTTATCGTTAAGGCTAAGATTGCCAAGGAGCAGGCTGAGATCGAGGCAGAGGCAAAGGCAGAGGTTGCACGCCGTACCGCAAAGGGTGAGGCTGACGCTCTGTTTGCAAAGATGGAAGCACAGGCACGAGGCGCTCAGGAGATACTCGTAAAGCAGGCTGACGGTATGAGAGAGCTTGTAAATGCCGCAGGCGGAAACGCAGACAGCGCAATCAAGCTGATCCTTGCAAACAATATGGAAGAACTGATGAAGATACAGGTAGAAGCTATCAAGAACATCAAGATAGACAAGGTAACCGTTTGGGACGGTGGCTCAAAGGGCGAAAACGGCAAGACCGCCACAGCCGACTTTATCAGCGGTATAATGAAAGCTGTTCCGCCTATGGGTGAAATGTTCAACCAGGCAGGTATGGAGCTTCCCAAGTTCTTAGGCGAAAAAATAGACGACCCCAAAACTCTCGACAGCTAAGCGGCGGGTCGCCGCTGACAATTCCGCCTTTGGAATTGCCGGTAATCAGCTAAGATTAGTTGAACGGCGGGGTTAAACAAAGCAATAATCAATATAATGTGGGCGGCTGTGAGCCGCTTCAAGTTCCGCCTACGGCTGTGAGCCGCTTCAAATTCCGACCTTTTTAAAGGTTGGTGCGTTATTGAGG
>OIZW01002315.1_pt1 | contig 9623 bp, 8 predicted proteins | sample 1588581 | NCBI WGS metagenome assembly OIZW01 (sample SAMN03283266) | human gut metagenome | biome: human-associated habitat; material: feces | host: Homo sapiens | place: USA | collected 2013 | reverse complement strand
TGTTTATTACTGATGCACATTGGAATTAATTTAGAAAGAGGACTGCGGTCCTCTTTTTTTGTTAGAAAGGAAGAAAAAGATTATGAGTAATTTAAAGAAAAAATTCACAGTTGATGAAGAGATTGTGTGGAAATTTGAAGATTTTGATAGTCAGGGAGAACAAAACGTAAAGTGCAGGATCGTAGAAGTGCATGAAGATTACTGTGTTGCACACACAGAAGGGAATCATAATGGCTACGATGACATGAGATTATGCATTGAAGCTTCCAATGAAGAAAATTTTTATCATATCTAAAATCTGAGAAAGGGGTCAATACTATGCAAAAAATAAATGATTTTGGAGAGAAAATTGGCGGAGCAAAAAAGGATCTTTGGAAAGAAAGAAATATGATCTTTGAAGATACAATTGAAATGACAGAAGCAGAAAAACGCAAATATGTAAAACGAGACAATATCTGGAAAAAGATCAATGCAGAAGAAATGTTAGAAAAAGGATATCCGAGATTAATCGTTTTCTGGCTGAAAGAAATGCGAGCTTGTATCTATCCTGACATGAAACGTACATACATTAGCATAAAAGAATACATCCAGGCAATCGAAAAGATTCGAGATATTGTTATGAAGGTTAAAACCGAAGATGATATCAATCTTGCATGGAAAAAGATTCTTTGCGAAGAAGGAGTGCTTTATAAAACAGGACCATGTCGTTATAGCTATGCTGTACCATACTATGGTATTGCTAATGGGAACAAATTTCTAAAGCTTCATGAGAAAGACGCTCTCGATAGGCTAAAGATGAAAATGGAAAAAACGGGATTTGGCTTATCAAAAACGGAATTCTTATCAAAGAAATACGATATTGTAGAATTTGACGAGGAAACTGTAAAGGTTGAACATGAGCGTTTCGGAATTCAAAAAGGAAAACCTTGCATTGCATGGAAAATATCAGGAAAGACATATCCTTTCTATTCAAGAAGTGAAGAGATTAATCTGGAAGAGATCAAAAAAGGGCAGTATTTATTATTATGTAAAGAAAGTCGTGATGTTCTTTTTTATGGAAGTAAACCAGAAGTTATTTTATTCAAGGATACATTGATTGATTTATTAATTGCAGGAGAAAAAAGAAAAACAAAACGCAAAGGTAAGAAAAAATTAGTTCCAAAACAGCTGGAAAATATAGAACGAAAAGGAAAAGATTATCGTCATGGTCATAATATTGTGGGAGACGATTTCTTGAATGCATTTAAGATTCGCGGCGGTGAGTTTGGAAATTATACAAATGACAAAGACCGTCAAGCTAACTTAAATATGGCATATGAAGCATTTTGTGATTTAGCTGATGCTTTAGAAATATCTCGGGAAGATATCGGACTGGTAGGTTTGGAAACAGGAGCATTAGGAATCGCTTTTGGTGCGAGAGGTCATGGAAATGCTTTGGCTCATTATGAACCAGGGAGAGAAGTTATCAATCTTACAAAACTGCGTGGAGCAGGATCATTAGCACACGAATGGGGTCACGCTTTCGATGATTTTTTGGGGAAAATTGTAGACTCGCATATTGTTGGTCACTACGCAACCAATATGCTTAGAATCGATGCGATTCCAGAATCATTTAAAACGCTGATTCATAGGTTGATCAGAAATGAAGATAATACTTTCACTGAGTTTTATATGAATGCTGAAAAAATTGATCAGGGAGCAACAAAGACAGAAAATGGATACTGGAAAAGCAAAGTTGAATTATTTGCTCGTGCATTTGCGTGTTATGTAAAAGATAAACTCAGAGAATCAGGAAAAAGAAATGATTATTTGTGTGGACATGCAGATCTAGTGAATTATGAATCAGAAGAAGGGCTGATTGCAGCTTATCCAACGGGTGAAGAAAGGAAGAGATTTTTTGTTTTGTTTAATCAGTTATTTGTTGAATTAAAACAGCTGGGATATCTTCACGAACCTATTGACGATTATGAGTTTAATAATAATAGTCATAGTCAATTCAAGGATCTGGCTTCTGAAAACAATATTGATCTTGACAATGCAACACAGTTAACATTTGCAGATTTTGGAATTTAAAAACAGCAGAAACTTTATAATACAAAGACAGGTAGGATTACTACCTGTCTTTGTTTATATATCATTTATAAGGAGAAACAACTCGTGAAATCAATAAAAAATGAACGGATAGGTATCTCTATGATGATGAATTGTGGAATGAAGGCTACAATTATAGCTTATCGTCAGTATTCTGACATAGATATACAGTTTGAAGATGGAACAATCGTTAAACATAAAAGATATGATCACTTTAAAACTGGAGCAATTAAATTCCCAGAAAATATAAATCCTCATATTGGAGAAACGATAAAACATAAGGATCATACTTATACAATAAAAAAATGGCGAAGCAATCATGACATAGATTTTGTTCGAGATGATGGAATTCTATATGAGCATAAAACATATTATCGTTTTAAACATAGTTCATCATTTAAAAATAATAATTATTCACTTAAAAACCATATTGGAGAAAGAAAAAAGATGAATTGCAGTGAATTTGCAACAATTATTAATTGTGCGAATGGAAGAGTTACTATAAAATTTGATGATGGAACGATAAGGGAAAACATACAGTATAACAATTTTAAAAGAGGAATGGTTTGTAAAAATCCACACAACAAAAAAGATCGAATTGGAGAAAAGAAATTAATGTCCAATGGACAAAGTGCAACTATCATTTGTTACAGAAAATCAGATGATATTGATATTCAATTTGAAGATGGCTATATAAAAAAATCAATCTCGTATAGTTCTTTTAAGTCTGGATTTGTACAAAATCCTAATAAATTATCTAAAAATGCTGTAAAATTATCAAGACGTTTTGATAAAAGTAAATATATTGGTAAAGTAAATCTTATGAATTGTGGTATTTCTTGCAAAATTATAGATGCCATTGGTACTTCTTCAAATTTGACAGTTCAATTTGAAAATGGAGAAATAAGGGAAGGAGTTAGCTATAGTGAATTTTCTAATGGTTGTTTATTACCAAAGAGCGGAATGGCATTTTGTAGACTATTAGAAGAAAATATCATGAATAATGGACAAACAGCTAGAATTATTGAATATCGAAACAGCCAAGATATAGATGTACAATTTGAAGACGGATCTATTGTTGAGCATGTACAATATACGTCATTTAAAATTGGGCGTATTAAAAATCATAATGACATTAATCCAAAATCAAACAGAAATAAATATCTTGGAATGGAGCATGTCATGAATAATGGAATGAAAGCAAAAATAATAAAGTATAGGAATGCTAGAGACATAGAAATATGTTTCCAAGATGGTGAAATTGTTCATTCTACAACGATAAATAGTTTCTTGAAAGGTGAAATTTTACATCCGATCATAGGAAAAAGTTATATCCGTAAAAATAGAGAAAAAGAACTTATTGGAACCACAAAAGTTTTAAACAATGGAATGAGAGGAACAATAGTTGCTTATAAAAGTGCTAATAATGTTACGGTAAAATTTGAAGATGGATGTAAAGTAAAAACAAATTTTTATATGTTTAAAGAAGGAAGAGTTGAACATCCAATATATGTAAGAAGGCATGAATCGTACAATGAATTATTTGTTGCTTCTTATTTTGAACAAATAGGTTTTAAGAAAATTAAACGGACAGATACAAAGAAAATAGATTCATCATTAGAGGGTATAGAATTCGATTTATATAATAATATAAATGGACATAAGATAGCTATTGAATATGATGGTGGTCATTGGGGACATAATCAAAAAAAAGATATGAAAAAAAACATATTATGTAAAAAAAATAATATTATGCTTATTCGTATTAGAGAACCTCAATTAGAAAAATACGATCAAGATGGTGTTAAACAATTTTATTTGGAAACTGCTGAATTAGGATCTGAAAATCTAAAGATACTAATGAAAGATATCCTTGCTTATATACAATCTATTTGTGATGTAAAATTATATATTGATTTCAATAAAAATGCAACGATAAAAACACCGGATTCATATCAGAGAACCGGGAAAATGAATGTTATGAAAAATGGTATGCAATGTACTATAATCACCTATCGTAATGCTAGTAATATAGATGTTCAATTTGAAGATGGAACAATTGTTAAACATAAGACATTTAAATGTTTTCAAAGAGGCAATATAGCAAATCCTAATATATCAATTAAGGATAAACGAATAGGAATGTCATTAACGATGAACTGTGGTATGAAAGCCACAATCATAGATTATCGTAATTCCCAAGATATAGACGTTCAATTTGAAGATGGAACAATCGTTGAGCATATAGCATTTGCACGATTTAAAAAGGGCGAATTAAAGAAGTCTATCAAAGATAAACGAATAGGAATGTCATTAACGATGAATTGTGGTATGAAAGCCACAATCATAGATTATCATAATTGTAGTGACATAAATGTTCAATTTGAGGATGGAACTGTTGTTAAGCATAGAGCATTCGCACAATTTAAAAATAAACAAATAGCGAATCCTAATATTTTAATAATCAGACCTAATCCATTAAAGGATAAACGAAAAGGGATGTCATTAATGATGAATTGCGATATGAAAGCTACGATTATAGCTTATCGTAATTCCCAAGATATAGATATACAATTTGAAGATGGCATAATTGTTAAACATAAAGCATTTGATAGTTTTCAAAAAGGTAAAATAGCAAATCCTAATATATCAATTAAAGATAAACGAATAGGACAATCTTTAATGATGAGCTGCGGCATGAAAGCCACAATCATAGCTTATCGTAATTGTAATGATATAGATGTACAATTTGAAGATGGAACAATTGTTAAACATAAAAGAATTGGTAATTTTCGAGGAGGACATATAGCAAATCCTAATATAAAAATCAACCCAAACATTATATCTTTATAATTGAATATAAAAATTTAGCAGGTTGAGGCGATTGCAGAAAAGAAGTGGTTAAGCAGAAATTGTTTAACTGCTTCTTTTTCTTATATAAATTTTATGTTATAATGAAAATGTATTTTTTATTAGACTCACAGATTAGTATAACTGTGACATTTTTTAGAAAACACAAAAATAGAAATTTTATAAACCAAATGGTGTAAATTGAGCAGATATAAAATATCTGCTTATTTTTATGCCATTTTTTATTTTTAGGAGGAAAAATAATGAAAATAATGAACTATGAAGAATTCAAATTGGAATTAGAAAAAGAATTGCCAAAAGCATCAAAAAATGAGTTAGTAGGACTAGAGATAATTTTTTCTAAGCTAGTACGTACAAACAGAATGATGGATGGGATCAAAATTACTCGAAAAGGAGAAGATAGAGGAATTGCGATCAATATACAGCAATTGTATGAGATTTATCTTCCATATTATGATTTTCCATATACATTGGATACAATTATTAAGCAGGTAAAAGCGTATTTTCTTCATGAAGATCGAAGAGAAAAAGAAGAAAAACTCTCAAAAGAAACAGCTAAAGTATTTATTCAATTAGTAAATATGGAAGAGTCAAAAGAAATGCTTCAACATGTTCCACATCGGCAATTTCTTGATCTTGCAATAATATATCGTATAGTACGCGAAGAAACAGATCAGGGATTTGAAACAGGGATTGTTAATAACGAACTTATGGAAGCCCTTGATTGGAGTGAAAAGGATTTGTATCTAAAGGCAATGAGTCAACATATTATGAAAACAAAAATTACGTTGCTTGATGATGTTACTTGTGAACTGCTACTTAAAGCAGGAGCACCAAGAGAGTTTGTAGATATTATGTATCCACCAGAAGCAGAGTCTCATCCTGTGTATATGCTTACGAATGAAAATATGCTTTTTGGAGCAAATGAAATTCTCTATACGGAAAATCTATGGAAACTTTCAAATAAACTCCATTCAGATCTTTATATTATTCCGTCATCTATACATGAATGCATCGCGTTACCCGACGATTGTTCCATTCATGATGTAAAAGAAATGTTAGGTGCAGCTAATGATATTATAGTTTCAGAGAGCAATCAACTAAGCTATAACATTTATCATTATGAGCGAAAAACCGGAAATATCAAAATTGTAGAAAAGGAGAATAGATAATGATAAAAGAAAAATATAAAAAATATGCAGCTATTATTCAGCGTGCAAAAGAAGAGGGCCTTCATGTTAACGATAAACTTTCAGTATTAATGGATATTGAAAGTGCAGATCGCAAATTTAACATCAGATTAGATGAATGGCTTCAAGCAGATTTATTTAATTTTACACATGATTTTTATGGAATTATCGATCATATTGTACGAGATCAGTTTCCAGCAACGAATTTTGAAGGATTTATCCCTAGATTTGCATCTAAAAAATAGAAACTCAAGAGAAATTATTGAATGAAAGATTATTAAAAACAAAAGGCAGACATAAATATGTCTGTCTTTTGTGCATTTTATAAGGAGGAAAGATTTATGAGAATTAAAGAATACAGAACAGAATTGGATAAGGATAAGAAGAATGTTTTGTGTGAGATAGGTTATTACGATGTTACAGAAGATAGATTTGATAAGCCCGAAAAAATTGCTCGTTTTGCAATAAACCAGCTGCATCTCGATCGACGTGCAGAAGAATATGTTTATGTCGTTGGGCTTACTACAAAAACACAAGCACTTGGCGTCTTTGAAATTTCACATGGAGCCGTTTCTGCATCCATATGCAATCCTAGAGAAATTTTTATCCGATTATTATTATGTGGAGCTAGTACTTTTGTAATGATACATAATCATCCGTCCGGAGATACAAATCCATCAAAAGCAGATCGTATGGTTGCACAAAAATTAAAAGAAGCGGGAGATTTACTGGGAATTACCATGATAGATAGTATTATTATTGGATATCATTATTATCTTAGTATGAAAGAGAATTCAAACGCCAAATTACTGAATCGTATGAGTATTTAAAGAGAAAGAGAGAAAATAATGAGTAATTGGATAAGCCGTAAGGCACAATATTTCAAAAATAATGGAGATATTGATCGAAAAAAAGAATGTACGTGTTTTTTGTTAGATACGATCAACAGTAATCTTTATGAAGTTGTACACGCTGCCTTTTATTGCAATGTATATTATGCTGCAGTTGTGCAAACAAAAATATTCAATGGGCAGGAGTATAAAAAGATTCCAAAGAAAGATCAGAAAATCACAGCTATGATTATTGATACAAAAACCCAAAAGAAAGAATTTATTTATCTGAATCTTGAAAAAGAGTCTGATATGCCAATCCGCAGAGAATGTCCCAAAATTATTCTTAATCTGTTGTCTGATACGGATGATGAAAATTCGCAGGAATGGAGAAAACAGTGTCATAAAAGCTTACAGATTAAGAGAAAGTTATTAAAACTTGATGGACTGCCGGAAGGTACTAGAATTCAATTCCCTTCACTTCTTTCATTTTCAAACGGTGTAGAAAAAGGTGATTCCATTATTCTACTAAAAAGTAATCGTAAGTGGATATGGGAGAAGTATCAGTATCGATTTATGAAAAGTTACATTAATCCAGATTATACAATTTTACAGAAAGAGGAAATAAAATGAGGAAAACAGAAATTATATTTAAAAGAAATACTAACTTTATGTTGCATGGTTATGTTTGGAAACCTGAATGTAAACCGGTTGGAGTAATACAGGTAATCCATGGAATGACAGAATATATTGGCAGGTATGAAGAATTTGCAGCACATTTTACCGATTTAGGGTATGTTGTGTGTGGATTTGACTTAGAAAGTCATGGAAAATCTATCCCTATTCATCATAAGGACAGTGGATTATATATCCCTATTCATCATAAGGACAGTGGATTATATATTCATTGTTGGGATGATCTTATCGCGGATGTTGAGATGATTAGAATCAAAATACGTCGTCAATATCCAGAGATTCCATACGTTATGTTGGGATTTTCACTTGGATCTTTTATTTTACGATCACATCAATGCCTATATCCTAAAACGGCGGATAAGCTGATTTACGTTGGAACTGGGCAGCCTAAAATGAATGAATTAAAATTTGCTCACTGGATTGTAAAAACATTATGTAAAAAGGATGATCAACCATCAAAATTAGTGAAAAAACTAGCTTTTGATAATTATAATCGCAGGTTTAAACACTCAAAAACAGGTATTGATTGGTTATTAAAAGATGAAAAAGCACAGGAAGACTATCTGACAGATGAAAGAGTTGTCAAGGATATGACACCAAGATTTTTCCTTCAATTTCTAAATGGCATGATGAAGATTCAGGAAAATGAACGATGGTTATATTACAAGAATGATGTTTTATTTATTGCCGGAGAAGAAGATCCAGTATCCCGCGGTCTACAAGAGGTATTAAAGAGATACAGAAGATCCGGTGCAAGAATAACAAAAAATATTATAACGGAATACCGGCACGATGTTTTACATGATTCATGTAAAGAAAAGGTATTTCAGTGCATTGAAAGATTTTTAAAATTATAAGAGAAAGGAGTAAGATTAGAAAGGTAGTATCTATATATGATATTACTTTTTTAATTGGTGATTTTTATGAAAGAATTTATTGATAAATTTGCCGAAAAGGTAATGACAACAAAAGAAAGCTTTGATGTTAAAAGAGATAATGGAAAGGCAGTAACTTTTGTACAAAGACAATGTGGAGATGCAAGATATATTTACTGTTTTCTTGGAGCAAAATATTATCAGGTTGATGAAAAACCAGATTTTTGTGCAGTTGTGAAAGATGATCAAATCTACATTATTGAGGAACAGATATTCTTTAGAAATGATACTGTCAAAATGTGGCCAGATAATGTCATGCATATCGATGAATATGTAAATGAACTTAATCGTAAAATTGGTGAAGAATTCAAGAGATTTTATGATAATCTGCCAGTAAAAGATTTTGCTGAAAGTGCTGTTCAAAATATGATTAATGATATTCGCAGAGATTTTCTGCTGCCATCCAAAGTCAAACGAGAAAATATTCGTTATGACAGAAGACCTAGCTGTAATGTTAAGATCGACAAAGAAAAGGCAATTGAATATCTTTGTGGAGTTATTGATTATAAAAAATACACGGAAAAAGAATTTGAATCCGTGAGAAATACTTTAATGATCAGTAAGTCTAAAAGATGCAAAATGCAACAGCTTTTAGAACAAGGGAATATCGTAACAGAAGATGAATCTAAGTTAGCTTTAAAACTTCGTTCATTGAAAAGATCTGGACAAAAGATTGTAGAAGTACAATTTACTGATTCACAAGACCATCTTAGGGGATCAGCAAGAGTAAAGATCGAGGATTTATTATATGCATTAGTTGAAAGAGAAGCATTACTGCCTTCTTATTGCGACAGGCATGATTCTGGTACATGTGATTTCCTTGAACGATTAGAAAAATTTGGGCAGGAAAATAATGTCAAGTTGTATGATATTATGACATTTGATAACATTACAAAGATCAAGTCATTATTAGACGATGCGATATTATACAAAAAATAGCATAAGGGAAGTAGTTGAGTGAAAATTCGTTCAGCTGCTTCTTTTTTTTATGATAATTATATGATATAATA
>OIZW01002302.1_pt1 | contig 9662 bp, 8 predicted proteins | sample 1588581 | NCBI WGS metagenome assembly OIZW01 (sample SAMN03283266) | human gut metagenome | biome: human-associated habitat; material: feces | host: Homo sapiens | place: USA | collected 2013 | reverse complement strand
TATCTCTCTTTTCTTTTTTCTTAATTTTGTCCAATATCTATTGTAGCACTACATAATAATTTTGAAAAATATCTGCAAATGTATTGACAAATATTTGGCTTTATGGTATTATATAATATTACCATGACATATGGGGAATTATAGAGAATCGGGAGAGGTGCTTTTTATGAAGAATGGTATGAAGAAAACGGCGGCTGTTGTTATGGCGGCAATGCTTATGGGCACGGGGGCTGTTGTACCTGCGGTGGAGGATATGGGGATATTCTCACAGACGGCTATCGTTGCGGAAGCGGCGAGTGTTGGCAAGGTAACGGGGCTTAAATCTAAGACGCTTTCAAACAGTGAGATACAGCTCAAATGGAGCAAGGTAAAGGGTGCGAGCGGTTACACTGTTTATATGCGAAAAAACGGCAAGTATAACAAGCTTGGGGATTGCAAGGGTACGAGCTACACAGTTAAGAAACTGCCTAATGCAACGAGAGAAAATTTTAAAGTAAGGGCATACAAGACTGTAAAGGGCAAGAAAGTTTACGGAGAATATTCCGCAAACTGGAACACGGCGACTAATCCGCAGGCTTGCAAGGGGCTAAAGGTAAGCAGTGTTGGCACTGACAGCGTTAAGCTTTCTTGGACGAAGATAGGCTGTACAAATTACCGCATTTATCAGAACATAAAAGGCGAATGGAAAGAGATAGGCAAGACCACAGGGACAAGCTACACTGTGAAGAAGCTTGCGCCTGCGACAAAGTATCAGTTCAAGATAAGGGCTTGCAAGCAGGACGACAAAAAGACGAATAATAATCACTATGGCAAGTATTCGGGGGTCGTGACGGCGACAACTAAGAAAAGTAATAAAATCACACAGGCTGATATAGATGCAATGAAGGCAGAACTTACAGCATATTCAAGAGACAAGGCGGAGTATATCAAGGAACATTATACGGAGTTTTGGAAATATGGTACAGATTTTAATACCATAGAAGAATATTTTGAACTAAAAGAAAAAAGTGTTACCCCTGAAAATGCAGGCTATGATGCGGTTTATGTTATACCATACACACAGGATAATCTTGATGAAACAATTCAATTATACAAGAGAAAAATTGATTATTTGTATGAGAAAGAAGGAGATGTATATTATGTAGTGTATATAGAGAACTGCCCAAACGGTCATAGAGTAAATTCCAACCCTTGTTGGGCAACATATTTCCTTTATTAAAAGCGGACACATATAGCACAATTTCATTCAAACGTGTTGACTTTTGTACACTGTGGGTGTATAATAAAACTGAAAATAGATAAGAAAATGTACAATGCTCTTATGGGTGTTGTGCATTTTTTGTATCATATGGTTATCCTAATTGAGAGGTGAATGTTTTGCAGGCGGTTTATGAATATCCTCCGAAGCTGTCAAGGGCGGAGAGGCAGGTCAAGGCGGCACATGATATTGAAGAACACAGGAAAATGCAGAGGAATATGTATAAGAATATCCTGCTTGGGGTCGTTATCATCATAATTGGTGCGGTGTTTGCAAGTGCGGTCTTTGCAAAGGTTCTGCTTATACTGCTGGGGGCTTGCAATTGTTCTGTGGGCGGGCTTATGTATTGGTATTACTCGCTTTCACGGGACGCTGATGTTTACACGAGGATATATGAGGATCACATTGAACACTCTCAACGCATGGGGCTTTCTAAAAGCTATCTGCATATATGCCTTTACTATGAGGAGGTAGAGAAGTCTTATCAGACGAATAAGGGCAGACTCGTTTGCGTGCTGAAAAATGTGGAGAAGTCAAGCTTTGTGATAAAGGACAAAGAGGGCAGGGAGAAAGCTTTTGTGCCTGAGGACGGTATGATAGCTCTGAGCTTTCAGGACACTAAGGGCAAGCTTGTGCTTATCAATGACTTTTATGAGAAGATAGGTTATCCACACAAGGAATACAACAAGATAGAGGACGAGGAGGACGATTATTACTCCGAGGAGGATATGAAGTGGGACAGGCTTCATAAGCATGGACTGTAGTTGTAAACTTTTTGTTAAGCCCTTGAAATGTGGGGCAGAATGTGATAACATATTATTGTATCAATACACTTAAAACACTATGACCGAGAGAGTAGTTTTGCTAAGGGTCTTCAGAGAGAAGCTGCGGCGTGTGTGCGTTTTCTGAAAGCGGCTTTATATCCTGACAAAATGAAGTTCACTTGCGAGTGGTCATGCCGAATGAGAGATAGTCTTTAGTAAGCGTGAACGTCTGTCTGCGTTAAGGACGGGAGAGTGTTGGCTCTTTACTGATAGGTGGTATAAACAAGAATTTCAAAGTCTTGTCCTGTTTAGTCGGGGCAGGGCTTATTTTTATAGGAGGATAAGTAATGAAAGAACAGTTGAAAAGCATTGACGAGCGTGCGAAAGAAGAACTTTCACATATTGATGACGCCAAGCTGTTGGAAGATTTCAGAGTAAGATTTCTTGGCAAAAAGGGAGAGATAACTTCCATACTTAAGCAAATGGGTAAGCTTTCCGCAGAGGAAAGACCTGTTATCGGTCAGCTTGCAAACAAGGTAAGAGCTGATATCGAGAACGCTCTCAACAAGCGTAAGGAAGAGCTTAAAACCAAAATGGAGCAGGTAAGGCTCACAGAAGAAGCTATAGACGTTACGCTTCCGGGCAAGAAAACAAGAATAGGCAGACCTCACCCTCTGAACGCTACTCTTGAAGAGGTAGAGGAAGTGTTCCTTGGTATGGGCTTTGATATTGTGGACGGTCCAGAGGTTGAAACAGACCACTACTGCTTTGAGGCACTGAATATGCCTAAATCTCACCCTGCAAGAGATACGCAGGATACATTCTACATCAATGAGAACGTTGTTCTGAGAACACAGACTTCTTCTGTTCAGATAAGAACAATGGAAAAGAGACAGCCGCCTATCAGAATCATTTCACCGGGCAGAGTTTACCGTTCTGACACAGTGGACGCTACACATTCACCGCTGTTCCACCAGATAGAGGGTCTTGTTATTGACAAGGGCATCACTATGGCTGACCTTAAGGGTACGCTGGAGCTTCTTATGAAACGTCTTTACGGCGAGGACACTCAGATAAGACTTCGTCCGCACCATTTTCCATACACAGAGCCTTCTGCTGAAGTTGACCTTATGTGCTTCAACTGCCATGGCAAGGGCTGTTCAATGTGCAAGCAGGAGGGCTGGGTAGAGCTTCTCGGTGCAGGTATGGTACACCCTAAGGTACTTGAGGGCTGTGGCATTGACCCTGAGGTTTACAGCGGATTTGCATTTGGTATCGGTCTTGAAAGAATAACAATGGGCAGATACAACATCAATGACATGCGTCTGCTTTATGAGAACGATATGAGATTTTTAGAGCAGTTCTGATGAATGAAGTTATGAGCCAGAGCAGGCTTTACAGAAAGCTTGTGCCGTCAAAGACTAAGCTTGTAACGTCGGCGGCTATCAGCACACTTATGGCGCTGATAGTAGGCGTTGGCGGTGGGTTATCGGTCATGCTTGTAAAAGAACAGCAGAGTGCATGGGATATGCTCATGCTATGTGGGTTTCTGATAATTTTTCTGGGTATCCTGCTTTTTATCGGAATAAGAGGATTTAAAAGGCAGGTAAAACAATACAGAGGGAACCTTGCAAGGCTGGAGCAATTTGACGCTCAGGATATGCTGGCTTTGGAAAGCGAGATAGAGGGAAGCGAGTTCAAATACAAGACCTTTTATCTACTTGACAGATATATGTATGTGCCTAAGGCCAAACTGCTTATAAAATATACGGATATTAGAGAGTTCAAGACCATAGTTCACAGCACAAATGGTGTCAATGACAGCATGAAAGCTGAGATAACTGATAATTTCGGGATAAAATATACTGTGAACATAAAGCGGTGGAAGGATTTCTATATTTATAGACCGCTGTTTTTAAAGGACTTGGACGAGAAGATACAAAACTGCGGTAAATGATAAGATTACGGAGGAATAATAAATGGATTTGTCAATGAAATGGCTTGCAGACTATGTTGACTGCGATATGCCGATAAAGGATTTTGTTTCCGCTCTGACGCTTTCAGGCTCAAAGGTAGAGTGCTTTGAGCAGGAGGGCGAAGATATTTCTAACGTTGTTGTGGGCAAGGTAGTTTCTATGGAACGTCACCCTGATTCTGACCATATGTTTATCACTCAGGTAGACGTGGGAGAGGACGAGCCTGTTCAGATAGTTACTGGCGCTCAGAACGTTCACGAGGGCGATTTTGTGCCAGTTGCAAAGCACAAGTCATCTGTTCTCCATGAGGGCAAGCAGGTGAAGATAACAAAGGGCAAGCTGAGAGGCGTTGCTTCTAATGGTATGCTTTGCTCCCTGGGCGAGCTTGGACTTTCTGTTCACGATTTCCCATATGCTATAGAGGACGGAATTTTCATTCTTGGCGATGACTGCGACAAGACAGTAGGCAAGGATATACATGAGGCTATTGGATACAATGACACGACAGTTGAGTTTGAGATAACTTCAAACAGGCCTGACTGCCTTTCTGTTATCGGCCTTGCAAGAGAAACTGCGGCTACTTTCGGCACAGAGCTGAAAGTCAAGAAGCCTGAGTTCAAGGGCATTGACGGGGATATCAACGATATGCTCAAGGTAAAGATACACAACACTGACCTTTGCAAGAGATACATGGCCGGTATCGTTAAGAACGTAAAGATAGGTCCGTCACCTCGTTGGATGAGAGAAAGACTTAGAGGCTGCGGCGTTAGACCTATCAACAACTTTGTTGATATCACAAACTATGTTATGCTTGAATACGGCAGACCGATGCACGCTTTCGATCTGAGATATGTTAAGGACGCATCAATCAATATCAGAAACGCTAAGGCAGGAGAAACTATCACAACTCTTGACGGCGAGGTAAGAGAGCTTTCAGAAGAGATGCTCGTTATTGCTGACGCTGAAAAGCCTGTTGCAGTTGCAGGCGTTATGGGCGGCGAATACAGCGGCATCATGGACGATACAACTACTGTTGTATTTGAGTCTGCTTGCTTTGACGGCGCAAGCGTAAGAACTACAGCCAAGAAGCTTGGCATGAGAACTGACGCTTCTGCAAGATATGAAAAGGGTCTTGACCCACATGAGTGCTACGAGGCTCTTATGAGAGCTTTCCAGCTTGTTGAAGAGCTTGGTGCTGGCGAGGTCGTAAAGACTTACATTGATGAGAACTATGAGGACGAGACACCTAAGACGGTTGATTTTGACCCTGAGTGGATAAATAAGTTCCTTGGTACTGAAATACCTGAGAGCGACATGGTTGAATATCTCACAAGGCTTGGCTTTGAGATAAAGGACGGCAAGGTAGTTTCGCCATGGTACAGAGTGGACATTGCCTGCAAGGCTGACGTGGCAGAGGAAGTTGCTAGACTTTACGGTTACAACAAGATTCCAAACACTATTGTTAGAGGTGTTGCTCAGGCTAAGCTCACCGAGGCACAGAAGTTTGACAGACATATACAGAGATCTATGCTCGCTATGGGTCTTAACGAGATATCTACATTCTCATTCATTTCGCCTAAGTATTTTGACAAGATAAATCTTCCTGCTGACTCAAAACTGAGAAAGACAGTTGTTATCACAAACCCTCTTGGCGAGGACACCAGCGTTATGAGAACGACTATCATTCCGTCTGTATGTGAAGTGCTTGCAAGAAACTACAGCTACCGCAACCCTGAGTGCTATATCTTCGAGAGAGGAAACGAGTATATACCTGTTGAGGGAGAGGTGCTTCCTAACGAGCCTGAAAGACTTGGTTTTGGTTTCTATGACACTGAAACAAAGGCTGATTTCTATGACATCAAGGGTTTTGTCGAGGGTCTGCTCTCTAAGCTCGGCGCACAGAAAGTTGAATTTGAAAAGGCTACTGCTGAATGCAGCTTTGACGAGTTCTACGCTTTCCACCCAGGCAGAGTTGCTGTTGTTAAAGTAAATGGTGAGGAGATCGGCATTTTTGGCGAGCTTCACCCGAGAGTTCTGGAGAACTACGGCATTGACGCAAGAGCTTATGTGGGCAAGATAAATGTTCCTGAGCTTATGGCAAGCTGTGTTGCTCAGAAGACATATAAGCCACTGCCTAAGTATCCTGCCACAACAAGAGATCTGTCTATCGTTTGTGATGACGATATCCCTGCGGCTCTTCTTGAAAAGACTATAAGCAAGGCTGTTGGCTCGATACTTGAAAAGGTAACGCTTTTTGACGTTTACAAGGGCGAGCAGATCGAAAAGGGCAAGAAGTCTGTTTCATACTCCATTTCAATGCGTTCACATGACGGCACGCTTACTGACGAGCAGGCTGACAAGGCTATGAAGAAAGTTCTTGAAGCTCTCAAGGCTATCGGTGCTGAACTCAGAATGTAAAAAATATAGTGCTTGTTTTGTATAATGTGCATAAATTTTGCTTTTTGACTTGTTATTTTGAAACAAATGGAGTATAATAATATCAGGCGTATTGCTGATATTAATACATTGCAAAGGGGCTGAGCATAATGCACGAACAAACTATGGAATTTTCAGTACAGCACGACAAGGAGGCTGAGCTGAAAAAGACACTTACAATTATATATGACGCTCTGAAAGAGAAGGGCTATAATCCTATTAATCAGATCGTAGGTTATATTCTTTCTGAGGACCCGACCTACATAACAACATACAATAATGCCAGAAGTCTTATTCGTCATATTGACAGAGATGAACTTTTGCAGGCATTGGTGAAGTCCTATCTTGAGTCATAACTGATATTTAAAGGCGGTAGTTTTTACCGCCTTTTTTTGTTTTACGTCAGAATTTACCTGAAACGTATTTTTGTATAAAGCCGTTTTCTGAACATAATAGTATAAGATGATAAAAAAACGGAGGGCTTCATATGAAGATAAGAAATTGCATGGCACTTATTGGTGCAGTTGTAGCACTCAGTGCTTGTGGCAGGACAGTGATAATGCGTGAGGGAAATTCATCAGAGGGAACAAGCTCGGCGGTCATCGAGCCTGTGGCTGTGGGAAAGAAAACCGCAAAGGAAAAGATAGATCTTTCGGGGCTTTCACATGATAAGGTCGGATATGGCCAAGGCGTTCTTGTGGACGAAAAGAACAGGACGACTGGTGCGCTTGATTTTAATGCACAATACGGTAAGCTTAACGCAAAGGCTATAAATAATGATGACAAGATATATCTGACCTTCGATCAGGGGTATGAGAACGGGTACACTGAAAAGATACTCGATGTGTTGAAAGAGAAAAAGGTCAAGGCGACGTTTTTTCTTTTGCAGGATTATGCAGAGAAAAATCCTGAGCTTGTGAAGCGTATGATAGACGAGGGGCATATTGTGGGAAATCATTCGGTACACCATTATTCTATGCCGACGCTTGGACAGGCGGAATGTGAGTCGGAGATAAAGGATTTCCATAAGTATATGGAGGATAACTACGATTATACCATGACAGTGTTCAGACCGCCTATGGGCGAGTTTTCGGAGTTCTCTCTTGGAGTGACGGCAAACTGCGGTTATGAGACTGAGCTTTGGAGCTTTGCTTACGCTGATTGGGACGTGAACAATCAGCCTGATGAGGGGCAGGCACTTGAAAAGCTTGTGAATGCGGCTCACCCGGGGGCTATTTATTTGCTTCACTCAGTATCGAAAACCAATACTGATATTCTCGGGGACTTTATTGACAGAGTGAGGGCTGGCGGATTTGAATTTGGCTGATAAGAGAATATGATGAAGAGAGGCCTTGTGCCTCTCTTTTTTGTTATTTTAGGGGCATTTGTAGCTGATTTGTAATATATTAGTCTATTGACAAATTGTTAAAAGTATGTTATATTTTAAATACGAGCAGAAACATGAGTTTCTTTAAGGAGGAAATAAAATGGTAAAAAATAAGGTGCTTACACCTGTATTGGCAGGCGTTTTGGGTCTTAGCATAGTTGGCTCAGGTCTTGGCTATTATTTTGTAAATAAAGACAGTAATGATGGTAAAACTGAGGGTGGCAAGGCTAAGCTTACTCAGGTGGCAGATAATATAAACAACACTCTTGGCACGGCTGAAAAGGCTATCAAGGGCGAACTTGATTTCGCCTACAACGCAACGGCTACTGTTTCATTCGGTGAGGGCTTCACAGAGCAGGCAGGCGTTAGCTTACAGCCTATCTCTGTGACAACTGTTACAAAGCAGAAGGGAAGCAACACTGCAGCAGATGTTTCGCTGACATATGGCGGAAATAATCTTGTGTCTGCTAATGCTGTATATTCCAGAGATAACAAGTCGGCTTATGTTCAGATACCTGAGCTTTCTGACGCTTATCTTATGGTTAACGTTGACAGCCTTAAAGACAAGATAGGCAGTGAGTTTTCTTCACAGGGCATTGACTTTGATTCTCTCTTTGATTCTGCTGAGGGCGCTGATGTTGATTTTGATACTGACGCACTTGAAAAGGATCTGGAGGAATACAAGAAGGTTATGGAGGACTCTTTCCCTAAGCCTGTTGACGGTGAGAAAAAGACCGGTGACATTGACGGAAACGAGTACAGCTATACAACTAAGGAATACACTATCTCAGGCAATGATGTAAAGGCTGCTTTTAAGGCTGTTCTTGACAAGGCTAAGGACGACGCTACGCTTAAAGATATGTTCAACAAGGCAGGCGTTGCTGACGAGCTTGGTATGTCATATGATGAGATAATCTCACAGTATGCTGATTCTATGGATTCACTTTTTGCAAGTGATAATCTTGACGAAACTGCAACATTTAGCGCTTACTACAGCGGTGACGATCTTGCGGGCTTTAGCTTTGAAAAAGACGGCGAGGGTGCAACTCTTTACACCATTCTTAAGGACGACGTTGTGGCTGTTGATTTTAGCCTTAACATGAGCAGTGAGGGCAGTGCATCATTCAAGGGTTCTGCAAATACTGTTGACGGTGTTACAAATGGCAAGTTCACAATGAAAATGGAAACTGCGTCTGATTCAGATATAGACGCTGACAAGACTTCTGCTGATGGTGGACTTTCCCTTGAGCCTACCATGGCAGTTTCACCGAGCATAAACTTTGACACAATGGAGGCTGAGGTTACTCTCAAAGACCTTAAAGAAGAGGGTGACGCATTCTCAGGTACTATCAGATTTGATGTGAATGGTACATCTGATTCTCAGGCTGTATCAGGCTGGGTAGAGCTTGCTTCTGCTTCAACTGCTGACAAGCTTGACCTTTCTGTTGAGTTTGGCATGAACGGCAAGCAGTTTGTTACAATGGCAGTTACAGGAAATAAGACAGAGGCTTCTGATATTACTGTTCCGTCAGGCGACAAGATCTATGACATCACAAATGACGATCAGATGAATACATACCTTGCAGGCTGTGACAGTGATGGATTTGTTGCTAATGTAAAGAAAGTTCTTGGTGACGAGGTCTACAATATGCTTGTAAATGCAGAGGGTGATCTTGAGTCAGATTATGATGACTATGGTGATTATGATGATTATGATGACTACGATCTCTCTGATATCGATTTGTCAGATTATGATCTGAGCGCAAATGCATAACAGATAAAAATTAAGGGGCTGTAAAAAAAGTCCCCAAGAAAAAAGGCTGCGATCTTGCCAAAAAGCA
>OIZW01002282.1_pt1 | contig 9766 bp, 8 predicted proteins | sample 1588581 | NCBI WGS metagenome assembly OIZW01 (sample SAMN03283266) | human gut metagenome | biome: human-associated habitat; material: feces | host: Homo sapiens | place: USA | collected 2013 | reverse complement strand
CTTTTGCCCACTTTTCCAGCTGCTGGGAAAAGTGGGCCGCCGGAGGCACGTTCCTTACGCAAAAGGGACTGCTGAAAGAAAGTCACCCCCCCGTATCCCCCGAACACCCCCTCCCCCTCTCGCATACACTGTCACAGGAACATTCCGGAAAGGAGCCATTTCCATGCCCAAGATCTATCTCAGTCCCAGCACGCAGGAGTATAATCCCTACGTCACCGGCGCAGGGTCAGAGGAATACTTTATGAACCTGCTGGCCGATGCCATGGAGCCCATTCTGCTGCTCAACGGCATCCAGTTCTCCCGCAATACGCCGGACATGACCGCCGCCTCCTCCATCCGGCAGGCCAACGCCGGACAGTACGACTTCTATCTGGCCCTCCACTCCAACGCCTCCGGTCCCGGTGCCGGGGGCCAGAGCCGGGGCATTCTCGCCTTCTACTATCCCACCAGCGCCAACGGCCGCCGGGCGGCGGAGCTGTTCGTGGAAAACCTCCGGGACATCTACCCCCTGCCGGAGAAGGTGTCCACACGGGCCACCACCTCTCTGGGAGAGGTACGCCAGCCCCGGTTCCCCTCGGTGCTGTTGGAGCTGGGCTATCACGACAATCCCGACGACGCCCTGTGGATCCAGGAGAATATCCCCCGCATCGCCGCCAATCTGGTGCTGAGCCTCACGGAGTACTTCGGCCTGCCCTACACCGCCCCCACTCCCCAGCCGGGTCAGGTATCCACCGTCTCCGGCGGCCCGGTGAACCTCCGCTCCGGCCCCTCCCTCCAGTCCACGGTAACGGCCCGGCTCCCCGACGGCGACGGCGTGACGGTATACGGCCGCTATCAGGACTGGTACGTGGTGTCCCACGGGGAGCATCTGGGCTACGTCAGCGCCCCCTTTATCCGCCTGTCGTAAGACATCGGCAAAATCTCCCCGGCGACCTGCGAAAATAATAAACAGAATGTGGTTTTTCTCTTGACAGTTTTGCACAATTCGATTAAACTATTAGGAGGATTATCATCGGAGATTCAAGGGGGATCTTCGGTTATTTTCTGCCCTGAACGGAGCTATCCGTTTTCATACGTTAAAACAACATAGGAGGAATATCTGTCATGACGACAATCGGCTGGATCGTATCCATTGCTGCCTTCGTCGTTGCGGCGGTGATCTTTTTCCTCCTCGGTATTCGCTATCGCAAAAACGTAGCGGAAAGAGAAATCTCCAGTGCGGAGGAAGAAGCCACCCGCATCATCAACGAAGCCATCAAGAGTTCCGAAAATAAAAAGAGAGAAGCACTTCTTGAAGCCAAAGAAGAGATTTTGAAAAGCCGCAGCGAGTACGAGAGAGAGGTCAAGGAGCGCCGTGCTGACCTGCAAAAGCAGGAGCGCCGACTGCAGCAGAAGGAGGAAAACCTCGATCATAAGATGGATTCCATCGAGAAGAAAGAGGAAGCCCTCACCGCAAAACACGCCGCCGCCGACAAGGCTGCGGAGGAGATCAAAAACATCAAGCACAGCCAGATGGAGATGCTGGAGCGCATTTCCGGCTTCACCGCCGATGAGGCCAAGGATTACCTGATCGCTCAGGTGGAGTCGGATGTCACCCACGAGACTGCCATCAAGATCAAAGAGATCGAGGCCCGCGCCAAGGAAGAGGCCGATCAGCGGGCCCGTGAGATCGTGGCCACCGCCATCCAGCGGTGCGCCGCCGACCATGTGGCCGAGATCACCGTCAGTGTGGTTCCCCTGCCCAATGACGAGATGAAGGGCCGCATCATCGGCCGGGAAGGCCGCAACATCCGGACGCTGGAGACTCTCACCGGTGCCGATCTCATCATCGACGACACGCCGGAGGCCATCACTGTCTCCTGCTTCGAGCCGGTGCGGCGCGAGGTCGCCCGTCTGGCTCTGGAGAAGCTCATTGCCGACGGCCGCATCCATCCCACCCACATCGAGGAGATGGTGGAGAAGGCCCGCCGTGAGGTGGACGCCGTCATCCGCTCCGAGGGTGAGCGGGCCGTGCTGGAGACCGGTGTCCGGGGCATCCACCCGGAGCTGCAAAAGCTGCTGGGCCGCCTGCACTACCGCACCAGCTACGGTCAGAACGTACTGCAGCACTCCATTGAGGTCAGCCACATCGCCGGTATGATGGCGGCGGAGCTGGGCGCCGACGTCCAGACCGCCAAGCGTGCCGGTCTGCTGCACGATATCGGCAAGGCCGTGGACCATGAGATGGAGGGTACCCACGTCTCTTTGGGCGTGGAATTCTGCCGGAAGTACCGGGAGAAGGAGGACGTCCTCCATGCCATTCAGGCCCACCACGGCGACGTGGAGTGCAAGACGCTGGTGGCCTGTCTGGTGCAGGCAGCCGATGCCATTTCCGCCGCCCGACCCGGCGCACGCCGTGAGAATCTGGAGAACTATATCAAGCGTCTGGAGAAGCTGGAGGAGATCACCAGCAGCTATCCCGGCGTGGAGAAGAGTTACGCCATTCAGGCGGGCCGTGAGGTTCGTGTCATGGTGAAGCCCGAACAGGTCTCTGAGGATCAGATGGTGATCCTGGCCCGTGAGCTGGCCCACCGCATCGAAAACGAGTTGGAGTATCCCGGCCAGATCAAGGTCCACGTGCTGCGTGAGACCAAGGCTGTGGAATACGCCAAGTAAACATCCTTCCCAATACGCATCGTCCCCAACGGCGCACCGCAGCAGTGGTGCGCCGTTTCTTTACGCCCTTTAACTTTACTTCAGGAAGCGGAGATATCCTGTCCTCAAAACCCGAAAAATCGAGGACTCTGCCATGAAACGTATTCCACTCATTCTTTCGCCGGCCCTGCTGCTGTTGCTGCCGGCCATCGCCCTGTATCCAATGCTCCATGCCTCCGCCGAAAAGGATGGTGTCGATAGCAGCACAGCCATTCAGGAGGCCGCCCCATCGGAAGCCGCCCCATCGGAAGCCGCCCCGTCGGAAGCCGCCCCGTCGGAAGCCGCCCCGTCGGACAGTGCCGTCGCTGCCCCCGTCGCTCCCGCCGCCGTCAGTGGTTCTATCGACACCGATGATTTTCCCCTCACCGACGGCCAGCAGCAGGCGCTTCACCGCTATATGACCGCCTACTATACCACGCTGGGGGACCTGACGGATCCGAACACCGACGGCGTGTTCTGCGCCGACGGCATCGCCGCCTATGAGCAGGCGGTTGGGGATGATCCTTCGCAGTCTCGGCCGGGGATGGTCCTCTGCATCCTTGGCTGGAAATAAGCCCTATCATCTCCGGCCGGGAATAAGGCGTTGCGCCCTGACAGTTTTGTGGTATAATAGGACTGTCAGCGGACAGAGCCATGTCCAGTTACCATGTCCACTTTTGTCCGCAGAATGTACCAATTCACCGGGAGGATACCCTATGGAATTTCGTGTACTGGCACTGGGAGATGTTACCAGCGAGGATGGCACCCGCCATCTGGCCCGTACCCTGCGTCCCTTTCAGAAGGTCCACGGCGTGGACTTCACCGTGGTCAACGGTGAGAACGTCTCCGGCGTAGGGCTGACCCCAGATCAGGCGGAGGATCTCTTCGCCGCCGGCGCCGATGTCATCACGCTGGGCAACCATACGTGGGGCAAAATGCAGATCGCTGACTATCTGGAGGACAGTCCCTACATCCTACGGCCTGCCAACTTCTCCTCCCGCACGCCGGGCCGTGGTGTGGGAGTCTACGACTGCGGCCGCTTCCGCATCCGGGTCATCTCCCTCATTGGCCGCTGCGATCTGTCATGGGGCAGCGATAACCCCTTTACCACAGCGGACCGCCTGCTGGCGGAGCCGGACGCTCCCACCTTCACGGTGGTGGATTTTCACGCTCAGGCCACCAGCGAAAAGCTGGCCATGGCCTACTATCTGGACGGCCGGGTCTCCGCCCTGTGGGGGACCCACACCCACGTCCCCACCGCCGATGAGCGGGTGTTCCCCAAGGGTACCGGCTACCTGACGGATCTGGGCATGACCGGTGCCGTGGAGTCGGTGCTGGGCATCCAGCCCCAGCAGTCGGTGGAGATGTTCTTAGGCGGTCTGCCGGGCCGCTTCCGCCCTGCCTCCGGCCCCTGCAAGGCCCAGGGTGCGCTCTTCACGCTGGACAGCGCCACGGGCCTGTGTACGGCAGTGGAGCGGGTGGATATCCGCTGAGCACAACATTTGCCGCACAAAATTTGTCACATAGGACCCGTTCCGCAGGTTCTATCACATAGGAGAAATGAGCCATGTCTGTTGAAAAGGTCCGGGCGTACCTGACGCCCTATGGGGTGGCCCAGCGCATCCGGGAGCTGGAGGTCTCCAGCGCCACGGTGGAGCTGGCCGCCGCCGCTCTGGGGGTGGCCCCCGCCCGCATCGCCAAGACCCTCAGCTTCAAGGTGGGAGAGCGTCCCATCTTAGTGGTGGCCGCCGGGGATGCCCGCATCGATAACAGCAAATACAAGCACTTTTTCGGCGTCAAGGCCAAGATGCTGACACCGGAGGAGGCCGTGGAGCACATCGGCCACGCCGTTGGCGGCGTATGCCCCTTCGCCCTGCCGGAGGACGTGTCCGTGTATCTGGACGAGTCTCTGCGGCGGTTTGAGACGGTGTTCCCCGCCGTGGGCAGCGCCGCCTCCGCCATTGAGCTGACCTGCCCGGAGCTGGAGCGCTGCTGCGGTGAGCGGTTCTGCCGATGGGTAGACCTCTGCCGTGGCTGGCAGGAGGCATAAAAGGAGGACGCTATGGCAAAAATTCTACACACGGCGGACTTCCATCTGGACAGCGCCTTTACCGCCCTGCCGGAGGAGAAGGCCCGGCTGCGCCGCCAGGAGGCACGCCAGCTGACGGACCGGCTGGTGGACTACGCCAATGACCACGGCGTGGAGCTGCTGCTGCTGGCCGGAGATCTCTTTGACTCCGACCAGCTCTACGGTCAGACGGCGCAGGAGCTGGCCCGGTCGCTGGCCCGCTTCCGGGGCCACGCCGTCATCGCCCCCGGCAACCACGACTTCTACGCCGCCTCCAGCCCCTATGCCCGGCTGCTGTGGCCGGAAAACGTCCACATCTTCCGGGAGGAGCGGCTCCAGCGGCTCCCCTTCCCTCAGTACGGCTGCGTGGTATACGGAGCCGCCTTCACCTCCCCCGACGCTCCCGCCGGGATCCCCGGCTCTCTTGGCCCGGAGGATGAGGGGCTGGCCCGCATCCTGCTGCTCCACGGAGAGGTGGGTGTGCGGGACAGCCGTTACCGGGCCATGACCCTGAAGGATGTGGAGCAGAGCGGCGCCGACTATCTGGCGCTGGGCCACGTCCACGCCTTCGGCGGCGTGCAGCAGGCAGGACGCACCTTCTGGGCCTATCCCGGCTGCCCGGAGGGCCGGGGCTTCGACGAGCTGGGGGACAAGGGCTTCCTCACCGGCACCGTGGAACCGGGACAGGTGAAGCTCACCTTCGTTCCCTTTGCCCGCCGCCGGTATCAGTGGCTGACGGCGGATGTCACCGGCGTTGACCCGCTGGAGGCGCTGCGCCGGGAGCTGCCCCCACACCCGGAGGCGGACATCTTCCGCATGGTCCTCACCGGTGAGACGGAGGAGCCGCCCCGGCTGGACGCCCTCTATGACGCCCTGTCCCCGGACTGCTTCTATCTGGAGCTGCAGGACCGCACCACCCGTTGCCGGGATCTGTGGGAGCACTGCGGAGAGGACACCCTGCGGGGCCTGTTCCTCCGGGACCTGCGCCAGAGATACGACGCCGCACCGGCGGAGGAAAAGCCCCGTCTGCTGCAGGCCGCCCGGTTCGGCTTGGCAGCGCTGGAAAACCGGGAGCTATAAAGCCCTTTTCATTTACTGCCCACGGCGTAGGCCGTGAGAGAGGAGCCATTCCTATGAAAAAGATCCTCATGATCGGCACCGGCGGCACCATCGCCTCGGAGATGACGCCGGAGGGCCTGACACCGGAGCTGAACACCCACCAGCTGCTGTCCTATCTTCCCCGCATCGCCCAGCTGTGCCATGTGGACTGCATCCAGCTGTACAGTCTGGACAGCACCAGCATTCACCCCGCCCACTGGCTGGGGACGGCCCAAGCCATCCGGGAGCACTACGACGACTACGACGGCTTCGTCATCAGCCACGGCACGGACACCATGGCCTATACGGCGGCGGCCCTGAGCTATCTGGTTCAGGACAGCCCCAAGCCCATCATCCTCACCGGCGCCCAGAAGCCCATCTGGTTCGATGGCACCGACTCCAAGCGCAACCTCACCGACGCCTTTCTCTACGCCTGCCGGGGCTGCGGCGGCGTGCAGATCGTCTTTAACGGGCGGGTCATTCTGGGGACCCGTGCCCGCAAGACCTACTCCAAGAGCTTCCGGGCCTTCTCCAGTGTCAACTACCCCGATCTGGCGGTGGTGCAGGACGAGCATCTGTTACAGTACATCCGTTGTGAGAGCCGGCCACGGCCCCTGTTCTATGACCGTCTGGATCCCAATGTGGGGCTGCTGAAGCTGATCCCCGGCACGGAGGATGCACTGGCGGAGTTCATGCTGGACCGCTACGACGGTCTTATCATCGAGAGCTTCGGCGTAGGCGGCCTGCCGGAATACGACGGCGGACACCTCTACGACGTGGTACGCCGCGGGGTGGAGCGGGGCAAGATCGTGGTCATGACCACGCAGGTCCCCAACGAGGGCAGCGACCTGACGGTATACCATGTGGGGGGACACCTGAAGAGCACCCTCCGGCTGCTGGAGGCCTACGACATGACCACCGAGGCCGCCGTGGCCAAGCTCATGTGGATCATGGGGCAGACCCGTGAATTTTCGGAGGTGGAGCGGCTGTTTTACCAGCCGGTGGCGCAGGATATCCTCCGCTTCGGGGACGAATAAGATGTTTGCTCCGGTGGGACACTGGATGTGTCCTGCCGGAGTTTTTTTGTACTCCGGTGCAGACGAACAGGGCAAAAAAGGGAGGCGGACAGTCAGCTGTCCGCCCCAAGTGAGGAGAAAAAATGGATAAAGCTTCGGAAAGGACTGTCCCTCAGACGAGGGTCAGTACCAGCCACAGCAGGCCGATGACGCCGCCGCCCAGCAGCGCCGCCATCCATGTGGTGAGCCGTCTGCGCCGAGGCGGAGCCCCGTGGGTACGGGCGTAGCTCTTGGCGATGCGGACCGCCTGCTCCACCACCTGCTGGGATGAGACGCCGCCGCCTGCGGCGTCGTTGCTGAGAATAAAGATCGCCTGCTCGAAAATATGGGGATCGGGGGACTCCACCACGATCACCCGTCTGGAAATACCTTTTACCAAGGCCACGCCCTCCTCTGTCCGGTGATGTTTGACAGATAGAGTATTTCCGGCGCCGGCGGCGGTTATACCTGCCGGGGGTGGTTTTCTCCCGGCAGGGGCAGGTGTACCGCCAGCACGGCGCAGTCGTCCTCCAGTCCCCTGCGGCTCCGGGACTCTGAAAGAATCAGTGCCGTCAGGGCGTGGACGTCGGTGCCGTTCCACCCCGCCAGCAGATTTTGCAGCCACTCGTCGCTGTTCTCGTCGGCGATGCCGTCGGAGATCATGACAAAATAGCTGCCTGCCGGGAGGGCCAGCCGAGTGACCTCCGGCGGCTCCGTCGTGGCCTGCAGCCCCGCCGGAAGGGAATGGGCGGTGAAGCGGGTAACGTGGGCGGTGTGCTTGAGATAGGAGGGCGCAGCGCCGTATTTATAGAGGGTGGCCTCGCCGGTGGAGCGGCGCAGAGCCAAAAGATCGATGGTGGTGAAGGCTCCGCCGGTCTCTCCCCGCAGGGCCAGCGCCGAGTTCAGGGTCTTGAGGGCAGGGGCAGGCTGGATGCCCGCCCGCAGGAACTGCTCCAGCAGCCGCACCGTCAGCGCCGCCTCCCGGTGGGCCTCCGGGCCGCTTCCCATGCCGTCGGAGAGCAGGAGGTACAGCATCCCACCGGTCTCCACCGTGGCCAGCTGGTCGCCGCACAGCTGCTGTCCCTCCTTGGGGCGCAGGGCCGAGGACACCCGATAGCCCACGGGGCCGGGGGACTCCTCCATCGGGGCGTGGGCCGCTGCCGCCAGCAGATCCCCCATCTGGGCGTACTGCTCCTGAGCCTGACGGCGGGAGCAGCTCAGCTGGCGATGATATTGGCGGCGCAGGAGGAAAAGCCGCAGTTCCTCGTTGACGGCGGCGATAAACTCCCGCAGATGGACACACCGGGCGGTGAAGTACAGGGGGAAATCCTCCGACTGGGCCGTGCCGCGGCGCAGCAGCGCCGGACAGGCATCATTGAAGGCGTTGTAGGTGGCGTTATAGTTCTGCTGCCAGCAGTTAGCGCACAGGACGCAGGAGCGGCACACCTGCTCCGCCGCCCGGTCGAAGATCACTGAGGGATTTTCCGGCGGGGCCGGGGCCGTGTCCCGGAAGAAGCTGTCGTACAGGGAGCGCAGAGCCGCAGCGGACTGCTCCAGCCGGCGGGGCTTTGCCGTCTCTCCGGGTGCATCCGCCCGGGCGGCACGCTCTGCGCAGGGAGGCAGCCAGCGCCGGGGCAGCAGCAGATAGGCCGCACCGCCCGCCAGACATGACAGCAGCAGCTGTCGGGGAGGACCGACATCCAGCAGCACTGCAAAGGCGATGGTGGGCAGAGAAAAGGCCGCCGCCGGGAGGATGCGGGGCAGGCGGCCATAGAAGGCGGCCAGCGCTCCGCCGCAGCCATAGGCCACCGTCAGCAGCAGCGCCGGTGTCTCCGGTACCAGATCCGCCGCAAGGCCCGCACAGGCCCCCGCCAGTCCCGCTGTCAGGGGCGGCAGGCGGCGGGAGAGGAGCAGCAGCTCCGTCATCAGCAGCGCCTTCCCTACGGAGAACAGACCCTCTACCGTCACCGGCACCAGTGCCAACGACAGGGCGGCGGCGTACAGCAGTCCCTTTTGCCGGAGGGTCGTGCCGTGGGCGGTCAGCAGGGCCGTGGCTGCCGCCAGCAGCGCCGAGGCTGTCAGACACAGTACCCACTGGCTCAGGGGGCGGTACAGCAGATACACCGACTGGATCAGCAGCTGAGAGAGGGCCGCCGTCAGGGGCCGGAAGGCGGGGCGGCGGTAGAGCTTCGTATCACAGAAGGCCGTCTGGGCGGCGAAAAGCAGCACGGCAGCGGCGGCATGGCGCAGCCCCGGTTGAAAATCCAGAAACAGCAGCGCTCCGCCGGTAACACCCAACAGGGAAAGCAGGCCCGGCAGGCCCGGCCCTGCGGCGGCGGCCGCCGCCAGACTGAAGGGGGCGTACAGTCCTCCCAGCCGGGCAGCGGTGAGGACGCAGCAGAGCGCCGCCTGCCCCAGCAGCGTCAGGATGCGGCGGAGCCGTCTGCCGGGCAGCGGGAGGTGAAACTTCATGGACAAGCCCTCCTTTTTCCCCTATTGTAGCCACCGGCGGCGGGAAAAGCTGTCGGGAAATGGAGTCTGGCGGATTTTTCCGTGGACGGCGGTGTTTACGGAGGCAGAAAGCTGTGATATAATGAAGAAACCTTGACAGAAAGCAGGTGGCCGCTATGAAAGCCCAGCGTCCCTATCCGCAGATCACCATCACCCCCAAGGGGGAGGCCGCTCTGGTGGGCGGACACCCGTGGGTCTACGAGGGGGAGGTCACGGGACTCAGCGGCCCCGTGTCCGACGGACAGCTGGTGGACGTCATCAGCCGCCGGGGCAGTTGGCTGGGCTGCGGCTTTTTCAACAGCCGCTCCCGCATCCGGGTACGGGTGCTGTCCCGAAACCCCAACGACCGGTTCGACCAGAC
>OIZW01002278.1_pt1 | contig 9774 bp, 7 predicted proteins | sample 1588581 | NCBI WGS metagenome assembly OIZW01 (sample SAMN03283266) | human gut metagenome | biome: human-associated habitat; material: feces | host: Homo sapiens | place: USA | collected 2013 | reverse complement strand
TGCCAGAATGAGATCCGGCACATCCACACCGAAATTCGTCTCCGCAAGTGCTGTGATATGGAAGTCTGTCACGATTCCGCGCAACATCCGAAATCCAGTTGCAACCGTGTCAGCACGGAAGAACATCTCGCCAATATTCACGATCACAAATAGCTTCAGGAACTGGAAGATCCGAAATCCGATGCATTCTGTATCAAGCTTGAATCGCTCCACCAGCTTCCTGCATGGTTCCTCGGTCAGATTCTCGATCACAATGAGCATAAAATAATACATGCCATAAAAGATATAATTCATATGTGGTCCATGCCAGATGCCGTTTGACAGCCAGACAAAGAATAACGCAATCGTCGGTGCCACGAATTTGCTGACCGAAAATCCAGCTTTCTTCTTGATCTTCTTCGCCAGATTCTTCACTGGCTTGGCAAGTGAGATCGGATAAAATACATAATCCTTCAACCATGCGCCAAGCGTGATATGCCATCTCCGCCAGAAATCACCCGCATTCTTCGCGAAGAACGGCTGACGGAAATTCTCAGGCAATGGTACACCGAAGATCTCGCCACTTCCCATGATGATATCCATACATCCGGAAAACTCCATATATAGCTGCATCGTGTATGCCAGCACCCCAACGAGGATTGCCGCACCATCGAAATTGTTGTAGTTGCTGAACACCTTTGCCACAAGCGGTGCCAGCCGGTCTGCAATCACCATCTTCTTGAACAGCCCCCAGATGATACGCTGGTAACCAAAGACCAGATTCTCAAACTGAATACTGTTCCCACCATACAGAGCATCTGCTGTCTCGGAAAACCGGCTGATCGGACCTTCCATGATCTGCGGGAAGAAGCTCAAATAAAGTGCCACCTTTATTGGATTCTTACAGGACTCCTGTGTGCCTCGATAGACGTCCGTCATATAGGAAATTGCCTGCAGGCTATAATAGGAAATACCGATCGGTGCTGCAAGTGTCACCCCAAATACGCGGAGGTATTTGAGTGTCACAAGCGCCCCTAAGATCAAAACAATTCCAAGTGCCAACACACCACGCTTCTTCCGCGTCAGCGCTTTTCCGTGAAGGTCACTGTGCCGAACCGGAATCGCCGCCAGCCATCTGCCGGTTCCATATGTCACAAGCGTCGCCAGAAGCAGCCAGACCAGAAGCTTACCGCTTATCATACAGAAAAATGTATAATCGGCTGCAAGCAGTACCACAAACCGGAACCGTGCCGGGCATAACTGGTACAATGCGATCACGACTGGCAAAAATATTAAACTGTATGTAAGCAGATGGTAAGCCATATGATTCATCCTTTCCTACACTAGTCTTCCTTGAGTCTGCAAATCATCTCCCACAAGCTCTTTGCTGAATTGAAGTTCGCAGGGATCAGCTCTGCCGGTGATACCTCTACATCAAAGGTATCCTCGATCTCTGATACAAGTGATAAAATCGCAAAGGAATCTAAGATATGATCGTCAATCAACGTTGTGCAGTTCTCAAAATCCTCACCCGGTGCAATTCCTTCCAAAATCTCCAATAATTCTTCCATGTTACAAATCCTCCTAATCTTTATTATAAATCCATGAATTCTCATGTATTGTTACCAATGATTCCACATGTGTTTTGTATTATGTTGTTGCAGACACATGAAACAGATACGTCTCCATCTGGTCGCGCAGCTTCTCGATCTTCCCGTCTGTCTTGCAGATCAGAACCTGCGGAAGCTCCCGGCTTAGAAACATCGCCATGCCCTCGGTCGCTGCATATGCGCCACATCGTTTGAAACAGATCACATCGCCTTTTTGCGGATCATGCAGGGCAACATCCCGCGCCAGCACATCATTGACTGTACAGAGCGATCCGCACAAATGAAACAGTTCTTCGTCACCGTCTTTTTCTGCCAAGACTTCGATCTCCGGCTGCTTCATTCCCATCATCCAGCCATAGTAGTTGATCTGGTGGATTCCGCCATCTAAGATCAGGAATCCCGGCTGTGCTGTCCGCTTGACATCCATCACACGCGTCAGGTAATAGCCGCTCATGGAGACGAGGAACCGTCCAAGCTCGATCGTCTTTTTGCCGTAGGCATCACATGTCCGAAGCTTTTCGGCAAGTGCCTGTATCTGCGGTTCCGGCTCGCTTTCCCTCTGATCCTTCTCGCTGTCATTTATGAAATAAGACACCTTCATGCCTGCTCCATATTCAAGCTCATTCAGCACGGTTCCGGTCTCTTCTTCAAACGTCTTTGCAAATGCGGTTAAGGTATCAAGTTCCTTCTCCAGCTTGCTCTGCCGCTTCTGTGTCCCTGCATAATAATGGACGCCCGCCAGTGTCAGATACGGGCTTTCCTGTATCTCCTTTGCCAGCCGGAGGAACGTCTCCGCATCAACGCCGAATTGATTGCCACTCGAAAGCCGGATCAGTACCGAAAGCAGCATCTGATTTTTCTCTGCAAGTGTCCGCAGGATCTTCGCATGCTCTTCCGATTCGATCGTATAGATCCCAGCACCCTTGCTGTAAGACAGGATGCGTTTCATGGATTCGTAAGTCTTGTTTACCCCGGATACCACGATCTTCTCCGGTGCAATCTGTTCCTGTATGCAGATCTCATATTCGCCCGGCGAGCAGACCTCCAGCCGATCAACCAGATCTGCCACATATGGGATCAGAAATGGATTTGCTTTTACGGCAAAGCAAAGTCCGGTGTCCTCCGGCAGCAAGCTGCGAAGCAACCGTATTCGCGCTTCCACTTCCCGCACATCGAAGATATAGGTCGGCGTTCCATATGTCGCCGCAACCGTTCTTAACGCCTCTGTATTCATGCAAACGCTCCTTCCCTGTACTGTGCCTCCAAAAGCTTCTTGTCCGTCTTGCCATTTTTGTTGAGTGGCAGCATGTCCACCTTGCAAAATACATTTGGCACCATGTAATCCGGCACCTTTTTCTTCATCGCAGTAATCAGATATTTCTTATCGTCAATTCCGATATAGCAGGCAACGACTTTGTTCTTCTCGCGGTCATAAAAGCACGCGGCACCTTCGATCTCCGGGATCACCGCCAGTGCATGTTCAATCTCTTCTAACTCGATGCGGTGTCCCATATGCTTGATCTGAAAATCTTTCCGTCCCGCGAAATAAAGCAGCCCATCTTCGCCGTAGCTTGCCAGATCTCCCGTCCGATAGATTGTCTCCGGGTAATCGGTCTGTAACGGATTTGCCACAAATGCCTTCGCCGTTGCCGCTGCATTTCTGTAATATCCAAGGGCAAGCGTCGTACCTGCCACACAAAGCTCTCCGGTCTTGCCAGCACTTCCCGGTTCGATCAGATGATTTTCCTCATCGAGCAGGAATACACGTTCATTTGGAAATGGAATTCCAATCGGAAGTTTTTCGTCCTCGCTGTATGCCCGGTCTAAAATGTGATAGGTACAGTTGCAGGTGATCTCCGTCGGTCCGTAGAGATTCACAAACATCGCATCCGGGTAGTAGCTCTGCCATGCATGAAGCTGCCGGATCGGCATTGCCTCGCCGCTGAACAAAATCTTGTTGATATCTGCTGGTACCTTATGTTTCAGTCCATGCAGCCGGTTCAACAGGCAGAGTGCCGACACCGCCCAGATCAGCGTCGTGACACGGTTCTCATCGAGCATGTCCACAACGGAGTTTGGGAACATGAAATACGCTTTCGGAATCACAACTAAGGTTGCGCCCATCTTCATCGCACTGTAAATATCCTTCACTGATACATCGAAATCAAACGGCGCCTGATTGCCGATCACATCGGCTTCCGTGATATCAAAGATCTCTGTAAACCGATCGATAAATTCAAGCACCGACCGATGTGCCACAAGCACCCCCTTCGGGGTTCCGGTCGAGCCGGAAGTAAAATTACAGTAGAGTGGATCGGTGTCAATCATAGATTCCCGGATCTGTTGTAACTGATTTTCATCGGAACCTGTACATTCACTATCCATCCCCTGTGTCAGCGTTTCCATCCGAACCACATTCTCTATGTAGCCACACGCGGTAAGCTTCTCCGACGCATCACTTCCATCCACGATCACATCCGGCTGTAACACCGAGAGCATCGACTGGATGCGTGCCTCCGGGAACGAAGGATCAACCAGTGTGTAGAAGCAGCCCGCATAGACGATTCCAAAAAAGACTGCCAGTGTATCCGCACTCTTATCGGCAAATACGCAGACCGGATGGCGCGGTGTTGTCTGCTTTGCCAGACAGACACCAATGCATTTCGCTTTGTTCTGTAATTGTTCATATGTATAGGAACATGCCGTATCCTTCACTGCAATTTTGTCCGGATACATCTTTGCACTTTGTTCCAGATATTCTAATACATTTTTCATAATGTCCTCCATGCGTGCAGGTTCATCCGCCGCATTTCTTTGTTCTGTTACATAGTATAGCAACTTAAATATTAAGATAAAACCAAGCAATCGTTTAAGATTTCTTTAAGGTTGTGGAAGCAGTTTTTCAAATTCTTCCGCCTGCTTGTTCCACGCCTCGTACCGTACATCATCCCGGCGATCCGGCAACGTATAATGCGTCTGCATATACCGCTGCAGATATGCCGTAGCTTTCTGACAACCGGTATAGTTTAAATGATCGCCACCATCGAGGGTATCCAGATTCCAGTCGATTCCAAGCTCCTCGGTATTTAGATTCAGATCGAGGTATGGAACTGCAAGCGCATCTGCAAGTGCCTGCACCTCATTGTGCCGCTGCATCGTATGATTGACCGGGGAAGGGGCTGTCACAAACAACAGCTTCGTTCCATGTGCATCACACAAACGCTTGATCTTATCCAGATAATACCTTGTGATAAAAGTCACCGGTGTTCTATCGTCGGTTGTATGCATGTAGCCACCACCCGTATACGGCGCCACCGCTGCACGCAATTCAAACCCATTGAAAATCGTCGTCTGCAATTTCGGATCGGCGGGTTCCATCTTCCAGAAACGGTGATATTTGAGGATCGGAAACATCTGCCGTGCAAACTCCTGCGCGGATTTCGCCGCATCCTTTATCACACTCGCATCTCCTCTGGAGAAAAACTCATTCGTCTCTAAGATCAAAACCTTGGGAGACTGCCGCTTGAGAATCTTCTTCAGCGAAAAATAACTTTCCCCGATCCATTGACCGGACTGTCCGCCGATATACGATGCAATGCCTGCCTCCTTCCACAACTGATACGTCGATACCAACGTATAGCTTTCGCTGTCACCAAGGATTGCCACATCAACCATTTCCTCTGGTTCCGACAGCAGATGCAGCAGATACCGTTCCCGCTCGGAAACCGAATCCTGCAAGCCTAGCCGGATTGGATCACACAGCTTTCCGGCTCCTATTAAAAGCAGAACGACAACGACTGCAAATGAAATTACCCGGAGCCAGATTCCATGTCTGACGTTTTTCGTATTCGCAATTTCCGTATTAACAGATTTTTTCTTTTTTATTTTTTTGTTCTCAGAAGCCTGCATAGATCAGATCCACCTCCTGATATCCCGGTCCATACGCACCGAATATAAGTACAACAAAGATGAGCGCAAGATACACGAGCCAGCGCACTGGCAACCGCTTCTGTAAGATCACACCGCGCACATCAATCTGCTGCTCACGGAAATGATTTACTACGCCGACAATCAACAGAGAGACTAAAATAATTCCGATCTCCACTCTGCCAAGTCCAAGCGTAAGCAACGTACCATCCCAAAGCTTCTGTATCGAAAAATCATGGAACAGCGACCGGAACATGTGCATGCCAATGCCAAGTGTATCCGCCCGGAAAAACAGTTCTCCGGTGAAAATGATTACCCATGTTTTCAAGATCCGAAGGACATTCCACCATGCCGCGTCTTCTGCGATTTTCCATGCCGCGCAAAGCTTCTTCACCGCTGGTTCTAACATCAGCTCAATCATAATTACGACGAAGTAATACATGCCGTAGAACAGGTAGCTCCAGTTCGCACCATGCCACAGTCCGTTGCACACCCACACCGGGAATAATGCGATTGCCGACGCAACCATCAGCTTTATGTATTTGCTTGTATGTTTCTTCGCAAACCGGTTCCATTTTCTGGTAAGCTTCGACATGGAAACCGGATAGAAGATATACGTCTTGAACCATCTGCCAAGCGAGATATGCCATCTTCGCCAAAACTCAGATGCATTCTTCGATACGAACGGCTGCGCGAAATTCTCCGGCAATGTCACGCCAAAACATTCCGCACTTCCGATCACGATATCCATGCAGCCAGAAAATTCCATATAAAGCTGCACTGTATAGGACACTGCCGCAACGACGATCATCACGCCGTGGTAGGACGCATACCCATCAAACAGCGTCTGCACAACGACATACAGGCGGTCAGCGATTACGACCTTCTTCAACAGTCCCCAGCCAATCCGCATATAGCCGCGGATAAGGTTTTCACTCCGGATATCCTCGCCCTTCGCAAGCGTCTCTGCAGTATCGCTGTACATACAGATCGGACCTTCCATGATGATCGGGAAGAAACTCAGGAAGAGTGCAAGCTTCGCAATGTTTTTCTCCGGTTCAATCTTCTTCCAATACACATCCGCCATGTAACCGATCGCAGAAAGCGTGTAAAACGAGATGCCAAGTGGCAGCAGGAACCGCCGCACCGGAAACCGGAATCCAAAGTTCATCGTCCCAAAAAGTGCATTCAGATTCTCCGCAAAAAATCCGCTGTACTTCATCACAAGCAGCATGCCAAGCAACAGCCAGACACCCACGATCAGAATCGTTTTTCTGCGTTTTTTCTCACCAGTCGCAACCAGCCGTCCTGTCAGATAGGTGATTGTAGTTGCGCCAAGCAAATATACAATTAATCTGTGGCTGAATAAAAAATAGAAACAATAACTAAAAAAGAGCAGTACACCAAAGCGCACCCGCTTTGGTGCAAGCTGATATCCGATGAGAACCACCGGTAAAAATACTAAAAAATACATGGATTCATGATAAGCCATGTTCCAAATCCTCGCCACAGTACCAGACTGTGCCTTTCTTCTAAATTAGCATCTCAGGCATCTATCCTGCCTGCATCATACATTCTCTCATGCTTTCTATCCATCGTAGTTCATGACAACAACCTTACATTTTTGTAAGGTTATAGACTACTCTTTCGTCAAGAAAGTCTCTTTGCCGAAGGCGATCTCCACCTCGGTGTATTCCCCATACACGGACGCAATCGTAATCGCATGTCCGAGCTTATTACAAAGCTGTTTACATATATACAAACCCATTCCAGTAGAAGCATTTCCTTTGCGTCCATTCTCCCCAGTAAAGGTCTTGTCAAATACCCGGTCGATATCCTGTTCCGGAATCCCGATACCATTATCGCGGATCTTTAGAACAGTCTTATCTGCCATCTCCTCTACCGCAAAAGAAATACACGGCTGTTTTGCAGCATCCCGGTATTTGATACTGTTGTTCACAATCTGCCCAAGCATAAATGTGAGCCACTTGGAATCCGTGACAACCGAATGGGCTGTATCGTTTTTCTCGATTCGTATTTTATTTCCAATCAGCAGATCCTTCTGCTGCTGCAGTACTTTATTGATCGTCACATCCAGATCACACGCGGTAAGCAGATAATCCTTTTCTGCCGCATCTGCACGCGCATAAAATAAAATCTGCTCCACAAAGCTGTTAATCCGTGCAAGCTGTGCCTTCTGCTTCTTCAAATCCTGACTGCCGTTATAATTCATCAGGTTTAAAGCGGCAATTGGAATCTTGATCTCGTGAATCCAAAGCTCCAGATATTCCTTAAAATCCCGCAGCGAATCTTCTGTTTCGTTCAGCTTGTCCCGCATGGATTTCCCGGTGTCATACAGAACATCCATCCAGATCTTACCTTCCTCGAAATCCGGCTGTACCGTCATCTCCGTGATCAGGTATTTCTGGTCAAGCCCTTCTAAGATTCCCAGCAATTCCCGATAAAAAAGCCTGCGCTTGCGATAGTCCGCCAGACACACGCACAATGCCGTCACAAAAATGATGCCCTCCATCACCCAGATGAAATCCATCCGCGCCTTGCAGGCAAATCCTAACAGCCTTAATACGACCATGATAAACACTGTCGCTGCAACAAAGCTGATTCTGTCTTTTAGATAACTTCGAACTGTCATGCCAGAATGTACCCCTGTCCTCGTTTTGTCCGGATTATATCCTCCACTCCGAGATCAGCAAGCTTCTTTCTGACACGGTTCATATTGACCGTCAGCGTGTTATCATCGACAAATGCCTCCGAATCCCACAGATAACTGATCAGTTCATCGCGCGTCACGATCGTATTCTGATGCTTCAGCAGATAGGATAAAATACCCGCTTCATTTTTCGTAAGCTCCACGCTGTTATCCCCGACCGTCAGAACTCCACGTGCCGTGTCAAGCGTCATATTTTTATAGGTAAGTCCCTTGTCTGCGTCCATCTTTCCAAGCCGCTTGAATACCGCCTCGATATGCAGAAGCAAAATAGAAGGATTGTATGGCTTCGCAATAAAATCATCCGCACCGAAGCTCATCGAGATCACTTCGTCCATCTCTGTGTTTTTGCTTGTCACCATAATGACCGGAATATCCGATGTCTTGCGCAGTTCCCGCAACACACTCTGTCCATCTACTTCTGGAAGGTTAATATCCAGCAAAACCATATCTGCCTGCGAAGCAAGAATCTGTCCAGCTACATCGGTGAATTCTTCGACGCACTGCGCATCATACTGATTCGAAATCAGCAGATACTGCAATTCCTGCGCCAGCGCCATATCATCTTCCACAATTAAAATCCGTTTCATCTCATACTCCTCGTTCGGTGGTTTCATACATCTGCCAACTTACCTGATCCCGCCTGATCGGTTTGATGCACCCACTAACGCACCAGTCCTGCTACTGTGCCAGACGAAGCATCTCGTCGAGCGGTTTCTTCGCCTGCTCACACATTTCCTCTGGAAGGATCACTTCATCCTTCAGATCTTCGAGCTTCTCAAGTACTTTGTCCAGACTGACCTTCTTCATGTTCGGGCAGAACTGTCTGTGTCCGACAGAGAAGAATTTCTTGTCCGGGTTCTTCTGCATCAACTCATAGAACACACCCATCTCGGTGCAGATCAGGAACTTCTTGCTGTCCGATGCGGTTGCGTAATCAATGATCTGGGACGTACTTCCGATGAAGTCCGCCAGTGCCAGCGTGTCACTTGTACACTCCGGATGTGCCAGAACAAGTGCGTCCGGATGCAGTTTCTTTGCCTTCTTCACATCTTCACTGTGAATACTCTTATGTACATGGCAGAATCCATCGTTGAAGATAAAATGCTTCTCCGGTACCTGCTCCGCTATAAAATGTGCCAGATTGTAATCCGGAATAAAATAGATGTCCTTGTTCGGCAATGCCTTGACGATCTTCAGTGCATTGGATGATGTCACGCAGACATCGGAATGTGCCTTTAATTCTGCTGTTGAATTTACATAGCAGACAACTGCCACATCCGGATATTCCTTCCGCACTTCCTCGATCTTCTCCACTTCCGCCATATGTGCCATCGGGCAATCCGCTCCATCATCTGCCATATAGACATGCTTCTTCGCATTCAGAAGCTTCGCACTCTCACCCATAAAGGAGACGCCGCAAAACAAAATATTCTGTTGTTCCACTGTCGTTGCAACCTTCGCCAGATAGTACGAATCGCCGACATAATCTGCGATTTCCTGCACTTCACCATCCACATAATAATGCGC
>OIZW01002246.1_pt1 | contig 9887 bp, 9 predicted proteins | sample 1588581 | NCBI WGS metagenome assembly OIZW01 (sample SAMN03283266) | human gut metagenome | biome: human-associated habitat; material: feces | host: Homo sapiens | place: USA | collected 2013 | reverse complement strand
TCTGTGCCCATTCCACCGAAACACGCTGTTCATCCGGAAGCACAAACACATTTTCCCTATGAATAATTTTATCTGTAAAGTCAGCCTTTTTATCAATATGAAGATAGCAATCAATATCCGGATGATTTAAACGTTCAAGCAATAAATTGATTTGTTTTGGATTTTTATGACATTGAATCAAGATTGCAATTTTCATTATATCCTCATTTCTTTTTTGAATCCCTGATGTTTCTATATTTAAGGAATCCATTCACCATATACCAGCACTCATAATAAGCGGCCTCTATCGGGTTCAATCCGACATACCGATATGTATTCCAATTCATCTTTGCAGCCTTGAACTTGTTGCCCGACTTCGATGACTTTGCAATTCTATAAATGAGCAACCGCTCATCCACACCATAGGCTTTCTTTCCTTCTTTCAGGATGCTGAGCCAAATTGCGAAGTCCTCGTGCATCCCATCACCGATTGCATAGTGCTTTGCATATAGCTCTTTACGCACCAGCGCCGAGGAATTGGACAGCACATTCTGCTTCAGCAATTGACGATACGTGACCTCCGCAGGAGCATGAAGATACCAGTCAATTGGCTGCCCATCCGAATCCATAAAAGCAGAACCTGTAAAAAGGAGGTCAGCATTGGTTCTTCTCTGAAGGTCAATCTGCTTTTCCAGTTTTTTCGGTGCCCATGCGTCATCGCTGTCAAGAATCGCGATCCATGAACCTTTCGCTTCTTCCAGTCCATGCTTGCGCGTATAGGACACACCGCTGTTCTTTACATTAGAGATAAGACGGACACGACTATCCTTGGCCGCAATACTTTTGACCAGCTCTGCCGTTCTGTCTGTTGAGCAGTCATTGACCACAAGAAGCTCAAAATTCGTGTAGGTCTGGCTCAAGACTGAGTTAATCGCCTGCTCTATTGTTTTTTCAGTATTGTACGCTGCCATAATGATACTGATCAGCCCAAAATCCTCCTGCATCATTCTTCCGTCTCCTGTCCCATTGCCGTAGTTGCACCTTCTGCCACACCTTCCGTGCTCTCCGGCATGAACAAAATCTTCACCGTTGCCAGCATGATCTTCAAATCTTCCACAATGCTGGGGTGCGCAATGTACATCAGATCCATCTGCAGCTTATCATACGGTGTCGTGTTATATTTTCCGTACACCTGTGCATAGCCGGTTAGACCCGCCTTGGCCTGCAGCCGCAGAGCAAACTCCGGCATTTCTTCGCAGTACTGGGCTGCGATTTCAGGCCGCTCCGGGCGGGGGCCGACGATGGACAAGTCACCCTTGAGGATATTCAGCAACTGAGGAAGTTCATCCAAACGGCAAGCGCGGATGATGTGTCCCACCTTCGTGATGCGGTCATCTTTATCACCGGTGGAAAGACGCGCCACACCATCTTTTTCGGCATCCACACGCATCGAGCGGAACTTCAGAATCTCAAACTGCTTACCATCTTTGGTCAGACGAACCTGCTTATAGAACGCAGGGCCGCCATCCGACTTGACTGCAATGGCTGTAATCAGGAGGAGCGGGCTGAGAATGATCAGCGCAATCAGAGAGATCACAATATCCATTGCCCGTTTCACAAACAGGTATTCCGGGCTTGCCATATACCGGCCCACCCGCAGAACCGGCAGATGGAACATGTGCATCGGCTGTGAACCGCTCATGATCACATCGCCCACCCGGGGAATCACAAACACGTTGATGCCCTGACCAACGCAGTATTTCAGGATGATATTCCGCTCATGGCTGTGAACACCGCTGATGAACACGGTCTTCATGCCGTCCAACAGGCTCAAATCAGAAAGGCACTCTTCTACATTCAAAGTCATCCGGACATCATACTTTTTCGAAAGGCCGTATTCATTGATGAGCTTTTCCAGACCATGCCGGACATCGTAGACCACTGCGGTGGGTTGAGGCGGAAAAGTCCGGAAATACCAGGTATGGGCGCATCTTGCCCACAGGGTTGCCATCACGACCTGTCCTGCAATCGCCGCGATGCCCGGCAGAATATTGCAGAGCCGTCGAGACATCAGGCAGATCACGATATACAGGATGCCGTCTGTCGCCATTGCCGCCAGCACTTGCCCATAAATCAACTCCGAAATGCGCTGCAACGACATCCAGAATGCATCGTAGACTTTCCCCAGCAGGAAGAACAACACCGCAAACAGACCGATCATGGCCCAGTTGCCCTTCCAGCCAAATTTGGCGTATACCTGATACGAATAGTAGCCGTACCAGCAGGCCGCGAATGGGATTGTGATCATCGCCAAGTCGATGAGCTTCACGATCTTTAGCATCAAGTCATGCTGAAATTTTGACATAATACCCCAATAACTCCTTCAATTGTTTTCTTTGGTTCTCATCAGCCTTCCTGATGCTGCCATGAATCAAGTTTTTTCCACTGTATTTCAACAGCATCCAACAAAGCCTCATACTCCTCCTGTCGCAATCAAGAGGTATCCTCCATTTGAATCATGGAAGATACCTCATATTTTTCACCTTGTACCAATTCTCGCCTTATTTTATCATGAATTTACCAGCACTTCAATAGAAATACCTTGTATCATTCCAAAATGACGGCGAAAAAACAACATTCCAATGCGTTTTCATCCGATTTTAGACAAGAAATGCAATTTATGGAAATTACGAAAACATTTCTTTGATCACAAGGGGTCAGACAAGGGTCAAGCAAAGGGAGGCATTCAAATGGCAAAACGAGGAGAAAACATCCATAAGCGAAAGGACGGCCGCTGGGAGGGACGTTATATCAAAGGACGCACTACCGATGGAAAACCGATCTGGGGCTATCTGTATGGATACGCCTACGGGAAAGTTAAAGACGAACTGATGAAGCGAAAAGTCCTGTCCGGATTCTATCAGCTTTCCGGAAAATCAATGCGCTTTTCAGCACTTGCAGAATTGTGGCTCTCGTCCTTCGCACAAAGCATCAAAGAGTCCACCTATGCACATTATCAGTATACGCTGCACAAATATCTTCTTCCTGTTTTGGGCAGTCTGCCGGTATCGAGTATGACAGATTCTTTGCTGGAACGTCTTTTTCTTCAAATTCTATCGCCCTCAGACCGGAGTCACAAGCCACTTGGCGCATCCTCGGCACAGGAATGTCTTGGGATGCTGCGGCGAATCTGCAAATACGCTGCACATCTACACCTCATGCCGCCCATCGAGATATGCGTCAAACTGCCACACACACAGAAACCAGAACCACAACCCTTGACCCGGACAGAACAGGATTCTCTCAGGGAATTTCTTTTATCAGAACCAACCACCCGTAAAATCGGGATGCTTCTGCAAATGGAACTTGGATTGCGAATCGGGGAGGTCTGCGGCCTGCAGTGGGGGGATTTTGATGAAGGCACAGTAACGATCCGGTGCACCGTCTGCCGAATCTGTTGTGGAAATGGTCATACAAAAGTTGTGATTCAGACACCCAAAACACAGCATTCTAACCGTGAACTTCCGCTTCCGAAGCCGTTGCTGAAAACTCTACGCAAGTTGCACAGAAAATACAGCGATACCACATGGTTTCTCTCCGGGAACGAGGAACGGCCTGTAGAACCACGCTGTTACCGCAAGAGTATCCAATGCTACCTGAAGCAGGCCAAGATCCGGAAAATCCACCCACATGTTCTGCGTCATACGTTTGCTATGACCTGCCTGCAGGCTGGATGTGATATCAAAACCTTGAGCGAGCTGTTAGGCCACTCCAATGCAACGATCACACTGCAGCGATATGTTCACTCTGACTTAGGCCGTAAGAGACAGGAGTTGGAGCGCATCACACGCTGGCTTCATAAAGGGTCAGACAGGAGTCGCCCGCTAAAGCAAACCGCATAGTTGCAGGAAAAATCAGGCCATTCTCTCAACGATTCAAATGGAGGATCCCACTTTTAGTATGACCTGTTTTGTTTTCCAGATGCATATTTTATCCCGGACTGGGGAGAACAGATAACTCTTCCCTTCAGCCAGAATAACCCCCTGACCCCAGATTTTTAACCACCCCCACCCCACTTCTGACTGCCTCTGACTTCCGTCAAACAATAAAGCCAGCATATCATACGCAAATCGTACAATACACTGGCCATTCCGGTTATTCTCTTATCCGGCTTTCTGCGTGAGCCACTTTTCCACTGTGTCCATGCTGAAGCCAATCGCTCTTGCAATCTGCTCTATCGTCAGACCCTGCTCATAGAGGTTCTTCGCCGTCATCTGAGCCTGTTCTTCCCGACCCTCTGCATGACCTTCTGCGCGGCCCTCTGCATAGCTTTCATCTCTCAGGTCTTCCATCACTTTACACATTTCGCTCACTCCCTTCGGATTTTCCTTCAGATACCGGGTCTTTTCGGCAAGGATCTCAAAATTCATATCATCGGCACTGATACAGTTGAAGTCGTGCATCAGCTTGCCAATGTCAGAGTCATCACAATATTCACCGTTTACATACAGGACTAAACCGGAATGTCCTACTCCATCCGCAGATGCCACCACACCGCAGGACGACATTACATGATATTCAAAATAAGATGTTCAGATACTTTTCTGCTTCTGTGCGGATAATCTGCAAATCATCTTCATATCCCATGACTTTGCAAATGTAAAAAGCTTCACGATATCGTTCGACACTCTCCTCCTTTTTCCCAAGAAAGAAGTCGCATTCAGCTTCGATTTCCAAACACGAGTGAAGTACCTGATAATGTCCATATTTTATACATGCTTCTTTTCCGTATCTTGCCACCTTTGCGCCTTCCTCATACTTTTGCGACAAATCCAACGATCTGGCAAAATTATACAAAACCAAGGGAAGCATCCTGTTTGAAGTAACCGTTTCCGGAAGATGCCTTCTTATATATTGAAGCAGTCGATAGAAAATATCGGCTGCTTTTTCATTGTCACCGCTCAAAGAATACGCATTTCCAATTTGATTGACCAGTTTCATTTCATCCAATGTAAAGAGAAAGTCTTCAATTTTGTCCAGTTGAAAATCCGGTATGGTCATCCGAATGGCTTGCAACAACATTTGAATCCGCTCGTCATTTGAATATCTTTTATCCAATCCTCCCAAAAGGACTTTCGATCGAAGAATAAACTGTTGTGTGATTTGATCATCCGGCTTTGCAATTTTCTCAAGCCGACTTATTTTGTCAAAGCCTTCCTCAACGCACTTTAGCGCATTACAGGAAACAATTTCCTTCTTGAGTGCTTCTATTTCCAGTTCTTCCGGTGTTACCAGCGCATAATATCGGTCATCCGGCAGACCAAGGCGCTGCAGAATCGCATTGATTCGGTTTCGGCTGGGGGTCTGTTTTCCGTTTTCAAATCTGGACAATGTAACGGATTCACAAATGCCTGCACAGACCTGCTCCTGTGTCAACCCGAGATCCAAACGCCGCTGGCGGATATACTCACCCAATTTGTAATTCTGCATTTAGCAACTCCCTCCAAACTTTAGTATTGCCATAATTGTAATATACTAGGTTTTGTACGTGTGTGCAAGCGTCTCTTGTGCAAACCTGTCGTCCCATGTAATTTTTTATTACACCAGACGATATGGTCAATTGAAATCTTTTGTGATAAAATACAGAAACAGCAGATGAAATGCATTCTAAGCTCTTTGACATACGCATGGAGGAAACAATGATACACTATCTGAAAAAGCAATGGAGGCTCAGTACCCTCACCTGCTTGTTTGCCATCATCGCCTATGGTGCTCAGGCTCTGATTCAGCTTGCCTTGATGAAGATTTTTGATGCCGTGGTATTGCTGGATCTGCGGAGTACTATCTTTTGGACGGCAGTTGATCTGACCTGCTGGGGAGGCTATTTTCTTTTTACTGCTTTACAGGAGCATTGTCAGGCCAAAACAATTCGCGCTTTGAACAATACGGTGCGAGATGGGCTGTATCACTCCTTCCTGCGCAAGAGCCATACCGATTTTCATCAGTCCGACACCGGAGAATATCTCGCCCGGCTGACCAATGATATGAAGCAATTAGAACAGCTTGCGTGGATTCCCTTCTTCGGCTGTGTAGGCAGAATTGCGCAGATCGTGTTCAGCATTTTGGGACTTGCCTTTTTGCATTGGTCGCTGGTTGTTTTTTCCGTGATCACAGCAGTTGTCCTTTGGCTCTCCCCAAAACTGTTCCAGAAGAAGTTGGAACTACTGGGGCAAAGCTGCGGTGTGCAGCAGACTGCCGCCATCAACCATTTGAAGGACCTTCTGACAGGCTTTGACGTACTCCAGTTTTTTGGCAGAGGAAATCTCTTTCTCCAGCAGGGAAATAGGATCAGCGATGACATCGAAAAGCCCAGTTGCCAGCTGAGCTATGAAAAATCTCGCATGGAGGCGTTGATTGGCTTTATCAACGTCGCACTTCAGCTCGGTTCGCTTGTGCTGATTGCTGTGCTGACCAGCATGGGGCTTGTCACCACAGGCACACTTGCAGGTGGTGTCAATCTGATCGGAGGCGTGGCAAACGGCTTTAACAGTTTGGCCGGTTTGCGTCTCTCCCTCTCAGCCAGCAAGCCTTATTTTGGCAAGCTGCCAACGGTCGATACTGATTCCAAATCGGAAGAGATTGCTCCTATGTCACCGCTGAAAGCCTCCATTACGGTAGATAGAGTTTCTTTCTGCTATGATGAGAAAAAGCCCATCCTGAAAGATGCCTCCTTCCGCTTTGAAAAGGGCAAAAAGTATGCCCTGACAGGACCCTCCGGCTGCGGAAAATCCACTCTGCTCAAGCTGCTTTTGGGCTGGCTGCCGGACTATACCGGTACGATTTCGTTTGACGATGTGGACATTCACACCGTTACACCCGCTCAGCTCCAGCAACAGATGAGTTACATTGAGCAGAATGTGTTCCTGTTCAATACTACGATTCGGGAGAACATCACACTGGGTGAAGATTTCTCGGAAGAGCAGCTGCATGCGGCCATTCAGGGCAGTGCCCTTTCCGCAGATTTGGCCGCCATGCCCGATGGCCTTGACACTGTTGTGGGTGAAGATGGCAGCAATCTTTCCGGCGGTCAGAAGCAGCGTGTTGCCATTGCCCGTGCCCTGATTCACAATCGCTCCATCCTGCTGGTGGACGAGGGCACCAGTGCGCTGGATCAGAAAAACGCCGACCTTGTGGAAAAGAGTCTGCTTACCAATCCCGACCTGACACTGATCCTCATCAGCCACCACCTGTCGGCAGAGCGCCGTGCGCAGTTCGACCATGTGTATGAGCTGACACCTGTAACGCAATGATTGCCCGGTAATTTCCCCTCAAATCGCAAATATGCCCTGCATGCCGATCAATGCCGGTGTGCGGGGCCTTTTGCAGTGAAACCGAAACGCTCCACAAGGCTGCTCATATCCTGACCACCAAGGACAAGCCTGCCGATCGCACGGACGACCCCTTCCTTGTGGAGAAGATGTGTGCCGAGTTGGATGGCCGATGCATAGTAGTTCAGCGTTGTCGATGTCTGTGCATGTCCAAGCCGCCCGGAGACCGTTGTGATCGATACATGTGCCGCAATCAGGATGCTGGCATTCGAATGGCGAAGGCTGTGAAAGTTCACGTCCGGGAGATCGTGTGTTTCCAGAAACTTCGGGAACCAGGACGAGATGATATCCGGGTCCATCGGCTCATCATTCCATTTTGTGAATAGCATATCATTATCCACCACTTTGCCATTTTCCAGTGTGACCTTGCGCACCCACGCTGAGCCGATCCGGAACCTCTCTGCTTTTTGGTATCGCCGGTACTCCTGCAGCAGTTCCACGCAATCCGCTCCAATGCGCAGGCATCTCTTGCCTCGTCTGGTTTTCGGTGCATTGAACACAAGGCCTATCCCGGGGATGGACTGGACCGTCCGCTTGATGGAGAGCGTCCCCTTCTCAAAGTCAATGTCAGACCAGCGCAGGGCACAGATCTCACCCCGCCGGGCACCAAGCAGCAAGGCCAGCTGAGTGATCACACTGTACTGCGGCGGTGCATCCGAGAGAGCATCCAGCAGCGTTGGAATCTCTTCCTCCGCCAGTACCCGAATGTCGATTTCCTCGGCTTTGGGATGTTCTGCACGGGAGCACGGGTTCTCGTTGATCAATCCCCACTGGACACCTTTCTTAAAGATGCTGGAGAGCATGGCCTGGTATCGAATGACGCTGTTGTTGTTCAGCTTCCCGTCCTTTTGGGTATGCTCCGCAAACGCCTTTGAGAAGGCCAGCCCCACTGCAACGGACACCTTTTCCGCCGTCTTTCGGCTGACACGCTTGCCTGCGTAGACCATCCGCATTGTGTCCTGACCGATCCCGGCCTGTTTCGCCAGTTCACCCCGGGTTCCACGTGGGAGCAGCTTCAGAAGGGCTTTCGTGGCAGTGTAGGTGCTGTCCCGGCGAACACCCTTCTCTTCCAGATTGTTGTAGAACGCCATCACGTGCGCCGGTTTGATCTTGGACACCTTGAGATGCCCGAGTCCGGCACTAATCCGACCACGCATCCTTCTATAATCGTAGAGCGTCTTGGCCTTCAGCTGCTTGTTGGCGTATTCCTCAAACCAGCGGTCGATCAGGTCATCCAGCAGCATGTCTGAGTCCAGCACGAGGCCGTTCGTGACCTGCTGCGAATCCTCTCTGACCGGCTCTCCCTGTGCGAAGAACTGGGCCAGCCTGTCCATGTTGATCAACCACTTTCGGCTTGAGATGGCCGTGTAGCAGATCTTGCCCGTTCGACAGAGCTTGCGGACATATTCGGGTGTCACGTTGAACCGTGCGGCGGCGTTTTTCACGCTGGCCATAGTGGGATAAGGGTTCAGAACAGTTTAGAGTCCCCTCAGCCCGCCAGATGCCCCCACGTCATTCATTTTTAATTAAATCCTCCGGCAGGTGCTCCGGTATGCGCACAAAGCCCCTTTGAAGCTGTCGCATTTCTGTCGCACTTTTCAAGCCCCGCCGGGCGGATATAACAAAAAGAAACCCACGATTCAAGCCGCATTTGAAACGGTGAATCGCGGTTTTTCTTTTGGTGCGCTCGAGGGAACTCGAATCCCTAGCCCTCTGATTAAAAGAATCCAAGGCGCATCATTCGTCAAATTTCAAAAGTTTGAAGAAACGTTATTTTTATCGCATCATCGCAAAACACGCCTTTGCACACACCGCATTGTTTGCATACAGTGTAATACTTTGCAACCGTTATCCAGCTATTCAGGTGTGCAAAAAGTGTGCAAAAATGTGCAGACGGGCAAAACAAAGCCCAATGGACAAATCAACCACCGGTTTTATGGCAGGGTTTAGGACATCCGAACAGACACCGTTTGATATAGAAATGAGGTTCACCATGAACAAACTGCTTTCCTGCCGCTTCAATATGGACACCAACCGGGTGGAAGCCCGGTTCGAGGATAGCACCACTCTTGCCATCGACTGCATCGCCGTCGAGGATGAGTACGGCAACACCCCGGCACAGCGGGCAGAGCTGGACTGGCTGCTGTGCAACAGGCCGCTGGAGTACACACAGCTTGTGCTGGGAGGAGAGATGGAGCACTATCTCTCGCTGGGATGCGACCACGGCAGGCTGGAAGATTAAGTCCCTATAAAGAACACGATGCCCACCGACCTATGGTTTGCCATAAGCTGGTAGCATCGCTTCTTATCCATAAGCAACTCGCTCTTTTCGGCTAACGCTTTTTTGTAAATGTTTCCCTTGCAGAATCTCTCCAGATTCTCTATAATAAGAAAGAGCTTTATAAATCTTCTTTCAAATGTTGAATCTGCTCTTGGAGGTGAGTGAGCCCATGACCGGCAGCGGCGCAAATAACCGTGATGTTAAAAAAATCAACCGCATCCGAACGATTCGCAGCATTT
>OIZW01002239.1_pt1 | contig 9923 bp, 8 predicted proteins | sample 1588581 | NCBI WGS metagenome assembly OIZW01 (sample SAMN03283266) | human gut metagenome | biome: human-associated habitat; material: feces | host: Homo sapiens | place: USA | collected 2013 | reverse complement strand
CGATCCGTGGCGAGAACTGTATCAGAGAGATCTTCGATACAGACAGAGAAATCGATACAAAAGAGCGAGAGATCGAGAATCACTGCATGCGTATTTTGCTTCACCAGCAGCCTGTGGCAAGAGATCTACGAGAGGTTTCAGCAGCACTCAAAATGATCTCAGACATGGAGCGTATCGGAGACCAGGCGGCGGATATCGCTGATCTTTCTCAGTTTATCGAGACGAATCATGTGGAGGTTCCGGAACTGATCGGAAAGATGGCAGAAATGACTGTCCGCATGGTGACAGAAAGCGTCGATGCGTTTGTAAAAAAAGATCTGAAACTCTGCCGCAAAGTCATTGATGATGATGACCAGGTAGATGACGCTTTTAATCAGGTCAAGGAAGAACTGGCGACACTGATGTACCAGAACCTGGATGCAAAAGCAGGACTTGATCTCCTTATGACGGCCAAATATATGGAGCGTATCGGAGACCATGCGGTGAATATCGCAGAATGGGTTGAATATGCGATCACCGGCAGCCACAGAAACAATGAACATCAAATGGGAGGAAACCAGGCTTGACAAAAAAGATATTCAGATCAACTGTCCTGGCTTCAGCAATGATCCTGATACTGGGAAGTGCCTTTGTACTGGGCGTTTTGTATCAATATTTTGGAAAGCAGTTAGATGGGGAGCTCGAGAAAGAAGCTTCCTATCTGGCGTATGGGGTAGAACAAAGCGGCGTTGATTATCTGGAACAGATAAAGCAGAAAGACGCCCGTATTACCTATATGGATGCGTCAGGAACAGTACTTTATGACAGCCAGGCAGATGCATCTTCCATGGAAAACCACAACGACCGTAAAGAAGTTCAGGAAGCACTGGAAAATGGGAGCGGATATGCGGAACGAATGTCAAAGACACTGTCTGAAAAGACAGTTTATTATGCGTTAAAGCTTACCAATGGTTCTGTCCTTCGTGTGGCAGGCACACAGTCTTCTGTCTTTGCACTGATGCTTCAGCTTGTTCCCCCGGTTCTTTGTATTGTAGTCATAATGTTGATTCTTGCAGGATTCGCAGCGGCGCGTATGTCTGCAAATATTGTTAAACCGATCAACGAACTGGATCTGGATCACCCGGAAGAAAACCAGATCTATGAGGAAGTGGGTCCGCTCCTCAGCAGGATCCATAAGCAGAACCGCCAGATCCAGACACAGCTTGAAACGGCACGCCGAAACCAGGAAGAATTCCAGATCATCACCGAAAACATGCAGGAAGGACTGCTGGTCATTGATGCATATACGATCATTCTTTCTGGGAATTCCAGTGTATGGAGAATGTTCCAGGTACGGGAACCAAAGATAGGAGAAAGCGTTTATTCTCTTGACAGGAATGAGGATTTCCGCAAGGTGATCGAGGAAGTCCTGGGCGGTCGTCATGGCAGTGCGATGCTGCAGCTGGATGGCGAATATGTTCAGCTTATCGCCAATCCGGTATTCAGAGATACCAAGGTTGCAGGTGCAGTTCTGCTTCTTGTCAATGAAACCGAAAAGATGGAGAGGGAGAACCTGCGGAGAGAATTTTCTGCAAATGTATCACATGAACTCAAGACACCATTGACATCTATCTCTGGTTTTGCAGAGATCATAGAGGGCGGTCTGGTACAGGAAGAAGACATTCGGAAGTTTGCCGGAAGGATTTACCGGGAAGCACAGAGACTGATCCATCTTGTGGAAGATACCATCAAGATCTCACAGCTTGACGAGGGAGAAAACCCATATGAGTGGGAAAAAGTAGATGCATATGCCGTAGCAAAGAATGTCTGCGGAAACCTAAAAGAAATCGCAGCAAAGAAGAACGTACATCTCTTTATTGACGGCGAGAAACTGGTCTTCTGTACAGTTCGCCCGATACTGGAAGAAGTGATCTATAATTTGTGTGATAACGGAATCAAGTATAACAGAGATGACGGTACGGTAAGCATCCATCTGCAGGATCTTGGAGAAAGCGTAGAGATCCGCGTCAAAGACAACGGCATCGGAATCCCGAGAGAAGACCGCAGCAGAGTCTTCGAACGCTTCTATCGCGTAGACAAAAGCCACTCCAAATCCATCGGCGGCACTGGACTGGGCCTGTCGATCGTGAAACATGGCGTTACCTTCCTCGGCGGCACACTCAAGATGCTCAGCGAAGTTGGCAAAGGAACCGAGATCACCATGACCTTCCCGAAAGAACGCAAAACAAATTTATAAAAAACAGGAGATGTTGACGATCGATCATGTCAGCATCTCCTGTTGTGCTATTAGTAGCAATACGCGCCTTCGTAACGTCCACAGGCGTCTTTTTTGTGAGAAAGTTCTTTGCAGGAACTGCAGCGATCGCAGAATTCCTGCTCGTAACAGGTTGCACAGACACAGTTCCCACAACTGCTACGGTCATAAGCCGGAGTACAGGTGTAGGGAAGAGCGTCCTTGGATTTTTCTTCCTTCATTATTTCGCCTCCCAGCGTCCGGAAGCACCACATGGAAGTACCAGTCCGTTGGAGGTTACCGGAAGTCCGATCTCCTGGGAGTCAACATGTCCGTCGAAGTCTTTCAGCTCGGTTGCCAGCATATAAGTCAGTACGGCAGGAGCCAGACCTGTGGTGTAGGAGTTGATGAGGAAAAATAGCGGGTTCGGGCTTAAAAGTTTCACGCAGAGCTTGATCAGAGGATGGATCGCCTCCTCGATCTTCCAGATCTCACCCTTCGGTCCACGTCCGTAGGACGGCGGGTCCATGATGATCGCATCGTAGTGATTGCCACGACGGATCTCACGCTCCACAAATTTCACACAGTCGTCCACCAGCCAGCGGATCGGTGCGTCAGAAAGTCCGGAAGCGGCAGCGTTTTCCTTCGCCCAGTTGACCATTCCTTTGGAAGCGTCTACGTGGGTAACCTGTGCACCGGCAGCAGCGGCAGCCAGAGTTGCACCGCCTGTGTAGGCAAAAAGGTTCAGCACTTTGATCGGACGGCCTGCATTACGGATCTTGTCACCAAACCAATCCCAGTTGACAGCCTGCTCCGGGAAAAGTCCGGTGTGTTTGAAACTGAACGGTTTCAGATGGAAAGTAAGATCTTTGTAATGGAGATCCCACTGCTGAGGGAGGTCAAAGAATTCCCATTCACCGCCGCCTTTTTTGCTTCTGTGGTAGTGGGCGTTCATGTTTTTCCATCCACGGCTTACCTTCGGAGTGTCCCAGATAACCTGCGGATCCGGACGGACCAGAGTATATTTACCCCAGCGTTCCAGCTTTTCTCCACAGGAAGTGTCAATTACTTCGTATTCTTTCCAGTCATTTGCAATCCACATATATATGATAACCTTTCTTTTATTACATTTAATAGAAACATTCAGGATATTCCTGCCTATTCAGTATAGGTGAAACAACGAAATTCTGCAAGTAAAACTGTGGCGTTTTGTGTATAAGCAGGGGACTTTATGCAGAATTCACACTTTATCACACTGATTCGAGAAATTTTTTTTCAAATACAGGGGCAGCAGGGCTTGACAAGCGGGAATTTAGCATACTAAAATAGACGGGATAGTAATATTAGATATCAAAAGAAAAAAGAAATTTATATTATGCCGGTACAGGATTCTGGAAGCGGCACGAGGAGGACAAATTATGCAGAAGTACAGTGAAATGAGCAGAGAACAGCTTCTTGCTCTGAAGAAGGAACTGGATCAGCAGTATGCAGAGATCAAGGCACAGGGACTTGCCCTGGATATGTCTCGTGGTAAACCGGCGGCTGACCAGCTTGATCTTTCCATGGGATTGATGGATGTTCTGTCAAGCAGCGCAGACCTGAAATGCGAAACAGGTGTAGACTGCCGTAACTACGGTGTTATGGATGGTATCCCGGAAGCCAAACGCCTTCTTGGAGAAATCTCTGAAGTATCTCCGGAGAACATCATCATTTATGGTACTTCCAGTCTGAACGTTATGTTTGATACCGTAGCACGTTCCATGACTCACGGCGTTATGGGAAACACTCCATGGTGCAAACTTGACAAAGTAAAATTCCTTTGTCCTGTTCCGGGATATGACCGTCATTTCAAAGTTACAGAATTCTTCGGAATCGAGATGATCAATGTTCCGATGACTCCACAGGGTCCGGACATGGATATGGTTGAGAAACTTGTAAGCGAAGATCCTGCGATCAAAGGTATCTGGTGTGTTCCGAAATACTCCAACCCGCAGGGCTACACTTATTCAGAAGAAACAGTTAAGCGCTTTGCACGCCTGAAACCGGCAGCACCGGATTTCCGTATCTACTGGGACAATGCTTACAGCGTACATCATCTTTATGATGGAGAAGAGAAACAGGATTTCCTTCTTGAGATCCTGGAAGAATGTGCAAAAGCAGGCAATCCTGACATTGTTTACAAATTTACTTCCACATCCAAGATCAGCTTCCCGGGTTCCGGTATCGCAGCAGTAGCAGCATCCAAAGCAAACCTGGATGATTTCCGCAAATATATGACTGTTCAGACGATCGGACATGATAAACTGAACCAGCTTCGTCACGTAAGATTCTTCAAGAACCTGGACGGTGTTCATGCACACATGAGCAAACATGCAGCAATCCTTCGCCCGAAATTCGAGATGGTAGAGTCCACCCTTGAAAAAGAACTCGGCGGACTTGGAATCGGAAGCTGGACAACACCGAAGGGTGGATACTTCATTTCCTTCGAATCCATGGATGGCTGTGCCAAAGCAATCGTTGCCAAAGCAAAAGAAGCAGGCGTTGTCATGACAGGTGCAGGAGCAACTTATCCATATGGCAAAGACCCGAAAGACAGCAATATCCGTATTGCACCGTCCTTCCCGCCAATTGACGAACTTGCCAAAGCAGCAGAAGTATTCGTTGTCTGCGTCAAACTCGCAAGCGTAGAGAAACTTTTGGCTGAATAAGACAGGAGCTATAAAGGAGGCATCATGGCAGAAGAAAACACAGGGATGAGCAGAGGAAGAAAGATACTGGTAGGCTTCATTGTTGTGCTGTTTTTACTGACCATCGGTGCCTACTTTTTTGGAGTATATTATTTTACAGAACATTTCCTGCCGGGAACACAGGTAAACGGTTTTAACTGCTCTTACATGACACAGGAAGAAACAGAGAAACTTCTGGCAGAAGAAACCAGTGTATATATTCTGGCTATTCAGACCAGAGGAAACGGTCGGGAGAGTATTTCAGCAGATGAAATCGACCTGAAATATACTTCTGATGGAAGCGTGAACCGAATGCTCCATGAACAGAAGCGCTTTCAGTGGTTCCTCGCATTCAGCCAGCACAAATCCTGGGAGGTTCCATCATCTGTTACTTACGATCAGGACAAATTTGAGCAGGTCATCGATAGCCTGAACTGCATGAAGGACAATCAGGAATCTTACGATGCATACATAAAGCAAAATGATGACGGATTTGAGGTCGTACCGGAAGTAGAAGGAACAAAGATCGACAAAGAAAAACTGCAGAAAGACATTTCCAATGCAGTTACGACAGGAAGAACGCTGGTAGATCTTGATGTGGATGGCTGCTATGTAGATCCTGCAGTATATGGCGATGAACTGACAGAAGACTGCGAGCAGATGAATGAGCTTACTGATGTTGTGGTCACCTATGATTTCAGTGACCGCAAGGAAACGGTTGATCGTACCTTGATCAAGGAATGGCTCAGCCGTGATGAGGATGGAAATCTGATGCTGGATCACAGCGCAATTGCATCTTATGTTGGACAGCTGGCATCAAAATATGATACAGTGGGTATAGAGCGTTCTTTTTCAACTTATGACAACAGAGAGGTCACCGTATCCGGTGGCACTTATGGATGGCTGATCGACCAGCCGAAAGAAGCGGATGCTTTGTATCAGGCGATCATGGATAAGAAAACACAGGTGAGAGAGCCGGTATATGCACAGGAAGCGGCGAGCCGCGACACGAATGATATCGGATATTCTTATGTGGAAGTCAATCTTACTGACCGCAGGCTTGTACTTTACAAGAGTGGAAATCCTGTTGTAGATACCGGGATCGCGATCAGCAGCAGTACACCGGATGGAGTTTATTCGATCGAAGAAAAGAAAAACCAGCAGGCAGTTGGAAATATGACGGTGGATTGCTGGATGTCCTTTACAGATGATCTTGGAATCTATGGTGATCCGGGATTTGAACCTGGGACGGCAACGGAAAGTGAAGCAGACAGTTTTGGAAGTTCGTCAGAGACAGATTTCAGTTCAGATATGACGGACTGGAGCAGTACAGAGGGCTGTATTGTCCTGTCTGAAGAAGCGGCACGGGAGTTGTATCAGAACGTAGAAACCGGTATGCCGGTGGTTATTTATAAATAAGAACAGGTAAAATGCTGCAGAGATTCTGAAGTGAATTTTTGCAGCAGTTTTTGCTTTCCTTAAGGAGATGGAAGAATATGAAAATTGTTGTATTAGCAGGTGGAACCAGTACAGAAAGAGATGTTTCTATCGTATCAGGAACAGGAATCTGCCAGGCACTCAGACAGAAAGGACATCAGGCGATTCTGGTAGATGTTTTCTGTGGTCAGGAAGAGGTAGACTGGGAAGATCCGTTCCCGGCGGAATACGATGTCGAAAAAGCAGCAGAGTATATCAAGGGCTTTAATCCGCAGATGAAAGAATTAAAGAAAGCCCGCAGAGATTTCTTCGGGTCAAATGTCATCGAACTCTGCAAAAAAGCCGACTTTGTTTTTCTCGGACTTCACGGTGCAAACGGAGAGGACGGCAAGTTACAGGCAGCATTTGACCTGATGGGAATTCCTTATACCGGAACCGGATACTTAAGCAGTGCGATGGCAATGGACAAAGGCGTGACCAAAGCAATGTTCCAGATGAGAGGCGTAAGCACACCGGGCGGAAAAGCCATGAAGAAAAAAGACCGTCAGGACTCTCTTGCGGCACTTGGCATGGAATTTCCTGTAGTTGTCAAGACATGCTGCGGTGGTTCCAGCATCGGTGTCTATATCGTAGATAATCAGGAAGATTATGTCAAAGCACTGGATGAAGCTTTTGAATACGAAAACGAAGTTGTCATCGAAGAATTCATCAAGGGTGTGGAATACACAGTTGCGGTCGTTGACGGAACTGCCTACCCGGTAGTCCAGATCGTGCCGAAAGAAGGCTTTTACGATTACGAGAATAAATACAAACCAGGTGCAGTACAGGAAACCTGTCCGGCTCCGATCTCAGAGGAACTGACAAAACGCCTTCAGGAAGCAGCAGTGGACGGCTATCATGCACTGGAAATGGAAAGCTACGCAAGACTTGACTTCATCGTGACCGAAGACGAAAAGATCTACTGCCTGGAAGCCAACACCCTCCCGGGAATGACCCCGACCAGCCTGATCCCGCAGGAAGCAGCCGTTCTCGGAATGGATTACCCGACACTGTGTGAAGAACTGATCCGCGTTTCACAGAAAAAGTACAACTAAAGAGGAAATCGATATGAAAAATCTTACTATAAAGAATCTTACCGAAGTCTGCTCCGGTACATACCATGGTCCGGAAAACGTGATGGACAGGGAAGTTTCCTCCATCACTACAGACAGCCGCAAGATTGAAAAAGACAGCCTGTTTGTTCCAATCGTAGGAGAACGTGTAGATGCACACCGTTTTATCCCGGATGTCATGAGTAAGGGTGCGCTTGTCACACTTTCAGAGAGAGAACTGGAGAATGCAGATTTTCCATATATCCAGGTAGGATCTTCTCTTCAGGCAGTGAAGGATATCGCAGAATTTTATCTGAAACAGCTTCAGATCCCGGTTGTCGGGATCACCGGAAGTGTTGGCAAGACCAGCACAAAAGAAGTGATCGCTTCTGTACTTAAAGAAAAATACCGCACACTCAAGACACAGGGAAACTTTAATAATGAACTGGGACTTCCGTTGACTGTTTTCCGCCTGAGAGATGAAGATCAGATCGCAGTTCTGGAAATGGGAATCAGTGATTTTGGCGAGATGACCAGACTGACAAAGATCGCCAGACCGGATACCTGTGTGATCACAAATATCGGAACCTGCCATCTCGAAAATCTCGGAGACCGCGATGGTGTGCTCAAAGCCAAAACAGAGATCTTTAAGTCCATGAACCCGAAAGGACATATTGTTCTGAATGGTGATGACGATAAACTGGCGACAGTAAGTGAATACAATGGCGTCAAACCGGTATTTTTCGGACTCAATGCAGAGCGAGATGTATATGCGGATCAGATCGAGAGCAAAGGACTCAAGGGCGTTGCCTGCCGTATTCATCTTGGCGAGGATGCTTTTGATGTGCTTGTTCCGACACCGGGGATCCATATGGTCTACAATGCACTGGCAGCAGCTGCTGTAGGACGCATTTACGGGCTTTCCATCGAGGAGATCAAGAGAGGTATCGAAAGCCTGGAGACGATCCGCGGACGTTTCAAAATGATCGAGACAGACAAATTCCTGGTAGTGGATGACTGCTACAACGCAAACCCGATGTCCATGAAAGCTTCCCTTGATGTTCTTCACGACGGAGAAGGACGAAGAGTGGCGATCCTTGGAGATATGGGAGAACTTGGAGAAAATGAGATCGCGCTTCATGAAGAAGTCGGAACTCATGCAGCACAGTGCGGAATTGATGTCTGCATCTGTGTTGGTGCGCTTTCTGTGCATATGGCAGAAGCTGCACGCAAAGCAGATCAGGAATTTAAAGTAATTTATGAAGAGAGCCGGGAATCTCTCCTTGAGCATCTTGGAGATCTTGTCCAGGAGGGAGATACGATCCTTGTAAAAGCATCCCATTTCATGCAGTTTGAAGAGGTTGTCAAGGCACTGGAAGAAATGTAAATATCAGGTTATGAAAGATCCAGACAGAATATAAAACGACAGAAACTCCTCATGGGAGGTTGAATTATCACGAAAAGCAGATAAATCAGCCGTTCAGAGGAGTTTTTCGCATTTTCCAGGGAGAATTTGACGAACGATTTTTGTTTCCAGCAAGTTCATACGGGTGTAGAATGGGAATTAACAGCAGAAGAAAAGCCGAGAAGGTGTCGGAGAGATTGTAAAAGCAAGGAGGGGCTTATGCTGGAGCGAATCATGAACCTGCAGATACTGCTTTGCATCATGGCAGCCGCCGGAGCTTTCGGAGCGGTTGGCATGCTGGCAGTACACCTTACTTACAGAAGAACTCTGCGAAGAACAAATGCAGTCACAAGCCTTAAGGAAAAATGGCTGAACCTCTGGAAAACAAGAGATAAACTGCTGAACAAGATGAACTTTCTGGTCTGGCTGCCGTCGCTTCTGTCAACGTTGTGTCTGGGGCTTGCAATCCTGTTTGTGACAAAGCTCAAGTGGACAAGTGGGCTGCCGCTTAGGTATCTTTATCTGGGAACGGTGATCCCGGTTGCATTGATGATTCTGAGACAGGCTCTGGATTTTGCTTACCGGGAAGAGCTTGTGATGAATTCTCTGGCAGACTATATCCTTTCTGCACGGACCAAAAGAGAGGAGACAGTCACACCGCGAAAGGCGGAACCAGTCGCACCGCCGCCCAGGATGGACCCCGTTCTCCAGGAAGAGATGGTGGAGAAGATCACGGCAAGCATCCGCCAGACAGCGGCGACCGGAAGCCATTTCAGCAAAATGCTGAGCCCGGAGGAAGAGGAGATCATGCGTGAGATCATCCGAGAATTTATGGAATGACAGATCGTGGAAGAAATATTGCTTGTAGGAAGGCAGTTCGTTTGTTATACTTTCAGAAGGATCTGAGAGTTACTGTGAACGGAGCGAACAGTAACATCTGAGAAACTTGAAATATGTAATTGTGAAGAAATAAGATAGTTGCGGATACACAAAATTAAGGAGAAATGCGGGACAGCCCCACGAAACAAAAA
>OIZW01002227.1_pt1 | contig 9965 bp, 6 predicted proteins | sample 1588581 | NCBI WGS metagenome assembly OIZW01 (sample SAMN03283266) | human gut metagenome | biome: human-associated habitat; material: feces | host: Homo sapiens | place: USA | collected 2013 | reverse complement strand
CTGATGAAAGATATGGATAAAGCAATCGATATTCTGAAAGAGAAGATCCTGGAAGATAAGAAAATCCGGGTGATCGGAGATTATGATATAGACGGAGTGAATGCAACTTACATTCTGCTGGAAGGACTGGAACGTCTCGGTGCGGATGTGGACAGTGATATACCAGAGCGTATCAGTGACGGATATGGACTGAACAGGCATCTGGTCGAAAGAGCTTATGAAGCCGGTGTAGATACGCTCATTACCTGTGATAATGGGATCGCGGCAGCAGATGAAATCGCGTATGGAAAAGAAATGGGGATGACAGTGATCGTAACAGATCACCATGAGGTCCCGTTTGATGAACAGGATGGAGAAAAACGATACAGAATTCCGCCGGCAGATGCGGTTATGGATCCTAAGCAGCCGGATTGTCTCTATCCATTTAAAGGACTCTGCGGTGCTGCGGTTGCATACAAGCTGATGGAGGCATTGTGGGAGAGTATGGGAAAGGATTCGGCGGATCTGGATGATCTGATCGAAAATGTTGCGATCGCTACGATCGGAGACGTGATGGATCTGGAAGATGAGAACCGTATTTTTGTCAAAGAAGGTCTTCAGATGCTGAGACGCACAAAGAATCCGGGATTGAAAGCTTTGATCGAGTGTACAGGGATTGACAAGAACAGCCTGAATTCCTATCATATCGGTTTTGTACTCGGGCCATGTATCAATGCCAGCGGAAGATTGGATACAGCAAAACGTGCGCTGGAATTACTGAGAGCAGGAACGCAGAAGGAGGCAGATATCCTTGCAGGAGACTTGAAAGCGTTGAATGACAGCAGGAAGGATATGACGGAAGAGGCTGTAAAACAGGCAGAAGAGCAGGTGGAGACAACAACCATTTCCAAGGACAAGGTGTTGGTCGTTTATCTTCCGGATTGTCATGAAAGTCTGGCAGGTATCGTCGCCGGAAGGATAAGAGAGAACTATTATAAACCGGTGTTTGTACTGACGGATGCAGAAGAAGGAGTGAAAGGATCCGGCAGGTCGATCGACGGATACCACATGTATGAAGAACTGAATAAATGCAAAGAATTGCTGACGAAGTTTGGCGGACACCGGCTGGCAGCCGGATTGTCACTTCCGAAAGAGAATGTCGGGAAATTTCGCGAGATGTTGAATAAAAACTGTACGCTGACCGAAGAAGAGATGAAAGAAAAAGTAACTATCGATATGGAGATGCCGTTCGGATGTGTGACGGAAGGATTGGTGAAAGAACTGGAACTTCTGGAACCATTTGGAAAAGGAAATACAAAACCGGTATTTGCAGCACGCGATGTCACATTACTTGGTGCAAGAATTCTTGGGAAGAATAGAAATGTACTGAAATTACAGGTGCAGGATGTGAATGGATGCAGGATCGAAGCAATGCTGTTCCATCATGCAGATGATTTCCTGGGCAAACTGGAAGAACAGTATGGAAAGACAGAAGTGGAGGCACTCTTAAAAGGTCGTGGCAGACAGATCCGGATCTCAATGACATATTATCCGGATATTAATGAATATATGGGGAAAAAGACACCACAGATTGTGGTGACGCATTACCGTTAAACCATAGATTGAAAATTAGAAAAAGTAATGCTATACTTAAAGTTGTATTTTAGACAGAAATGGAGAGAGTATCATGAAAGCGATAGAAGAGTATGTAAGAAGCATTCCGGATTTTCCGGAACCGGGAATTATATTCAGAGATGTAACAAGCATTCTTCAGGATGCGGAGGGGTTACATCTGGCAATAGATCTGATGCAGGAAAAATTAAAAGACGTAGAGTTTGATGTGGTTGTAGGACCGGAATCCAGAGGATTTATTTTTGGAGTTCCGATTGCATATAACCTGCATAAGCCATTTATCCCGATCAGAAAAAAAGGAAAGCTCCCTTGCGAGACTGTTTCTGTTGAATATGAACTGGAATATGGTACTGCTACGATCGAGATGCATAAAGATGCGATCAAACCGGGACAAAGAGTGGTTATCATTGACGACCTGATCGCAACAGGCGGAACCAATGAGGCAATGGTAAAACTAATCGAAGGACTTGGCGGGAAAGTAGTAAAGACAGTATTTCTTATGGAACTTGCGGGATTAAAGGGAAGAGAGCGATTAGAAGGATATGATGTGGATGCCGTGATCACATATCCGGGTAAATAATAGAAGCATCAAGGGAAGGAGGCGTTGATATGTCAGACAAGACAACATATGAATCACTGGACAACCGGATTGCACCGGAAGCCCTGACGAAAGACCATACAAAAGGACTCGCGGTCGTAGACGGACATGCGGTGAAATCGCAGGAAGATTATGAAGATCCAGACCGGTTGTATGGCATGTTGATTGCCCGTATCCGAAAGTATCATCCGTCCACAGATGTTTCCCTGATTGAGAAAGCTTATAAGCTGGCAGTTGAAGCACATGGAGATCAGCGCAGAAAATCCGGAGAGCCATATATCATCCATCCGTTATGGGTAGCGATCATTCTGGCAGATCTTGAGATGGATAAAGAGACGATTGCTGCAGGAATGCTGCACGATGTGGTTGAAGATACAAAGTTTACGGAAGAAGATATCCGAAAGGAATTCGGAGCAGAAGTAGCACTTCTGGTAGATGGAGTTACCAAGCTGGGAAGACTTTCTTATTCTTCGGATAAACTGGAGGTACAGGCAGAAAATTTAAGAAAGATGTTCCTGGCAATGGCAAAGGACATCCGGGTTATCATTATCAAACTGGCAGACCGTCTGCATAATATGCGTACACTGCAGTTTATGACACCGGCAAAACAGAAAGAAAAAGCAAAAGAGACGATGGACATTTATGCACCGATCGCACAGCGTCTTGGAATTTCCAAGATCAAGACAGAACTGGATGATCTGGCACTTAAGTATTCACAGCCGGAAGTGTTCTATGATCTGGTGAATCAGATCAATGCCAGAAAGACTGAGCGGGAAGAATTTGTAGAGCAGATTGTAGATGAAGTGTCGACACATATGAAGAATGCGGGCATCAGAGCAGAAGTCAACGGGCGTGTCAAACATTTCTTCAGCATTTATAAAAAGATGGTCAATCAGGATAAGACGGTAGATCAGATCTATGATCTGTTCGCAGTCCGTATTATCGTAGAATCTGTAAAGGACTGCTATGCGGCACTCGGTGTGATCCATGAGATGTATACGCCGATCCCGGGACGATTTAAAGATTATATTGCAATGCCAAAACCGAATATGTACCAGTCACTGCATACAACGCTGATGAGTTCGGTCGGACAGCCGTTCGAGATCCAGATCCGTACAGAAGAGATGCATAAGACAGCGGAATATGGTATTGCGGCGCATTGGAAATATAAAGAGTCGAATGACGGTAAGAAGAGTGTTGAAGCACAGGAAGAAGAGAAGTTAAGCTGGCTGCGCCAGATCCTGGAGTGGCAGAGAGACATGTCGGATAACCGGGAATTCCTGAATCTGATCAATGGTGACCTTGATCTGTTTGCAGAAGATGTGTATTGCTTTACACCGCAGGGAGATGTCAAGAACCTTCCGAATGGTTCGACGCCGATCGACTTTGCTTATGCGATCCATAGTGCAGTTGGAAATAAGATGGTTGGAGCCAGAGTGAACGGAAAACTGGTCAATATCGATTATAAAATTCAGAACGGGGATCGAATTGAGATCCTGACTTCACAGAATTCCAAGGGCCCAAGCAGGGACTGGCTGAATATTGTAAAAAGTACACAGGCAAAGAACAAGATCAACCAGTGGTTTAAAAAAGAATTCAAAGAAAGTAATATCATCCGTGGAAAGGATATGATTGCTACATACTGCAAGGCAAAGAGTATCAATCTTACAAATATTATTCAGCCGAAGTACCAGGAGATCGTGCAGAAAAAATATGGATTCAAAGACTGGGAATCTGTGCTGGCGGCAATCGGTCACGGAGGATTAAAAGAAGGACAGGTAGTAAACCGGCTTGCAGAAGAGTATGGAAAAGATCACAGACAGGCAATTACGGATGAAGTTGTTCTGGAGAGAGTGGCTGAGGCTGCAAAGAATAAGGTACATATTGCCAAGTCCAAGAGCGGTATTGTAGTCAAGGGGATTGATGATATGGCGGTCCGTTTTTCCAGATGCTGTAATCCGGTACCGGGAGATGAGATTGTCGGATTCGTTACTCGTGGAAGAGGTCTGTCCATTCACCGTACAGACTGTATCAATATGATACATCTGTCCGAAGCGGAACGCGCAAGATTGATTCCGGCAGAGTGGGAGACGGAAGTGACAGAAAAATCAGGAGGTCAGTATCTTGCCGAGATCAAGATGTATGCCAATGACCAGCAGGGACTTCTGATGGAGATTTCCAGAATTTTCACAGAAGAAAATGTGGATGTCAAATCTATGAATGTCCGTACCAGCAAGAAAGGAACAGCAACAATTGAGATGGGATTCATCGTTCACGGCCGTGAAGAACTGGAGCGTATCGTGAAGAAATTGCAGCAGCTTTCCGGAATCATTGATATAGAAAGGGCAACAGGATAAAAGTATGAAGATAAAAAAATACGTGGTTGGAATGATTGGTACGAATTGTTATCTGGTGATTAACGAAGAGACAAAAGAGTCGGTCATGGTTGATCCGGGAGCTTATCCGGCGAAGGTAAAGAATGCGGTAAAGGAGCAGGGACTGAAACTGAAAGCGGTGCTTTTGACACATGCACATTTTGATCATATTATGGGACTTTCTGATGTGATGGAAGACGTAAAAGTTCCGGTATATGTAGAAGAAGCAGACCTTCCGATGATGACGGACGGTGAAAGTAATCTGTCTTCTACATATGTGCGTGGAGGATACCGGTTTGAAGAGGCGGTTCCGGTCAGTGATGGGCAACAGCTGGAAATTGCAGGTTTTCAGTTCCGTGTGATCCATACACCGGGACATACACCGGGTGGATGCTGTTATTATATGGAACAGGAAGGCGTTCTCTTTAGCGGTGATACATTATTCCAGACATCGGTTGGCCGTTCAGACTTCCCGGGCGGAAGTGCATCGGCATTGGTTCGTTCTGTAAAGGAGAAACTGTTGGTATTGCCGGAAGAGACACATGTATATCCGGGGCATATGGAAGAAACGACGATCGGTTATGAAAAACTCCATAATCCATTTATATAATGAATGTTGGCAAAAGACAGTGATAAAAAAACAGAATGGAGAATTAAGATGATTCAGATTATATGTAAAAGCGAGTCTTATACTTATAATGCGTATCATATATTAAAGGCTTTTTATCCGTCGCAGGAAGTATCCTGCAAGACGGATGAAGAAGCCTCTAATTATGTAACGGTACAATTACCGGATGGTCAGGAAATTTTTGCAGAAACGGAGAATCTGCAAACGGAGAAAAAGCGGCAGACAGACCTGAATCTGTATGACCAACTGGAGAAGATCACCGGAGAACCACTTGCATGGGGAGTGCTTACAGGCGTACGTCCGACCAAGCTTGCTATGCAGAAGCTGGAAGCCGGCTGGAAAAAAGAAGATTATATCAGATGGGCATGGGAAAGTGCAAGAGTAAGAAAAGAAAAGGCAGTGCTTGCATGGGAGATTGCCGAGAGGGAGCGGAAGATTCTGGAAGAACTGGATTATGAAGAAGGGTACAGCTTGTATGTAGGAATCCCGTTCTGTCCGTCGGTCTGTTCTTATTGTTCTTTCAGTTCCGGACCGCTGGATCGCTGGAAAGAAAAAGTAGATGTATATGTAGATACACTTTGTAAAGAGTTGGAATTTATTGCAGAGCGTTCAAAAAATAAAAAGCTGAATACAATCTACATCGGCGGAGGTACACCGACTACTCTGACGGCAGAGCAGCTGGAACGACTGATGGGATGGATTGATGAGAAATTTTCGAGAGAACATCTGTTGGAGTATACTGTAGAAGCAGGAAGACCAGACAGCATAACAGAAGAAAAATTAAAGGTCATAAAGAGCCACGGCATTACCAGGATTTCCATCAATCCGCAGAGCATGCAGCAGAAGACACTGGATGCGATCGGAAGAAAGCATACCGTAGAAGAGATAAAAGAGGCCTATGCATTGGCCAGAGAGACCGGATTCGATAATATCAATATGGATATTATCGCAGGACTTCCGGGAGAAGATATTTCTGATATGGAAGATACACTGGCTCAGATCGCTCAGATGAAGCCGGACAGTCTGACGGTGCATTCACTGGCAATCAAGAGAGCGGCCAGAATGGAAATGAGAGATTTACACCGGGATGTGAAGGAGACACATGACATCCTTTCCGGCATGATCGAAAAAGCAGCAAAAACAGCAGAAGAGATGGAACTTTTCCCGTATTATCTGTACAGACAGAAGAATATTGCAGGGAATTTTGAAAATGTTGGTTATGCAAAGGTTGACAAAGCCGGAATATACAATATACTTATTATGGAAGAAAAACAATCTATTATTGCCGCAGGCGCAGGTGCATCGACAAAAATCGTATTAAAGAATCCGATTCCTATGCCGGGCAGTAAAAAGAAGAAAATGACACGTCTGATCCGTCAGGAGAATGTCAAGGCAGTAGATGCCTATATCGACAGGATCGACGAAATGATAGAACGCAAAGGAGAATGGTTATGGCATTAAAGAAAAAACCGGTTACCGGTATGAAAGACATGCTCCCACGTGAGATGGAGATCCGTGATTACCTGATCGGACTTATTAAAGAGACGTATAAGACATACGGATTCTGTTCCATCGAGACACCGTGTGTGGAACATATCGAGAACCTGTGCAGCAAGCAGGGAGGAGACAACGAGAAACTGATCTTCAAGATTTTAAAAAGAGGTGAAAAACTGAAGATCGATACAGCAAAAGAAGAGAATGATCTGGTGGATGGAGGTCTGCGTTACGACCTTACCGTACCGCTTGCCAGATATTATGCGAACCATTCGAATGAGCTTCCGGCACCGTTCAAAGCATTGCAGATCGGGAATGTATGGAGAGCAGACCGTCCGCAGAAAGGACGTTTCAGACAGTTCATGCAGTGCGATATTGATATTCTGGGTGAACCGGGAAATCTTGCAGAGATTGAGCTGATTCTTGCAACCACAGCTATGCTTGGAAAGTTAAGCTTCCAGAACTTTACGGTATGTATCAATGACCGTAACATACTGAAGGCAATGGCTGCATATAGTGGCTTCCGTGAGGAAGACTATGATGAAGTCTTCATTATCCTGGATAAGATGGACAAGATCGGGGCAGAAGGCGTTGCAAAAGAACTGGAAGAGATGGGATATGCAAAGGAAAATGTAGAGACTTATCTTCAGCTGTTTCAGGATGTTGCACCGGATGTGACAGGTATCCGTTTTCTGAAAGAAAAATTAGGAGACTGCTTAAGTGGAGAGACAGCAGACAGTATGGAAATGATCATTTCCAGCGTTGAGACTGCAAAGGAATGCGAATTTAATATCAAATTCGACCCGACACTTGTAAGAGGACAGTCTTACTATACAGGAACTATCTTTGAAGTAACAATGGATGACTTCGGCGGATCAGTAGCCGGAGGCGGACGTTATGATAAGATGATCGGTAAATTTACCGGACAGGATACACCTGCGTGTGGATTCTCCATCGGATTCGAGAGAATTGTTATGCTGCTCCTGGAAAATGGATATGAAGTTCCGACTGTAAAAGAGAAGAAAGCATATCTGTTAGAAAAGAAGATGACAAAAGAAGGTCTTTTAAAAGTAATGTCACTTGCAAAGACAGACCGTCAGGCAGGAAAACAGGTTCTGATCGTCAACATGAAAAAGAATAAGAAATTCCAGAAAGAACAACTGGCAGAAGATGGTTATATAGAAATCGTGGATTGCTATGCAGATTCCGTAGAGAACTTATAATATGTTTTAGAGAACAATAAATCACGGCGTAAAGACGCCGAAAAAGGAGAAAAAAGAACATGGCAGAATCAATGAAAGGGTTGAAAAGAACCCATAGATGTGCAGAATTATCTGCAGCCAATGTAGGAGAAAAAGTTACCATCATGGGATGGGTACAGAAGAACCGCAACAAAGGAGGTCTGGTATTTGTAGATGTCAGAGATCGCTCCGGTATCATTCAGGTGGTATTTGAAGAAGGAAAATCAGAAGCAGCGCTGATCGAAAAAGCAGCAAAGCTTCGTGCAGAATATGTAGTAGCAATCGTGGGAACGGTTGCAAAGCGTTCCGGTGCGGTGAATGATCATCTTGCAACAGGTGAAATTGAGGTACTTCCGGAAGAACTCCGTATTCTTTCCGAGTCAGAGACACCTCCGTTCCACATTGAAGAAAATTCCAAGACAAAAGAAGAAGTACGTCTGAAATACAGATATTTGGACCTCAGGAGACCGGATCTGCAGCGCAATCTGATGATGAGAAGTAAAGTTGCAACTCTGACACGTCAGTTCCTTGCAGAAGAAGGATTTCTGGAGATTGAGACACCGGTTCTGATCAAGAGTACACCGGAAGGAGCAAGAGATTACCTGGTACCGAGCCGTATCCAACAGGGACAGTTCTATGCACTGCCGCAGTCGCCGCAGTTATTCAAACAGTTACTGATGTGCTCCGGAATTCACACAGATCGATATGGAGTTATCTTTTGTAGATGTTGATGATGTCATCGAGGTAAATGAAAGACTGCTTGCAAAATTATTCAAAGAAGTACTGGGGGTAGAAGTATCCCTTCCGATCCAGAGAATGACATGGCAGGAGGCAATGGATCGCTTTGGTTCTGACAAGCCGGATATCCGTTTCGGTATGGAACTGACGAATGTTACAGATGTTGTAAAAGACTGCGAGTTCGTTGTATTCAAAAATGCAATTGAAAATGGTGGAACTGTTCGCGGTATCAACGCCAAAGGACAGGGGGGAATGGCCCGCAAGAAGATCGACAAGCTGGTTGATTTTGCGAAAGATTACGGCGCAAAAGGACTTGCCTATATTGCAATCCATGAAGACGGAACTGTAAAATCCTCATTTGCCAAATTTATGACAGATGACGAGATGAAAGCGCTGATCGAGGCGATGGGCGGAGAGAACGGTGACCTGTTATTATTCGCGGCAGATAAGAATAAAGTTGTATGGGATACACTTGGAGCACTTCGTCTGGAACTTGCCCGCCAGATGGAACTCCTTGATAAAAACGAATACAAATTCCTGTGGGTAACAGAGTTCCCGCTTCTTGAGTGGAGTGAAGAACAGAACCGCTTCACGGCAATGCATCATCCGTTTACGATGCCGATGGAAGAAGATCTTCAGTATATCGACAGTGATCCGGGAAGAGTGCGTGCGAAAGCATACGATATCGTATTAAATGGTAATGAAATCGGTGGCGGAAGTGTTAGAATCTTCGATCAGGATATTCAGAGCAAGATGTTCAAAGTACTTGGATTTACGGAAGAACAGGCTCAGGAGCAGTTCGGATTCCTTCTGACAGCATTCAAATACGGAGTACCGCCGCACGCAGGATTGGCTTACGGTCTGGACCGTCTGGTTATGCTGATGGCAAAACAGGACAGCATCCGTGACGTGATCGCATTCCCGAAGGTAAAAGATGCATCTGACCTGATGACAGAAGCACCGGGACATGTAGATGCAAAACAGCTGGAGGAACTCGGAATTGCAGTAGTGGCAAAGGAAGAGAAGAAAGACGACGCTGAGTAAGTAAAGAATAAAATGCCGGGAACAGTCAGATAAAGATTATTCCTGGCATTTATTAAATTATTTGAATTTTCAGATAGAAAGAAAAATTCAAAAAACTTGAAAAAGATATTGACATAATGAGAAAGTTGCGATATACTAAATATCGTTCTGATGAACACGAAAACATAAAATATACTTGATGTGCGATAGTAGTACAGTTGGTAGTACGCCACCTTGCCAAGGTGGAGGTCGCGGGT
>OIZW01002210.1_pt1 | contig 10057 bp, 2 predicted proteins | sample 1588581 | NCBI WGS metagenome assembly OIZW01 (sample SAMN03283266) | human gut metagenome | biome: human-associated habitat; material: feces | host: Homo sapiens | place: USA | collected 2013 | reverse complement strand
GAAAGGGGTAAAAGCGTATGATGAACAGAAAAGAATTTTATGAATATGTCAAAGACAATGTAAAGGAGTATCTGCCAGAGTCTTACAAGGACGCAGAAATTAAACTTCAAGAAGTAGAAAAAAACAATGGGCTGAAGCTTACTGGCATTACAATTTCAAATGGAGATCAGAGAATCGTACCGACAGTCTATCTGGATTCTCTCTATCAGGAATATATCAATGGGAAAGATGTAGATTCTTGCGTTGGTGATGTAGCTGATATGCGTATTGAAGCACAGGGTAAAGCAGAATTTTTTGATATGGGAGTTCCGGACATTTTTGATTATGAAAAAATGAAGGAAAAACTGCAGGTGAGAATCTGTGACAAGGAATGGAATACCGATCGTCTTGCAGATAAAGTAGTCACAGAACACGGAGATTTTGCAGCTTATTATGCAGTAAATCTGGAGGAAAATGGAGAAGGGATCAGCAGTATTCCGGTAACTGTTTTTCTGATGAACGAGTGGGGAGTATCTGCCGAACAGATTCAAGCGGATGCAATGACGGCAGACCGAAAACGTGGTGTCACACTTATGGATATGAATGAGATTATCAAATCTATGATTTTTGGTGAAGAACCAGAAAACCTGCTGAATGAAAAAATGGATATGGAAGCCATGGAAAAACCAATGTTCTGTCTGACAAACAAAGCTAAGATGAATGGTGCATCATTGTTACTGCAGGAAGACATCCGAAAACAGATTGGGGAATGCCTGGGAAGTGATTACTTTGTCATCCCATCTTCCGTTCATGAAGTGTTGATTCTCCCTGATAACGGAATTTTTCAGGTTCCGGAATTAAATGCGATGGTACAGGAAGTCAATGAGACACAGGTGGAAAGACAGGAACAGCTTTCTGATAAGGTTCAGTTCTGTGATAAAAAGACCGCAGTCATGGAAAATGCTGAACGCAGGGAAGCACGTCTGGAAAAAGAAAAAGCAGCTGAAAAAGCAGAAGTAAAAGGTGGAATCCACGGAAAGCTGGAGAAAGCCAAGGCAGAGATCAAGGCAAAAGAAGCAGAGAAAGTGCCGAAGAATAAGTCAAAAGATCTTGCTACAGCATTATAAAGAGAAGCAACGATGATTTTAAGGGGACTGTGCTAAGCAGTCCCTGATTTTATGAAAAGGAGTAGCACATGGCAAATAAATTATATGCAATGGAACAGCTGACGGAAGAGGTGGCAAAAGATGTAGCTGCCAGTCCGCAGGAATGGATGCGGTTCCTAAACACGGCATCCAGACTGTATAAATACACTTTTCCAGAACAGCTTTTAATTTATGCACAGCGACCGGAAGCAACTGCCGTAGCATCCATGGAAATCTGGAATCAGAAGATGTACCGCTGGATCAAAAAGGGATCCAAGGGGATTGCCTTGATTGACAATACTTCCGGACCGAAAACAAAACTTCGGTATGTATTTGATGTGCAGGACACTTATAAAGTGCGTAATCTTGGAAAGGATCCTCAGTTATGGAATCTTCCAATGGAAGGAGAACAGCTGGTTGCGGATTATCTGCAGGAGCAGTTATCACTGGAAGATACAGAAGGAGGATTTGCTGAAAGTCTGCATCAGGCAGCGAAGGAGAGTATGCAGGAATGGCTTCCAGATGCATTAGAAGAACTGAGACTGGATGTAACAGGGACATTTTTGGAAGAACTGGACGAACAGAATCAGGAAGTAGAATTCCGGGAACTGATGACCAATAGTGTTTGGTATGTATTACTAAACAGGTGTGGACTGGATGTACAGGAATATCTGGATGCAGAGGATTTTCGGCATATAACGGACTTCAATCAGCTGAAAGTATTAGGACATCTGGGAAGTGCAGTCAACGAGATCAGCAGACCAGTCCTGATGCAGATTGGACGATATGTTCTGAATGATCTGGAAAATGACCTGAAAACGGTTGCAAAAGAAAAAGAAGTAGCTTATAATGAGTTTAACACGTTAATTCGTGAAAACAATACGGATAACGCAGAAGATAGAGAAGAAAAAAAGGAGGAAACAGACTATGAGAGAAATCAGTTACAGCCAGAACGGAGAGTATCAGATTCCAGATATCAACCTGGAAGAGACGAGAGGAACCATCGGGAAGTACGGAATGATGAGGAAAGAGTATCTGAGAAACCACAAGGTAGCCAGGTTCAACATTCTGACACTGCAGAACCGTCTGGACAGTCATCTGATGGAGATCGACAGTCAGGCAAGACAGAGAGTAGACGACCTGATGAACGAACTTCTGGAGAAAGATCCGGCACCGGACAAGATGGCAGACACAATGGCATGGACCAGACACATGAACCAAATCAAAGCACAGGCAGAGGAACTGGTAATTCAGGAGATTATTTACAGTTAAGCCTGTTCCCAACAGAAAAGGAACAGTTAGGAGAAATAAGGAAAGCGGCAGCTGCATTAGAACAGCCAGCCGCTTTTCTTATTTCTGATGAAGTGGTAGACGATATTCTCAGAACAGGAAGCGGACAGAAAAATACACTGTTTCACATTACTGCAAGATTGATTGAAGGTTTGGATAATGAAGAAATGCAAAGCTTCTTGAAAGAGGAATATGGCACTGGAGGAAAAGGATTTACCATAGATGGGCAGAAAATCAGTATCTGGTACGACAACGATGGTATCCGTATCCGACGAGGCGACTCAGCAAGAAGAAATTTTGACCGTATCGTTACGTGGGAAGAAGCTGCTGACAGGATCCGGGATATGTATGATGAGGGAAATTACGTTGATAATCTTATCTCCAATAATGCTATCGAGCAGGAACAGAAAGAAATGACAGATCTTCTGGCACTTCATTTTCGAGATACTTGCAGAAACTGGGAAAAGAAACAATCATATTCAGACTGGCAGGATGTAGTGAGTGGAGCATGGACAGATCAAGAGGAAGCAGATGCGATTGTCTATCGTTTTGAATGGCTGCAGAAATATATGGATGAGAATCCGGGAGATTATCACCGCTGGGAGATTCAGCATAATCCGGAATATTTCCAACGCTTTCAGGATCTTCAGAGGGAGCGTTCCTGGGTAGACCAGAAATTTACGGTCGAACGTCCGGCACTTTCCTTTATTACACAAGATGAAATAGATGCTGTCCTTAGAAGAGGCGGCATTACAGCCGGAGGACGCAATCGGATCTATGAGTATTTCATGGAGCATCATGATATGAAAGATGCAGCAGAGTTCATGAAAAATGAGTATGGAACAGGTGGTGCATCACCTGGGATACCGGGAGCGTATGAATCTGATGCCTCACATGATGCAAAAGGATTAAAACTTGCGAAAGGAAAGATTGGCAGTCCAGAAGTAGAAATTCTATTAAAATGGAATAAGGTTGCAGAACGTGTCCGTCAGCTGATCCGCACCGATGATTTCTTATCACCGGAAGAATTGGAAAAGTATGAAGAGCGGCAGGAAGCACAGAGACTGGCAGATCTGGAAGAAGCACAGCAGATGTTAGGAAAACAGCTGGAGCAGGATGCTTTGACTGCTGAAGATATAACTGATTTGCGATTAGTTGATTCAGAATATATGTCCGGTACCAGAACAAAAATCCATGATTTTGATTGCAAAGTTAAGGGGGAAGAAAATCGACTTCAATACACTTTAGAATATCATGATGATGGAGAAGGTTTCACGATTCATACGGAAAAAGATGATATTTGGAATCGAATGTCAACACAAGAATTGGAACGTCTGGATGTAAAACTCGGGCAAGAAGTACTTTATTATCATTATCACAATAAAACTGTAAATGCGGATACATTAGATGAATTACGGGAAATCAGGGAAGAAATTATGGAGGAAGAGTCCTCATATTTTACTGCGATTTCTCAACGTGTGTGGACAGATTATGATAAAAAAGAAAAAGAATTATCGGGAGAAGTTGAGGTATCGGAAGAAAAAGAATCTTTGGAAGAGATTAACGGAATATCAGAAACGATTCCAGCAACGAACTTCCGCATCACAGATGATGAGCTTGGACAGGGTACAGCAAAAGAAAAGTTCCGTGCCAATATCATGGCTATCCAGTTGTTAAAGAAATGTGAGGATGAGAATCGCAATGCAACACCGGAAGAACAGGAAATCTTATCCAGGTACGTTGGCTGGGGAGGTCTTGCAGATGCATTTGATGAGACAAAAGCTGCATGGGAGACAGAATATTTGGAATTAAAGACGGTTCTTACACCAGAGGAATATGCTGCAGCCAGAGCTTCCACCTTAAATGCTCATTATACACAGCCGATTGTGATTGAAAGTATGTATCAGGTGTTGGAGAATCTGGGATTTACAAAAGGAAATATTCTGGAGCCGTCTATGGGAGTCGGGAACTTCTTTGGAATGATTCCGGAGAATCTAAACCAGTCCAAACTCTATGGTGTGGAATTGGATAGTATCAGTGGTAGAATTGCAAAGTTGCTCTATCCAGATGCCAATATTCAGATTAAAGGTTTTGAGAAGACAGATTATCCTAATGATTTTTTTGATGTGGCGATTGGAAATGTGCCATTTGGTGCATACAAGGTCAATGACCGTCAGTATGATCGCTACAATTTCATGATTCATGATTACTTTCTTGCCAAGACTATAGATCAGTTACGTCCAGGTGGCGTGGCTGCGCTGATCACAACAAAGGGAACCATGGATAAAGCATCACCGGAAGTTCGGAAATATCTGGCAGAGCGTGCAGACCTGCTGGGCGCAATCCGACTGCCGAACACAGCTTTTAAGGCAAATGCAGGAACAGAAGTCAGTGCTGATATCCTGTTTTTCCAGAAGAGGGAAAGCCTTACGAAAGAAATGCCGGAATGGATAAATCTGGATAGTGATGTCAATGGCATTACAGTCAATCAGTATTTTGTTCAGCATCCGGAAATGATTCTGGGTGAGATGAAAGAAGTGTCCGGTCCGTATGGTATGGAAACAACCTGTTCACCGATTGAGGGAGCAGATTTGGAAGCACAGTTAGCAGAAGCAGTGAAACACATTAAGGGAAGCATGGTACCGGCAGTAGATGTGGAGACAGAACTGGATGAGATGCCAGAGAGTATTCCGGCTGATCCGAATGTCCGAAATTACAGCTATACGGTGGTAGATGATCAGGTATATTACCGTGTCAACTCTTTGATGAATCAGGTGAAAATGCCTGCAGCTACCGCAGAACGTGTGAAAGGCATGGTTGCAATCCGTGATACCGTCCGGGAGTTGATTGCCATGCAGATGGAAGAATTTGTCACAGACGAAGAAATCCAAAAACAGCAGGAAAAACTGAATCAGGTGTATGATACCTACACAGCAAAGTATGGAGTTATTGGAAGTAATGCTAATAAACGGGCATTTTCTGATGACTCTTCTTATTGTCTGCTGTGTTCCCTGGAAGACTTGAATGAAGATGGAACATTGAAGCGGAAAGCGGACATGTTCACCAAACGAACCATCAAAAAGGCGGTTGCTGTGACAAGTGTGGAGACAGCCACAGAAGCACTTGCTCTGTCTTTAAATGAAAGGGCTAAAGTAGATCTCCCATATATGGCACAGCTGACCGGAAAGACCGAAGAGAAAATTACAGAAGAGCTGGTTGGAGTTATCTTCAAAAATCCACTGACAGACCAGTGGGAAAGCGGAGATGAATATCTCTCCGGAAATGTTAGGGATAAATTAAATACTGCGAGAACTTTTGCAGAGAATCATCCGGAATTCACATCGAATGTGCGTGCACTAGAGGCAGTTCAGCCGAGAGATCTGGAAGCATCGGAGATTGAAGTGCGTATTGGAGCTACCTGGATTGAACCTTCGGATTATCAGGATTTTATGCAAGAAACATTGCATACACCATGGTATCTGCTTCAGAAAGAAATACAGGTGAAATTCTCTGAGGTAAATGGTGAGTGGAGGATTACAGGAAAGAATGCCGACAGTCCCCAAAATGCGTTTGCCTATGCAACGTATGGAACTGAGAGAGCAAATGCCTATAAGATTCTGGAAGATACCCTGAACCTGAAAGATGTACGCATCTATGATAAGAGTGTCAATGAAAATGGTGATGAGATCCGTGTCCTTAATAAGAAAGAAACCATGCTGGCATCACAGAAGCAGGATGCCATGAAAGCAGCATTTAAGGACTGGATTTTTAAAGACCAGCAGAGACGTGAACGACTGGTAAAGGTGTACAATGAACGATTTAATAGCATCCGTCCCCGTGAATATGATGGCAGTCATTTGACTTTCCCAGGAATGAATCCGGAAATAGAACTTCGTCCGCACCAGAAAAATGCAGTTGCACACCAGCTTTACGGAGACAATGTACTTCTGGCACATGTAGTAGGAGCTGGGAAGACCTACGAAATGGTAGCGGCGGCAATGGAAAGTAAAAGACTGGGATTATCACAGAAGAATCTCTTTGTCGTGCCAAACCATTTGACGGAGCAGTGGGGTGCAGAATTCCTACAGTTATATCCGGGAGCCAATATCCTGGTTGCAACCAAGAAAGATTTTGAACCAGCAAACCGAAAGAAGTTCTGTGCCCGGATCGCTATGGGAAATTATGATGCTATTATCATTGGACATTCCCAGTTTGAGCGTATTCCAATCTCTGATGAACGTCAGGAAGCCATGTTACGGAAGCAGATTGATGATATGGAAATGGCAATTCAGAGTGCAAGGTATGAACAGGATGGCGGACATTATACCGTCAAACAGATTGAAAAGACCAGAAAGACACTGCAGACAAGGCTGGAAAAACTGAATCAGAAAGAGAAAAAAGATCAGGTAGTTACGTTTGAAGAACTGGGAGTGGATCACTTGTATGTAGATGAAGCACACAGCTATAAAAATGCGTTTCTTTATACAAAAATGAGAAATGTAGCCGGGATTGCACAGAACGAAGCACAGAAGTCGGCAGATATGTTCAATAAATGTCAGTATCTGGACGAGATTACCGGAGGAAAAGGCATTACTTTTGCTACAGGCACACCAATCAGTAACAGCATGACGGAATTATATGTTATGCAGCGGTATCTGCAGAACAGTAAATTACAAAATATGGGACTTGGACTGTTTGATTCCTGGGCTTCTACCTTTGGAGAAGTTGTCACGAGCATCGAACTTGCACCGGAAGGAACTGGATATCGAGCAAAATCAAGATTCGCCAGATTCTATAATATCCCAGAACTGATGAATATGTTTAAGGAGATTGCAGATATCAAGACTTCCGATCAATTAAAGCTTCCAGTGCCGGAAGTGGAATATGAAACAGTGGTGTTGAAACCAACGGAACAGCAGAAAGAAATCGTAGAAAGTCTGGGAGAACGTGCAGAAGTTGTCAGAAACGGCGGGGTAGATGCCTCGGTTGATAATATGCTGAAAATTACCAATGATGGAAGAAAGTTAGCATTGGATCAGCGTTTGGTGAATGAATTATTGCCAGATAATCCGGAAAGCAAAATAGCAGTCTGTGCAGAGAAAAGCTATGAAATCTGGAAAGATACAGCAGCACAGAAATCAGCACAGTTGATTTTCTGTGATTTGAGCACACCGAAAGGCGATGGCAGTTTCAATGTTTATGATGATTTGAAGCAGAAACTGATAGAGAAAGGTGTACCGGAAAAAGAGATTGCGTTTATTCATGATGCAAATACAGAAGCAAAAAAGACGGAGCTGTTTGGGAAAGTGAAATCCGGACAGGTTCGTTTTTTGATTGGCTCAACAGCAAAGATGGGTGCAGGAACCAATGTGCAGGATCGTTTGATTGCCCTGCATCATCTGGATATTGGTTGGAAACCATCTGACTTGGAACAGAGGGAAGGACGTATTATCCGTCAGGGAAACCATAATAAAAAGATTCATATCTTCCGGTATGTAACTGAATCCACATTTGACAGCTACATGTGGCAGTTGATCGAAAACAAGCAGAAGTTTATTTCCCAGATCATGACCAGCAAAGCACCGGTCAGAAGCTGCGAAGATGTGGATGAAGCTGCACTTTCCTATGCTGAGGTCAAAGCACTTGCAACCGGAAATCCGGCAGTAAAAGAGAAGATGGCATTGGATGTGGACGTAGCAAAGTTGAAACTTTTAAAAGCGAACCATATGAATAACCAGTACCGACTGGAAGATGATATTGCAAGGAATTTTCCGCAACAGATTGCAAAACTGATGGAGATCATTGACAGCTATAAGGCAGATATCGCTCATTTTTCTGAGCATAAAATTACAGATCCAGAGCAGTTTTCTATGGAAATCAGTGGCAAAGTGTTCACAGAAAAGAAAGAGGCAGGAGCGGCTCTTCTGGTGGTCTGCAAAGACATTAAGTCTGTAGATGCAGCTATGGACATTGGAAGTTATCAGGGATTTAACATGAGAATCCAATTCGACAGCTGGAGCAAAGAGTTTATCCTGTCTGTAAAGCATGAATCGGTAGCTAAAGTTCGGTTGGGAGCCGATGCCCTGGGAAATATCATTCGTATCAATAATCTTTTAGAAAGTTATCCGGAAAAATTGGCAGAAGCAGAACAACGGCTGGAAACGGTACAGGAGCAGATGACAAATGCCAAAGAGGAAGTCGGGAAGCCATTTCCAAAAGAAGAGGAGTTGAACCAGAAACTGGAGCGACTGTCAGAGTTAAATGCACTTCTTAATATGGATGAGCGGGAAGATACAGAAACAGAGCAGTCGGAATCAAAAGAGAAAGAAGAAAGACCGGCACGAGGTTCTATTCATGAGAAACTGCAGATTTATAAAGAAAAGAGTCAGCGTGAAAGTGAAACTGGCAAGGAAACCAGAAAACGGGACTTCGGTCTGGAATAAATAAACAGGAAAGATGGCATAATTTGGTAGAAGAAGGTTCTGCCGGTTATGCCTTTTTTTAGAACACAGGAGGAATTTATATGGCGAGAAATATGATTACAGGAAAAGAAACGCAGAAAATGCAGGAATTTACGCAGGAACAGATGGACCGTGCAGAACACATGGGAATAGCGCTTCCAGTAGATGTAAAAGAACAGATTTTTGAATATGCAAATCTGATTGGCGAGGAAGAGAAAGTAAGGACGTTGGTAAAAAATCTGACAGATGCAATCAATCAGGCAGATGAAGATAAAGTAGAGGAACTTCTGGATGATGCAAAAATGGATATTCAGGACCTACCAGATCCAACCATAGGTAAGCTGGAATTACGTGATTATGGATATACAGCAGAAGACATGGTGCCGCTCAGAAAAGAAGCAGCTTTGGATTATCACAGAATGGGTTCTAAGATTTATTGCCTGGGCAGCGATGGCGGTAAGGGAGAGTATGCAAGTAAAGAAATGATACAGGCACACGAAGGGCTGTTTGGCATGGAATTACAGATGTGGGAACGGATAAGGGATCAGGATCTGGATTATGCCGATGAAGATTTTGGAGCATTTCAGGAGCCTATGAGTGTCATTGACCAGGAAGAAGCACTGAAATTATACGATGCCGGAGCAGATATCTATCTGATCACTAATTTTTCATCACCAATCTATGTCACGGAACGCAAGGAAATCGAACGAGGACCGGAGCATTATCAGATGTCCATGGCAGAACGGGAGCGTTTCCGTAACCTGGAATGGGAAATGCAGAAATATCCGCAGATTCAGTCTTTGAAAGAGGCAAACCTGTTGTTAGGAACAAGGCGAACCTTTGGTATTTATCAGATCAAAGATGATTCACCGGGCGAAAATTATGCATTTATGAATATGAGTTTTATTGAAAGTCATGGTATGCAGATAAAAAAAGAAGATTATGAGCTGGTCTATGTTGGCGAATTACTGGGAAATACGTCACTGGATGATATTTTTGAAAGGTTCAACATTGATAGACCGAAAGACTTCCGTGGGCATTCCCTGTCTGTCAGTGATATCGTTGTTTTGAATGATGGGGAAAAAGTAACCGCTCATTTTGTAGACAGTATCAGTTTTGAACAGCTGGATTCTTTCCTGAATCTGGAAGAACAGGTTCTTAGTGAACTGGCATATGAGGTAG
>OIZW01002205.1_pt1 | contig 10078 bp, 9 predicted proteins | sample 1588581 | NCBI WGS metagenome assembly OIZW01 (sample SAMN03283266) | human gut metagenome | biome: human-associated habitat; material: feces | host: Homo sapiens | place: USA | collected 2013 | reverse complement strand
GGGAAACACGCTCCACACCATTGCGGACACCGGCAAAAATGATGCCCAGTGTAAGTATTCAAAATATTCATGGTAGTTGGCATACTTCCTGTTGTTGAGCGGACAGCGGTCCTGCCCGTTGCGGTTTGGGTGCAGGCGTTCACGCCCGCTCGCAGAAAATCTTTTCCACCTGCAGCACACCCTGCGTCACGTTGGCAAGCCCCAAAAAGGTACCTGCGGCATCATACACGCGGTATTTGCCGTCCTGTGCGCGGTAGTGGCTGGTGGGGCAGCCGTTGAAGAGGTGCTTTTTCACTGCATCGTCCACCGTCAGGGCAGGCAGCGAGGCAAACACGTGTTCCACCGGCAGCAGCCATCCACTTTGCTGCAGGGTACCTGCTTCGGCAGCGGCCAGGATCTCCGGCAGGGTGTGGCATTCCTCAATCTTGAACGCCCCGGCGCGGGTGCGGCGCAGTGCCGCCAATGTGGCGGGCACGCCCAAAGCTGTACCGATATCCTCCGCCAGAACGCGGATGTAGGTGCCCTTGGAGCAGCTGACTCGGATGGTATAATCCCCCGGTGCCGGGCTGCCCAGGTAGGTAATCTCATAAATCGTGATGGGGCGCGGGGTGCGCTCCACCGTCTGGCCTTTGCGGGCCGCCTTGTACAGCGGCTGGCCGTTGATCTTGACCGCCGAATACATCGGCGGCAGCTGCATCTGCCGGCCCATAAACTGCGGCAAAACGGCTTTCAGCTCTGCTTCACCCACCGTAACAGGAGCGGTTTCCAGCGCAGTGCCGGTCACATCGCCGGTATCGGTGCGCAGGCCAAGGCGAATGGTAGCTTCATAGGTTTTATCATGGTCAGGCTGGCGGTCCGCCGCGGCGGTGGCATTGCCGATAAACACGGCGAGCACACCAGTCGCCATAGGATCCAGTGTGCCCGCGTGCCCCAGCCTGCGCGTTCCCAGCGCACCGCGCAGCTTGGCCAGCACATCAAAGCTGGTCCAGCCCGCAGGTTTATCAACTGGGAGAATGGCACAAGTATTCATTGGGGTTTTCCTTTTCAGTTTATTGTGCTGCATTCGGCAGCAGCACCCAGCTGCGGTGCCAGCCTTGCGGCGGCAAGCAGACGGTGCCATCTTGCAGGTTTACAGGCGTGTGCCGCATCCCCGTGTGCTGCGCGTTGTGGTGCAGCTGGCCTTCAACCAGCGTCCTGATCCAGCAAGCCGCAGCGCTGCAACTCCTTGCGGACTTCCTCCAGCACGGCATGCTTGGCGTTATCCAGGTTGCCGCTGATCTCGCACCCGGCTGCGCGGGCATGGCCGCCGCCGCCCAGGCGGCGCGCAATGTTGCAGGCATCAATGCTGCCCGATGTACGCACGCTGATGCGGAAGCTGCCATCCCGCTGCTGGCGGTAGGTCAGGCCAACCTCCACGCCTTCAATGGAGCGCGGCAGGCTGGTCAGGTCCTCCAGCTCGGCACCCGCCACGCCGGAAGATTCGATCTGGTCCCAGGTCAGGCAGATCACGGCGCACAGGTCGTTGAAATAATATTCCAGGCTTTCCATCGCCATGCGTTCCGCAGTTATGCGGGCATGGGAGCGGGATTCAAACAGGCGGGCATTCAGTTTTTCCACATCGGCACCGGCTTCCATCAGGCGGGCCGCCGCCATATGGGTGCGGGGCGTGGTACTGGCAAACTTAAAGCAGCCGGTATCGGTTGCAATGCCGGTATACAGGCAGTTGGCGATCTGCGGCGTAATGGTCACGCCCATATCCACGATCACATCCAGCAAAAACTCGCAGGCCGCGGCGGCGCCGGGGTCCAGCAGGGTTTCATAGGCATAGCCGCTGTTGCTGGCATGGTGGTCAATGCAAAGGTTGGTATGGGCGGCATACTGCGGCACATTGTTATTTTCGCCAAAAAGCTGGATGCTGGCAACATCCACCGCCACCACAAATGCAGGGTTAAAGCTGCCGTCAAACCAGCGCAGCTCCATATAATCATACATTTTGGGGATGGTGTCGCTGCATAAAATCGCGGCGTTTTTGCCCAGCGCCTTGAGCGCAAGATACAGTGCACCGGCGCAGCCGATGGTATCGCCATCGGGGTTTTTGTGGCAAAGGATCAGGATATCGTCCGCGCCGCGCAGACGCAGCACGGCTGTCTGCCGATCCACAGATTCGGTCATAAGGCTCCTCTTTTCTCGGCCGCGATTGGGGGCTATTCCCTCTCCCCCGTTGGTTCCGGCCTTTGGGAAGGCGCAGCTGCAAGCGTAAATTTCAACTGCGCGTTTTGGTCGATGACTGGCTGCAGCACCAGTTAAGATGTATCTGAAAGCAACGAAAATGACAGATATTTCGCAAGCACAAGCAGGATGTAAGGCAAAGAGCCGCAGGAATCCTTTGTGTTTTTTAGCGCAAAATCCGGCTGTGTTTGTAAAAACAGACTACATTTTCGACTTTTCAGATACAGTCTGGGCAGGTTATTCCTGCTCTTCCGGTTCTGCCTGTACTGCGGGGTGTGCTTTTTCAATATCCTGCAGCAGCTGGTCAATGTGCACTGCGTAAGCAGCGCTGTCATCCTTGGTAAACACAAAGCGCGGGGCTTTGCGGATGTGCATGCGGCGGCTGACTTCGGTGCGGATATGGCCCGAAGCTTTGTTCAGGGCTTTCACCACCGGGTCGGCGCCGCCTTCGCGCCCCATCACACTGATGTACACCTTGGCGACATCCAGGTCCGGGGTAACATCAAGCCGGGTCACAGTCAACAGACCACCCGAAACGCGGGGGTCCTTCATTTCGCCGATAATGGCGATCAGCTCGCGTTTCATATCCTGTGCCATACGGCCATGGTTTTTGCTTGGCATAACTTTACCTCATAAAGCCCCCTGCGGGGCTTGTCAAACAAGCGGGAACGGCTCAATGCCGGATCAATCGCGGTATTCTTCCAGCTTGAAGCACTCGAATACGTCACCCTCTTTGACGTCGGAGAACTTCTGCAGGGTGATGCCGCATTCATAGCCTTCGGCCACTTCCTTGGCGTCATCCTTGAAGCGCTTCAGGGATGCAATGGCATCCTCGCAGATGACGATGCCGTCACGCACCAGGCGCAGCTGGGCATCGCGGGTGATCTTGCCGGAAGTAACACGGCAGCCGGAAACAGTGCCAACGCTGGAAATCTTGTAGACCTGGCGAACCTGTGCTTCGCCCAAGGCGACTTCGCGCACCTTGGGGGCCAGCATACCCTTCATAGCATCGGAGACATCGTTGATGGCATCGTAAATGACGCGGTACATACGCATTTCAACACCGGCCTGCTCGGCTTCGGCCTTGGCAACAGCGTCCGGACGGACATTAAAGCCGATGATGATGGCGTTGGAAGCATCGGCCAGAGAAACATCGGACTTGGAAATTGCACCAACACCGGCATGGATGACGCGCACGCGCACTTCATCGTTGCTGAGCTTTTCCAGGCTCTGTTTCACAGCTTCGGCGCTGCCCTGAACGTCAGCCTTGACAACAATGGGCAGTTCCTTCATATCGTTCTGGGCCATCTGGTCAAACAGGTTATCCAGGGTGACCTTGGTGTAAGCAGCAAACTGCTTTTCTTTGGCTTCGGTGGTACGCTTGTCAGCCAGTTCACGGGCCAGGCGTTCATCCTCAACAGCCTCGAAGATATCGCCGGCGGTGGGCACTTCAGTCAGGCCGGTGATCTCCACAGGGGTGGAAGGACCGGCGGATTCGATCTCAACGCCCTTATCGTTGCGCATGGTACGCACACGACCAACGGCGGTACCGGCAATCAGACAGTCGCCCTTGTGCAGGGTGCCGTTCTGAACCAGCAGGGTAGCAATGGTGCCCTGACCCTTATCCAGGCGGGCTTCCACAACGGCACCCTTGGCGCGGCGGTTGGGGTTGGCTTTCAGCTCCATGACCTCTGCTTCCAGAACAATGCGTTCCAGCAGGTCCTGGATGCCTGCGCCAGTAGCGGCAGACACGGGGATGCAGGCAGTTTCGCCGCCCCAGTCTTCGGGCACGATCTCGTACTTGGTCAGCTGTTCCTTCACGCGCTCCGGGTTAGCGGTCGGCTTATCCATCTTGTTGATGGCAACGATCAGCTTGACGTTGGCAGCCTTGGCGTGGTTGATGGACTCGATGGTCTGGGGCATGATGCCGTCATCGGCAGCAACGACCAGAACCGCGATATCGGTCATATCCGCACCGCGGGCACGCATGGCGGTAAAGGCTTCGTGGCCCGGGGTATCCAGGAAGGTAACGGGGCTGCCGTTGACATTGACCTGGTAAGCGCCGATGGCCTGGGTAATGCCGCCGGCTTCGCCTGCGGTAACGTTAGTGGAACGGATGCGGTCCAGGATGGAAGTTTTGCCGTGGTCAACGTGGCCCATAACAACAACGACCGGCGGACGTTCGACCAACTGATCGGCGCTGTCCTCTTCCTGGGTGAACAGGCGCTCTTCGATAGAAACATGAACTTCATGCTCCACCTTTGCGTGGAATTCCTCTGCGATCAGGGCTGCGGAATCGAAATCGATCACATCGGAAGCAGCGTGCATTTCGCCCATCTGCATGAACTTGGCAACAACCTTGGCCACGTTCTGCTTCAGGCGGGTAGCCAGCTCGCCAACGGTGATCTCATCGGGGATGGAGATTTTGAGCTGGGCGTTGCGGGCCTTTTCCAGCTGGATGCGCTGCAAGCGCTCGGCTTCGGTTTCACGGCGGCGGCCAAACTGCTGGCCGCGGCGGTTATTGCGGTTGTTGAACTTTTCTTTTTTGCCGGTGGGGGCGTTCTTGCGCTTGCTGGGCATATTGCGGCTGTCGGCCAGGTCATCATAGCGGGCGCTGAACTTATCCACGTTCACATCCACGGTGCGGGTATCCACAGACACCTGGGCGCGGTCAACCTTGACCTGCTCGGTGGCGACGGGCTCCTTGATGCCGGTCTCGCTGGCCAGCTCCTGCATCGTCACGCGCTTTTCGCTGCGCTTTTCGGCCTGCTTGTTATCATTGCGCTTATCATTGCGCTTTTCCTGCTGGGCCGGTTTGGGCTGTGCTGCCTTGGGCTGTGCTGCCTTGGGCTGCGCATTCTGGGCGGGCTTGGCCTGCTCCGCTTTCGGCTCTGCCTTGGGGGCTTCCGGCTGCTTGGGCTGGGGCTTAGCGGCCTCCGGCTTCGGCTCTTCTTTTTTCGCCTGGGGCTTTGCTTCGGGCTTTTTGGTCTCCTGCTTAACGGGCTGCGGCTCCTTGCCGGATGCCAGATACTCGCCCAGGTCCTTGACGGCGTTTTCGCGGGTCAGGGCTTCCAGCAGGGCGTTGACCTCGTTTTCTTCAAAGGTCGCGCCCGTCTTGCGGGTCTCGCCGGTCAGCTCCGCAAAAGTCTCGATAACCTTTTTGGTGCTGATGCCAAAATCTTTTGCAATATCCGTAACTTTGTATTTGAAATCAACCATTGGCTGAATCCTCCTTCACTTGCTTTTTGAGGTAGCCTGCACACAGGTGTGCAAGGTTTTCGTCCGTAACCGCAAATACAGCAGCAGGCTTTGGCGTAAGCATGCGCAGGTCCTCGCCTTTCAGCGGCATCACCGCGCAGGGGATCACCCCGCGGCAGGTATCCTGCATATGCTGCGTGGTGCGCTTGCTGGCGTCGCAGGCCAGCAGCACCAGGCATGCCTTGCCCCGCATCACAGCTTCTTCCACACGGTCATAGCCGTGCAGCAGCTTGCCGGCTTTGCGGCAAATTCCCAATGCACCCAACAATGGGTCCTTATCATTCGCCACGGGGCATCGCCTCCTTTACTGCCTGCTCGGCACAGGCCATCTCCTCGGTCAGGCGCTCAAACACCTCATCCGGCACCGGCACACCAAAGGCATGTTCCAGCCGCTTGGCCTTGCGTGCTTTGGCCAGGCACGCTGCCGACGGGCACAGGTATGCGCCGCGGCCGGAGCGCTTGCCGGTCAGATCCACGCTGACTTCACCTTCGGGGCTGCGCACAATGCGCACCAGTTCTTTTTTCGGTTTTTGGGTGTTGCACCCAACGCACCGGCGCACCGGCACCTTTTTTTGCGGTTTTTGTTGCAAATGGCTGACCTCTTTTCAGTCTCAGCGCCGCATTGCACGGCGTGTGCTCATTATTCCTTGCCGGTTTCCGGGGCGGTCTCGGCGGCGGGGGCTTCGGCCGGCTGCTCAGCCGGGGTTTCATCCTCCTCGCCATAGTAGCCGGATTCCGGGCGGATGTCAATATTATAGCCAGTCAGGTGGGCGCACAGGCGCACATTCTGGCCCTTGTTGCCAATGGCAAGGCTCAGCTGGTGGTCAGGCACGGTCACGCGGCAGCTCTTGGTTTCGCCGGGCAGCAGCTCCACCTTGACAACCTTTGCCGGGGACAGAGCTGCGGAGATGAACTCGTTGATATCCTCGCTCCAGCGGATGATATCGATCTTTTCGCCGCCCAGCTCTTCCACGATCTTTTCCACGCGGGAGCCATGGGCGCCGATGCAGGCACCGACGGGGTCAACATCGGGGTTCTTGCTCCACACAGCCATCTTGGTGCGGGCACCAGCCTCACGGGCAATGGCCTTGATCTCAACGGTGCCGTCATAGATTTCGGGCACTTCCAGCTCAAACATGCGCTTGACCAGGCCGGGATGGGTGCGGCTGATGGTCACGCGGGGGCCGCGCTCGGTTGCCAGAACATCGACCACATAAACCTGGACCATCTGGCCTTCGGTAAAGTGTTCGCCGGGCACCTGCTCGTTTTTGGGCAGAACAGCGCTGCCGCCCTTGCCGAGATCCAGCACGATGTTGCCGCGCTCTGCATCCACAGCGGTAACGGTGCCGGTGATGATCTCGTGTGCACGGGACTGCATCTCGCTGCACTGCAGGCTGCGCTCGCCTTCGCGCAGGCCCTGGCGGATCACATGCTTTGCGGTCTGGGCGGCAATGCGGCCAAACTCTTTGGTCTTGAGGGGGGTAACAAGGCGCTGGCCCACTTTATAGGTCTTGCGGATCTTCTGGGCATCTTCCAGGCTGACCTGGGTGTGGGGGTTCTCAACTTCCTCCACAATGTCCTGCAAAAGGCTTGCGCGAAATGCGCCGATGTTGGGGTCGATATCCACAACGACATTATCGTCCTCGACCTCATAGTCCTTTTTGACAGCAATGACAATGGCGGCCTTGATCTTATCGATCAGGTAGTCTGCCGGCAGTCCGCGTTCCTTTTCCAGTGCGGCCAGTGCGTCAAAAAATTCGTTGTTATTCGTTGCCATGTTAGTCCTCCGTTCAATATCGCTCAAAACAAATCTTCATCGTCACACAGTTTTACATACCCTGCGGCTTTTACCGGGAAGGTATAATCCCCGTCATCGCTTTTCAGCGTCACCATGCCGTCAGCGGAAAGCCCTTCCAGAATGCCCTCCGCATCGCGGCGGCCCTGTTCGTCCGGGCGGATCAGGTGGGCAGCGCATTTCTGGCCTTTCAGCTGTTCATAGTGTTCGGGGCGGGTCAGGCGGCGGCCCAGGCCGGGGCTGCCGACTTCAAGGTAGTAGCTCTGGTCAATGGGGTCAGCCTCGTCCAGAATCGGGTCGATGGCGCGGGAAACCGCCTCGCAGGTGTCCGTGTCCAGCGGCTCGTCGCGGTCGATCAGAACGCGCAGGAACCAGTCCGGGCCTTCTTTTTCAAAGCGGACATCCCACAGGCGCAGGCCGAAACCTTCGACCGTGGGGCGGACAAGTGCTTCCACAACGGCTGCGGCACCGCCGGGCTGATGGTTTTTGCCTTTGGCCATAAAAAATCTCCCTATCATAAAAAGAAAGCGGACCTTTGACAGCCCACTTTCCATAAAATCATCATCGAACAATAAGAATATAGCATACCGCGGCAAAAAATGCAAGGGGTTTGGCTCATTTTGCGCGAAATTGTAACCAAAATATCCCTTTTGGCCGCCTTTTATGCGCCCGGCTCTTGACGGCGCAGCGTGCTTCCGGTATAATATCGTTATAAGATATCGTGTTACGATATTACGGTTTGCTACCAAAGGAGGTGCTGCCTCATGCCGAAACAGGCGCTGGAGAGCCTGACGGAATCTATGTTTTACCTGTTGATGGCCTTGACCCAGGGTGAGCGCTGCGGCACTGAGATCACCGCATTTGCCGCCGAGATCACCGCCGGGCGGGTCAAGATTGGCCCGGCAACGCTGTATACCCTGCTGGGCAAGTTTGAAAAAGAAGGCCTGATTGCCGAAACGTCCGTTCTGGGCTGTAAGCGGTATTATCAGATCACCCCCGCCGGCAGAGCCGCCTATACAGCCGAGTGTACCCGGCTGCAGCTCTGCCTGCAAAACGCGGCCGCGGCGGCGCAGGGCGCTTTTGCCCCTGCTGCCCTGCCGGGAAAGGAGCTTGACGACCATGACCAAAGCACGCTGCAACCCCCTTTGGCAGCCCATCCCCTGCCCACTGTCTGACATTGAGGGGCTGGAAAGCTGGCTGGGCGATATGGCCGCACAGGGGCTTGTGCCTGTAACAATCGGCCAGAACTTTGCCCGCTTCCGCTGCAGTCAGCCCAAAGCCGTGCGCTACCGGCTGAACGCCAAGCCTACGCCGGAAACATTTTTAGAATCTGCCCCCGGCACCCCGGATGGCGAGGAACGCGCCCTGGCGCAGGAATGCGGCTGGTATTATGTTACCGCCGTGGGAGACTTTTTCCTGTACGCCTGCGAGGATAGTGATGCGCCGGAGCTGAACACCGACCCGCAGGTACAGGCGCTCAGCCTGCGCTATGCCAAGCGGCAGGTATTCGCCCCCGCCGGGCTGCTGGCTTACTGGCTGGTAACGTTTTGGGTGCGGTACGCCATGGGCGTCTGGCACACGCCGGTGATCGATTTTGTCACCCTGGGCTGGCTGAGCTTCTGCTATCTGGGGCTATTAGCCGCCGCGCTGGCCAGCGTGGTACACAACACCGTGCTGCTGTACCGGTTTTCTGCCCGGTTAACGCGCGGTGCGGAGCCGGAGCGTCACAAAAACTGGCGTAAGGGTGCCGGGCGGTATCTGGTTGGGCGAGTGCTGGCGGCGCTGCTGTTTGTGCTGACCATTGTGTGGACCTTTGCCGGTTCTGCCATGGAAAAGAGCCGGCACGGCAGCATTCCGCTGGAAGATTACACCGCTCCCCTGCCGTTTGCCACCCTGGACGATTACGCCGGGCAGCCCACCGCGCTGGATGCCGACGCCGCCCCCGCGGCCAGTTTTGTGCTGGTGCAGCGGTTGCCGCTGGCCCCGACCTTTATCAAATATGAAGCCCACGGCCAGGCCGGCGCGAATGGGCTGCGTGGTGCATTATATGTAGAGTATTACAAATGTATCACCCCGCAGTTAGCCCAGACGATGTACCGTGAAGGCAAAGCCAACGGGCTGCACAACTTTCCCGAAACCGCCGCCGATGCTGCCAACGGTTCCATCTACTGCCGCACGCTGGTGGACGGCAATAAAGTACTGCGGGTGCTGCTGTTCCAGTACCAGGAGGAACAGATTCCCTTGCAGGAGCTTGAAGCGATCTGCAAAAGCGGATTTGCTGCATCGGGTGAATCAGCTTAAACCTGCTAAACCGGCAGAATTTCTTTATTTTTTCTCTATACAAAACACAAAACAAACAGCGCCGCCGCCCTACCTTGCTGCATGGGGCGGCGGCGCTTTGCTGTTATAATTTTATGCTTTTTATGTTACGGCCGCGGCACCTGCTTTGCCATATCAGAATGCCCATTCACCGTTGGTGAAGATGGTCACTTCTTTGCCGTCCTTGGTGGTGCCGATGACGTTGGTATCCGGCGCGCCGATCATGACATCCTCATGGATAGCGGAATCGTTCAGGCCCTTGGCCAGCAGCTCGGTGCGGTTCATCTTGCTGCCGCCCTTGATGTTGGTGGGATAGCCCGCGCCAAAGGCAATGTGGCAGGCAGCGTTTTCATCAAACAGGGTGTTATAGAACAGCACGCCGCTCTGGTTGATGGGGCTGGATGCCGGAACCAGGGCGATTTCGCCAATGCGGCAGGCGTTCTCGTCGGTGGAAAGCAGCTCAGCCAGCAGGCTGGC
>OIZW01002201.1_pt1 | contig 10088 bp, 10 predicted proteins | sample 1588581 | NCBI WGS metagenome assembly OIZW01 (sample SAMN03283266) | human gut metagenome | biome: human-associated habitat; material: feces | host: Homo sapiens | place: USA | collected 2013 | reverse complement strand
GGCGTCGGTGGCGTGCAGCTCCTGCCGCAGGGACAGGGGGATCTGCATCACCACCACCCGCCCGGCGTCGCAGCGCTCCATCCCCGCCACCATCCGGGCCTCCATGGCCAGACGCACGGCGCTCTTGGTGCGGAACAGTGCCTTGTTGACGGGGGCCACGTCGATGCCGCAGTCCATCAGCTGGGCTGCGATGCGGTGGCTGCGGGGGGTGGTGTTGGAGTAGACGAAGCAGCCGGTGTCCGTGGAGATGGCCACATACAGCGGCAGAGCCATCTCCGGCGTCAGGGGCGTCAGCTGCCGGAGGATATCGTACACGATCTCGCCGCAGGCGGCGCTGTCCGCCTCCAGACACGTCTCACGGGCGAAAAACTCCTGAGAGGGGTGGTGGTCGATGGCCAGAGCAATACGGTCCTGATAGGGCCGGGCGTTCTCCGGCAGCAGCGACAGCGCCGCAATGTCCACGGAGACCACATACGCCGGTGCAAAATCCGCCTCCGCCAGATAGGGGGCGGCATAGGGGGCGTAGGTGGCCGTCAGCTCCGGGTTGGGCAGCAGATACGCCGTTTTGCCCAGCGCCCGCAAGCCGCAGCACAGGGCGGCGGCGGAGCCGATGGTGTCGCCGTCGGGGCGGACATGGGTGAGGATCAGCACCTGATCCATAGCCGCCAGACGGGCGGCGGCTTCCGCAGTGGTCATAACAGGCACCTCCTCAGTCCTCCCGATCCTCCGGCAACACGATATCGGCGTTCCGGGGATCGGCGGGCTTGACATGGTTCAGCATATCCAGAATGTGTGCGCCATAGGCGATGGAGTCGTCCACAAAGAATTGCAGCTCCGGGGTATAGCGCAGATCGATGCGGCTGCCCAGTTCGTGGCGCAGATAGCCTGCGGCGGACTTCAGGCCCTTCAAAAGTCCCTTCTCATCCGGGCAGTTCAGGGCGCTGACATAGATGCGGGCATAGCGCAGATCGCTGGTGGTGTCCACATGGGTGATGGTCAGCATACAATCCGTCACACGGGGATCCTTGACGGTCCGCAGCAGGGCGGAGAGCTCCTTCTGGATCTCGTCGTTGATGCGGCCGATGCGATTGGATGACATAGACGGTTCTCCTTTCGTTGGATGTGGAAAAGAGGGCGGGCGAAGCGCCCGCCCTCTGGGTCTTGTGTTTATCTGTTGCGGGGGAAATCGGAGTCAGAGCGCATCCGGCGGCGGTTCCTGTGTGGTATCACGGCTTCCCACGGTCATCTGCGAACTGTCCGTAGAAAGGCCGGCGCTTGCCGAACACCTCGCTCCACGGGCCACTCCCCCGTTTACTGGGGAATTTCCTCCATGGTGAAGGCTTCCACAATGTCGCCTGCCCCATGAAACTCGTTTCATGGGGGCCCCGATCCACCATCCTTTGGCGGAAATGAATTCCGCCAAAGCAAGGTTTTGCTCCGCAAAACCCTTGTACGCACGACCTGCGGGCGCAGCACGGCTGCGCCGGAAGGCGACCGGAGACGGTGCATAAGGGCCACTCCCCCGTTTACTGGGGAATTTCCTCCATGGTGAAGGCTTCCACAATATCGCCTTCCTTGATGTCGTTGAACTTCTCGATGGTCAGGCCGCACTCGTACCCGGCCAGAACCTCCTTGGCCTGATCCTTGAAGCGCTGCAGGGAGGCCAGCACACCCTCGTGGATGACGATGCCGTCCCGGACCAGCCGGACCTGACAGTCCTTGCGCTGGAGCTTACCGTCCTGCACGTAGCAGCCTGCCACGGTGCCAACGCCGGAGACCTTGTAGGTCTGGCGCACCTCGGCATGGCCCAGCAGCACCTCACGGAACTTGGGCGCCAGCATACCCTTCATAGCGGCCTCGATCTCGTTGATGGCATCATAGATGACACGGTACATCCGCATATCCACGTTGGCACGGGCGGCGGAGTCACGGGCGGCGTTGTCGGGGCGAACGTTAAAGCCCACGATGATGGCCTGCGACGTAGAGGCCAGCATCACATCGGACTCGTTGATGGCGCCCACACCGCCGTGGATGACACGGACACGCACCTCGTCGTTGCTGAGCTTCTCCAGGGATGCCTTCACCGCCTCTACGGAGCCCTGCACGTCGGCCTTGACGATCAGGTTCAGGTTCTTCATCTCACCGGCCTGGATCTGGCTGAACAGATCCTCCAGCGAGACCTTGGTGACAGGGGCGTTGGCCTTGGCCTTCTCCTCGGCCTTGCGCTGCTCCACCAGCTCACGGGCCAGCTTCTCATCGGCCACGGCGTTGAAGGTGGCGCCGGCGGTAGGTGCCTCGCTGAGACCGGTGATCTCCACAGGCACGGAGGGCCCGGCGGAGGTGATCTTCTGGCCCTTGTCGCTGACCATGGCCCGGACACGGCCCACGGAGGTACCGGCGATGATGATATCGCCCTGCTTCAGCGTGCCGTTCTGCACCAGCAGCGTGGCCACGGGGCCACGGCCCTTGTCCAGACGGGCCTCGATGACCGTACCCTGAGCGGCACGGTTGGGGTTTGCCTTCAGCTCGCCCACCTCGGCGGTCAGCGTCAGCATCTCCAGCAGATTGTCCACGCCCATACCGGTCTTGGCGGAAATGGGGCAGACAATGGTGTCGCCGCCCCACTCCTCACACACCAGCCCGTACTCGGTGAGCTGCTGCTTGATGCGCTCGGGATTGGCCTCCGGCTTATCCATCTTGTTGATGGCCACGATAATGGGGATCCCGGCAGCCTTGGCGTGGTTGATGGACTCCACCGTCTGGGGCATGATACCGTCCTCGGCGGCCACCACCAGAATGGCGATATCCGTCACCATGGCTCCTCTGGCTCGCATGGAGGTAAATGCCTCGTGGCCGGGGGTATCCAGGAAGGTGATGGGCTTGCCGTTGATCTGCACCTGATAGGCGCCGATGTGCTGGGTGATACCGCCGGCCTCGCCGCTGGCCACATGGGCGTTGCGGATATAGTCCAGCAGACTGGTCTTGCCGTGGTCCACATGGCCCATGACCACCACCACGGGGGCACGGGGTACCAGATCCTTCTCGTTGTCCTTGTGGTCGTCGATGAGTTTCTCCTCGATGGTGACCACTACCTCCTTCTCCACCTTGCAACCCATCTCCTCTGCGATGATGGCGGCGGTATCGAAGTCAATGAGCTGGCTCAGGGAGGCCATGACGCCGTTTTTCATCAGGCACTTGACTACCTCTGCGCCGGTCTTTTTCATGCGGCTGGCCAGCTCGCCCACGCTGATCTCATCGGGGATCTGCACGGTAACGGGGGTCTTTTTGATGACCTCCAGCCGCAGGCGGCGCAGACGATCTGCCTCCTCCTGCTTGCGTTTATTGGAAAAACCGTTGTCCCGGCGCTTGCCGCCGTTGCGGAACTTCTCCTTGCCCTGGGTCTGCTGCTGGGCCCGGCGGCCACCGCCGGTGCGGCCCTCCGCCATGTCCTGCAGCTTCTCGTCGTACTTATCCAGATTCACCGCCGTGGCCTTGCGGGTGTCCACCACCTTGGTCTGAGGCACACGGGAGACGGGCTTGGTCTCCTGCTTGGCAGAACGGCTCTCCCCCTTGCCCTCCGGCTTCTTCTCGGCGGGATTGGCGGCAGGCTGCTGCTTCTTCTCGGCAGGCTTGGCCCCCTCGGCGAAGATCACCTGAATCCCGGATACCTGATTGTGCTGGGTCAGATACTCAAAGATCAGAGACAGCTCCCGATCCTCCAAGACCTGCATATGGTTCTTGGGCGTTTCGGCGTACTTGGTCAAGATCTCCGTGATCTGCTTGGTGGGGACTCCGAAGTCCTTCGCCACCTCATGCACTCTATATTTGTTTCCTACGCTACCCAAATAAAGCCACCTCCATCTTTGTGATTACGAAATGTGCCGGAGCACAAAACTTACGATTTTTTCCGATCTCTGCCGGAGCCCTTGCCCTTTTTCACCGGCCGGGAACCGGCAAACCGCTGCTGCGGAGCAGCGGGGCGCCTGCGGCCCGGACGGGCCGGACGCCGGGGCTTTTCCTTCGCCGCCTCACGGGGCGGCTCCTGCACCGGCTGCGGCGGCTCCGGGGGAGCCGTGCGCTTCTTGCCCCGGCGCAGGTTCTTCTCGTGCCGGGCCTGCTCCTCCCGCCGCTCCATGGCCCGCCGGGCCTTGATCTGCAGCCGCTGGGATGCCTGCTCATAGTGCTCCGGATCCATGACTGCCAGCTTTTTCACGATGGCGTCGGCAAAGCCCACGTCGGTGATGGCTGCCATAGCGCAGCTGCTGCGGCCCAACGCACGGCCCAGAGCGTCCTTGTCGGCGGGGATGGTCAGACACAGACAGGCCCCCGTCTGTGCAAAGGCATACGCCCGGCGCACAGAACTGGCCGCCGCATCCGACGCCACCAGAATGACCCGTGCGTGCTTGCTGCGGGCGGCAGAGCCCACCGGCTCCTCACCGATCTCCACACGGCCCGCCTTTTTGGCAAGGCCGATCATTGATAAAATATGCTCCATTACTCCCCCATCCGGGCCTCCAGCCCATCGTATACCTCCGCCGGGATGGTCGTCTCCAGCGCACGCTCCAGCCCACGGGACTTCCGTGCCTTCCGCAGGCACTCCGGGTCGGGACAGACGTACACGCCCCGTCCGGACTTTTTGCCGGTGGCATCCAGCACGATCTCCCCCTCCGGGGTCTTGACGATCCGCAGCAGATCCCTTTTATCCCGCTTGGTACGGCACCCCACGCACTGGCGCTGGGGGATCTTCTTCACCTTCTGCATGACGGGCCTCCTCTCAGGATACGAACTTATTCATCCGCCCGGGACACGGGCTTGATGTCGATCTTATACCCGGTGAGCCGGGCAGCCAGACGGGCGTTCTGCCCCTCCTTGCCGATGGCCAGACTCAGCTGGTCGTCGGGAACGATGACCCGGCACACCTTGCCCTCGTCCGCCAGACGCACCTCCTCCACATCGGAGGGAGCCAGCGCAGCGGCGATGAACTCGGCGGGATCCTCGGAGTACTTGATGATGTCGATCTTCTCGCCGTGGAGCTCCTCCACAATGGCAGCCACACGCTGACCACGGGGGCCGACGCAGGCACCGATGGGATCCACGTTCTCGTCGGCGGACCACACCGCCATCTTGGTGCGGCTGCCGGCCTCACGGGCGATGGAGCGGATCTCCACCGTGCCGTCGAAGATCTCCGGCACCTCCAGCTCAAACAGCCGCTTGACAAGGCCCGGATGGGTCCGGGACACCATGACCTGCGGGCCACGGGTGCCACGGCGCACCTCCACCAGATACACCTTCAGCAGCTGCCCCTCGGTGTAGCTCTCGGTGCTGACCTGCTCATTCAGGCTCAGGATGCCCTCGGTAGCCTCGTTGCCGGTGCCGATGCGGAGATAGACGTTGCCGCTGCGGGGATCGATGCGGGACACGGTGCCGGTGAGGATCTCATGCTGCTTGGAGCCCCACTCGTCATAGATCATGCCGTGCTCAGCCTCCCGCAGACCCTGAATGATGACCTGCTTGCCGTTACCGGCGGCAATGCGGCCGAACTCCACATTCTCCACCGGGAAGCGCACCATACCGCCCAGTTCATACTTGGCAGAGATGCGCCGGGCCTCCTCCAGAGAGATCTGGGAGCCGGGGTTCTCCACCTCCTCCACGATCTCCTTCTGCACGAACATCTTCAGGTCACGCTTCTCCTCGTTGACCTCCACCACCACGTTCTCCACACCCTCGTGGTCCCGCTTGTAGGCGGTGGTCAGGGCCTGAACGATCTTGTTCATCATAAAGTCCTGAGGGATGCCCCGCTCCTTTTCCAGCATTGCCAGTGCGGCAAAGATCTCATCGCATTTCATGATCGTAACTCCTATTCTTTCTGTCGTTGCTTAAAATTCCACACGCAGGCGCACCAGCGCAATGTCCTGCTTTTCAAACCGCAGGGGCTGCGCCGTGCCCATATCCAACTCCACGGCTCCGTTGTCGTAGCCCGCCAGCCTCCCGGCGAACTCCTTGCGGCCGTTGACGGGCTTATAGGTTTTCAGCAGCACGGGGCTGCCCATGAACTGCTGAAAATCCGAAGGCCGCTTCAAAGGCCGCTCCGCTCCGGCGGAGGACACCTCGAAGATATAGCTTGCCTCGATGGGGTCCAGCTCATCCAGCAGGTCGCTGACCTTGCGGCTCACAGCCTCGCAGTCCAGAATGTCCACGCCGCCGTCCTTGTCCAGATACAGCCGCAGGTACCACTGCCCTGCCTCACGGACATACTCCACGTCCCACAGGGTGCAGCCCTGCTCCTGCGCCACAGGCGCCGCCACCTCCGCCACCAGCTCGGTGATCTTCTTTGCCATAGGAACCTCCTGTCCGCCGTATTTTAAGGATGCAAAAATGACCAACAAAAAGAGCGGACAAATCGTCCACTCCCAGTCAATACCACCTTACTATGCAGTAAGTATAGCACGATTTTTCAGCGATTGCAAGAGCTTTTCCGGGGATTTTCCGTCGAAACTGGCTTTTTCAGCCGGTATTTTTCCTCTCCCCAACGGGAAAGCGGGACGCCGCAGTCCGCAGCGTCCCGCCCAAGGCATTTTAAGTCTCAGCCCCGCACCCGCCGCACACCGCAGCACAGCAGGAAGATCAGCAGGTCTACCACCACCACCGAGGCCCCCACCGGGGTGCTCAGCAGATACGAACCGGTGAGGCCCACGCAGAAGCCCAGCACCGACAGCACCCCCGCCAGCACCACCACGCCCCGGAAGCTTTTTCTCACCCGCATGGCCGACAGCGCCGGAAAGATCACCAGACTGGAGATGAGCATAGCGCCCATCATCCGCATCCCCAGCACGATGGTCAAAGCCGTCAGCACCGACAGCAGGGTGTTGTACAGCCCCACCTTCACCCCGGTGGCACGGGAGAAGTTCTCGTCAAAGGTGATGGCAAAGAGCCGGTGGTAAAACAGCACGAACAGTACCAGCACCCCCACGCACAGCAGGGCGCTGAGTACCACATCCGCCTGCGTCATGGCCAGAATGGAGCCGAACATATAGCTGTCCACGTCCGTGGTCATGCCGGTGGTGAGGCTGGTAACGATGACGCCCACCGCCAGTGATGAAGCGGACACCACCGCAATGGCGGCGTCGGCTCCCATGCGGCTGCGCTCCGTCATTCGCAGCAGCCCCAGCGCCGCCACGATGACCACCGGAATGGATACCGGCAGCGGCGCCCAGCCGCAGGCCAGCGCCACGGACAGCGCCCCGAAGGACACATGGCTCAGCCCGTCCCCGATCATGGAGTACCGCTTGAGCACCAGCGGCACCCCCAGCAGCGCCGCACACAGCGACAGCAGCACCCCGGCGGCAAAGGCCCGGACGATAAAGGGATAGGTAAACATCTCCAGCAGCAGCGTCATGTCCGCTCACCTCCGAACCGCCGCCCGTAGGGGGAGGCGAGATATTCCGCCGTCGTGCCGTGAAACCACTTGCCCTGCCCGGCATAGAGCACGGTGTCGGCGTATTGCAGGGCGCTCTGCAGGTCGTGGGTCACCATGACGATGGCCAGCCCCTCATTTTTGTTGAGATAGGCCAGCGTCCGGTACAGGTCCTGTGCGGCGGCAGGGTCCAGCCCCGTCACCGGCTCGTCCAGGATCAGCAGCCTCCGGGCGGCGCACAGCGCCCGTGCCAGCAGCACCCGCTGCTGCTGTCCGCCGGACAGCTCCCGGTAGCACCGATCCTTCAATTCCAATATCCCCAGCTTGCCCATGTGCATCAGCGCCTGCGACTTCTCGGCGGCGGAGTAGAAGAACCGCCGTCCACGGGCGCTGAGAAAGCCCGACAGCACTACCTCGCTGACGGTGGCGGGAAAATCCCGCTGAGCCTGGGTCTGCTGGGGCAGATAGCCCACCGCCCCGGCGGCCTCACTTCGCCGGATGACCCCCTTCAGCGGCGGCAGCAGCCCCAGCAGGCTCTTGAGAAGCGTGGACTTGCCGGAGCCGTTTTCCCCCACGATACACAGGTATTCCCCCGAATGTACCGAGAAGGTCAGATGTTCCCACACGGTGTGTCCCTCGTAGCCCAGCGACACGTCCCGGCAGGACAGCAGCGTTTCCTTATCCATCAGGCAAGTCCCTCCTTCAGTGCAGCGACATTCTGCCGCATCAGCGACAGGTAGGTGGCCCCGGCATCGAAGTCCTGCCGGGACACGGTCTGGCAGGACTGGAAGGTCAGCACCTTGGCCCCGGTGGTCTCGGCAATGGCCTGCGCCACCTTCCGGCTGCTTAGCTCGATGGTATACACCACCGGGATGCCCTCCTCCTGCACCTTATCAATGAGATATTTCAGGGTAGCCAGCGACGGCTCCGTATCCCCGGCGCAGCCGTGGAAGGCCGCCCGGTACTCCAGTCCGTAGGTCTTACAGAAGTACAGCAGCGGGAACCGATCCCCGAACACCACCATGTGCCGATTGCCGTCGGCCACCACCTCTGTGAAGGCCTGATCCAGCTCCGACAGCTCCGCCAGATACGTCTCCAGCCGCCGGGCGTAGTTCTGTGCGTGTTCCGGATCGGCCTTCTGCAGCGTCTCGGCAATGGCCCGGCACAACCCTATGGCAATACGGGGTGACGTCCAGATGTGCTCGTCATATTCCACCTCGTCCTCATGGCCGTCATCGTGGTCATGATGGTCATCGTGGTCATGATGGTCGTCGTGGCCCGCTCCCTGCATTCCCTCCGCCAGTTCCTCCTCCAGCGGCTGGGCATAGTCCATAAGCCGCAGAGTGTAGGGGATCTCTTCCCCGGCGGAATCCAGGATCTCCTCCACCCAGTACTCGCTCTCCCCGCCGTTGTAGACGAACACATCCGCCTGCGACAGCCGGATCACATCCAGCGGCGTTGGCTCGAAGCTGTGGGTCTCCCGTCCGGCAGGGACCAGCAGCTCCGCCTCCACGTCCTCCCCGCCAATGGCCCGCACAAAATCATAGTAGGGGAACAGGGAGCACACTACCCGCAGCTTGCCGCTCTCCGGCTCCGCCGGACGGGCCGTGCAGCCCGCCGCAGGGAGCAGCACCACCGCCGCCAGCACCGCCGCCAGCAGCCGCCTCATGACGGCTCCTCCCCGCTGCACCGGTCGCACAGACCGTAAAACAGCGTCCTGCGGGGGTTGATGCGGAAATGATGCCGCTGCAAAACGTGCTGATACAGCTCCCCCAGATGGCCGCAGTCCATGTGCTGGATGGCCCCGCACACCTCGCACTTCAGGAGGATGCAGTCCCGGTGGGCGTGACAGTCGCAGTACTGCCAGCAGGCCCCCTCGTCCGTCACCAGCTTGTGGACCAGCCCCTGCTTCTCCAGCCGCTCCAGCTGGCGGTATACGGTGGTCAGTCCCACGGACTGCCCGCCGCTGCGGAGCCGGTCCGCCAGCACCATGGCCGTGGCGCAGCCGCCGGGACAGGCGGCGATGCAGTCCAGCACTGCCTGCTGCTGCCGGGTCATATAGGTCATATGCGTCACCTCGCAGATTTGAAAATGAAAACCGTTTTCAGATTATAGCAGGTATGAGAGAAATGTCAATCCTTTTTTGCGGAATTTTGTGCTTTGCTCCCCGGTGGTGTCCTTTCCCCGCAGTCTTTTCTCCTTTTCTCTCCGGCGGCATATTTTCCCAGTAGTTTTTTCTTCTATTGCCTCCGGCGGGTGACTTTCTTTCAATAGCGAAAGAAAGTCTACACCGTCGTGTCAGCCGGTTTCCAGCCACGTTGTGGCGTGAAAACCGGGACACTTCCTCGAAACCACCTCGCTTCATCCGCCACAGGCGGCGCTTCGGTGATTTCCGTTTGAAACCGATGGTTTTTGGATTTTCTTTCCCTTCGAGAGCCTTATTTGTTATGGGCCGTAAAGGGAATTGACTTAGCAACAGACCCGCTGCCGCTCCCGGCTCAGGTGAAGAAAGTATTTCGGGAGTACGGACTCCCACGATAGAACAGTAAGCCCCTTCAACTGTCCAATGTAGCGGCAGCGTGAGTAGGGGGAAGTCGATTCCCTGCTTCGGCGGGATTTAGGATACAACTCTTGCAAACGGCAAAGGAAGTGCAGAAACCATGGGTTTCTGCTG
>OIZW01002194.1_pt1 | contig 10120 bp, 7 predicted proteins | sample 1588581 | NCBI WGS metagenome assembly OIZW01 (sample SAMN03283266) | human gut metagenome | biome: human-associated habitat; material: feces | host: Homo sapiens | place: USA | collected 2013 | reverse complement strand
TACAAGAATGCCCCCACTTTCGCTTATTGAAAGTGAGGGTTATTTGACAGACTGTACGCCGCCGGTTTCCGATACGGAAACCGGCGGCGTTGTCTTTTAATCTCTGCGCAGTGCCTCGATGGGGTTCAGGTTTGCCGCCTTGTAGGCCGGGAGCATACCGAACACCACGCCGATGAAGGTGGAGAACACCACCGCCACGATGATGGCCGGCGCGCTGATGGACACCGGGATCTGCATCATGTTGGAGATCAGCTCCGCGAGGATCACGCCGCTGATGACGCCGATGATGCCGCCCAGACTGGTCAGCACCGCCGACTCCGTCAGGAACTGGAGCAGGATGCGCTTCTTTCTCGCGCCGATGGCCTTTTTCAGACCGATCTCGGCAGTCCGCTCCGTCACGGACACCAGCATGATGTTCATAACGCCGATGCCGCCTACCAGCAGGGAGATGCTGGCAATCCAGATCAGCTGGGTGTTGGTGGACTGGGACATCTTCTGCAGCTGCTGTGCCTGTTCCAGCATGTCCTGACTGCGGTAGTCGAAGTCGGAATTTTCCGAATCCACGATCTGCTTCTGGGTCAGCAGGTCAGCCGCTTCCTTGCCTGCTGTGGCCATGGTATCGGTGTTTTTCACCTTGATGGCCACGTTCTGAGGTTCGTCAAACTGGAACGCCGTCGGCCAGACCGTGCTGGGGATGTACAAGCAGCCGGAGGACGTATCCGCATAGAGGAGGTAGTCCTGCAATGTCTCAATGGTGGGGGTGAACTCCTTGGAAAGCGATACCACGCCCACCACGGTGAATACGTCGCCCTTGACCTCCAACGACTTTCCCACGGGATTTTCTCCGCCGAACAGGGTGGAAACCGTGTTGGCGTCCACCAGCGCCACCTTGCGGAAGTTGTCATAATCCGCCTGGGTGAAGCCCCTGCCGGACTTGACCTGATAGCCGTAAACCGACAGATAGTGCATATCAATGCCGTAGGTCTCGCCGTTGAACCCCGTGTTCTGATAGTACACGGACTCGGAATTTCCACGGGAGTTGTACAGCGACACTTCTTCCACGCCGGAGATGTTCTTTAACTCCTGCCGGGTCTCCTCGGTGATGACCCGCACGCCGTCGGGGATGGCATTCCAGCCCATATCATAGGAATACCCCGACTGATTCAGATTGACAGTGACCACGTTGTTGCCCGCGCCGATGAGGTTTTCCTTGATCTGCTCGTTGGTACCCTGAATGGTGGAAACGATGGTGATGATGGCCGCGATGCCGATGATAATGCCCAGCATGGTCAGCACGCTCCGCATCTTGTGTCCCCAGATACCCTGAAAGGCAAGCCGGATATTTTCTATCATAAATTTGCCCTCCTTAGTAACTGTACAGGTCGCTCACGTCGCTTTCCACCGTGGGCGCGCCCTCTTTCAGGTTCTTGCCGTAGGGGAATGCGATGAGATCGTCCACCGTCAGGCCGCTGCGGATTTCGGTATAGCTGCCCCAAAGCGCCTTGCCCGTGGTCACGAACCGCTTCTCCAGCTTACCGCCGGCACCCTGGACATAGACGTAGGACTGTCCATTCTCGGTACGGATGAAGGGGTTCTCCAGGTAAATGCCGTTCTCGCTTTCCGCGGAGGAATACTGGATATTGACGTACATTCCCGCCTGCAAGTCCGCAGTTTCGTCCACGAAGACCGTGAAGGGATAGTAGGATACATTGGGGTTGCCAGAACCGTTCCAGCCGTCGCTATTGGTGGGGAAATCGCCCATGGAGACGATCTTGCCGGTATAGGTCATGCCGGTGTTCCAGTCGTTGACCGTGACCTCCTGGCCGATCTGCATCTTGTCCTTTTCCAGCTCGCTGACGCTGCCCTGGATGTAGAATCCGCCGCCGCCGGAGACCTTAAGGACGGGCTGGTTTTGGGTCTTGGCTTCCTCCTCCGTCAGGACGGAGACCACCTTGCCGTCAAATTCGGCATAGACGTTGCCGTCGCTCATTTCGGTCTGCATGATCTTGTAGTCCGCCTCGGCCATCTTGATCTTGAATTTCGTTTCCTTGATGGTCTTCTCCTGCTCGGCGCGCATCTGTGCCAGCTGCGCGGCGGTATAGCCGCTGCCGGGGTTGGGCATATCCGGGTCAGTGGGATCGGTATTGTCCGGGTCGTCCGGGTCGGTAGCCATGTGGTCAGGGACGCCCATAGCGTCAAAGAACTGGAAGGTGAAACCACTGCCCACTTTCCTAACGTACATTCCCTGCCAGACCACCCGGGCGCCCATGCGCTTGTTGCCCTCCGTGGCCTTGATGACCATGTAGTAGGAATTCACGGTAATGGTAGGCTTCTCGTCAGGGTTTTCCGCAGCCGATGCGCTGGAATGCTCACCGCCTTCGCCCTCGGAGGTTTCCTCCGTGGAAGGTGTAGACGCTTCCGTACTTGGTTGTGTAGGCGGTTCCGTACTCGGCTGCGTAGGCGGCTCTGTACCCGGCTGCGTAGGAGGCTCCGTAGCCGGTTCCGTAGTCGATTCTGTAGTTGACTCAGTGGTTGGTTCCGTAGATGGTTCCGTTGGGTCGGGTTGGTTCTCATTTTGGAATTTCTCTGCCTGTTGCCGTGCCTCTTCCAAGAGGGCATCATCGACGGTGGGCGTCACGCGGTCACCATTGGCGTTAGTCGTCAGACGGAGCCAACAGATCAGCGCTTTACCCGACTCGCTGCCGTCATAGGCATGGTCGTAGGATAATTCATAGTCTTTTTTCAGATCACCTTCGTCATCCGAATCCTCATCGCTGTTATCAAAATCGTCAGAACTCACGATGGACATGGGCTTCATGTTCCGAATGTCCTTCAGCTTCTTCTGGGCAGTTTCCAAGTCCAGCTTCAGCTTTTCCACTTCCAGCCGCTTGCGCTCCAGCTGGAGGTCGGACAGGGTGGTGTCGAAGGTCATCAGCACGTCGCCCTTTTTCACCTCGTCACCCTGGGCGACTTTCATTTCCGTCACCGTCTGGGTGGAAGAAAGAAATACGGTCTGGATTTTATCCGTGGAGACGGGGCCGTAGCTCTCCTGAGAATCGCCCCAATATTCCGTCATGCCTACGCTGTTAAAGGCAAACACCTTCACCGGCTCCGACCTGCCCCGGCTCACGCCGAACCACACGCCCAGGCCGATGGCCGCCACCAGCACAACGGCTGTCACCGTAATGATGATCTTTTTCTTATTCTGCTTCTTCATTCCCGGCACCTCCCTCCTGCTGCTCGTCGTAAGTACGGAGCTGCCCGTCCAGAATGTGGTAGATCTTGTCGGCACACTGGGCAATGGCAAGCTCGTGGGTGATCATGAGGATGGTCATGCCCTCGTCACTGAGCCGCCGGAAAATATCCATGATCTGGTTGCCCGCTTTGGTGTCCAACGCGCCGGTGGGCTCGTCTGCCAGCAAAAGATCCGGCTTTCCCACCATCGCCCGGGCGATGGCAACACGCTGACACTGGCCGCCGGACAGCTGGTTGGGGAAAAAGTCCATCCGCTCTTCCAGTCCCACGGCCTTCAGCGCTTCCGCAGCCCGCTCCCGCCGTTCCTTCAGGCTCACCCCGGCGTACAGCAGGGGCAGCGCCACGTTGTCCAGCGCGGTGAGCTTGGGCATCAGGTAAAAGCTCTGGAACACGAAGCCCAGGTGCTTGTTCCGGATATCCGCCAGTTCATCGTCGTCCATGTCCTTCAGGTTCTGCCCGTCCAGCTCATAGGTACCGGAGGTGGGAACGTCCAGACAGCCGATGATGTTCATCAGGGTGGTCTTGCCGGAACCGGAAGGCCCCATGATGGCGAGGTAATCGCCCCGCTCCATGGTCAGGTTGACATTTTTCAGCACCCGCACAGGCTCCTTGCCCTGCACATAGTCCTTGCAGATGTCCGTCAGTTTCAGGATGGCCACTTAGCCCACCCCGCCTTCCGTGGACACGGTTTCTGTTGCCGCCGTATCCTCACCGGGCATCTCCCCGGTTTCCCCGGAGATGCTTTCCTCGGGCATCATATCCATGCCCTCAGCGGGCATGTCCTCCATGGGCATGTCCTCCATGGGCATATCCATGCCGCCCTCGCCCATGTTGTCCATGGGCATGTCCGCATTCTCCGACGCCGTCATTTCATGGGTGGTCGGCGCGCCGTTGTGGCACAGCTGCTCGTCGGGGAAGGCAATGTAATCCTCCAGCGTCAGGCCGTCCAGCACGTCGTAGGTGTCCGTCGCCTCATCGTGCTCGCCCAACGTGATGCTGCGTTTTTCCAGCTTGCCCTTCTTCTCCGCCCACACGTAGGCAGAGCCGTCGTCTTCAAAGCAGATAAAGGCGCTGCTGAGGGGCAGACCGGAGGACGTGCCGTCGCCTTCCGTCAGCATTTCCAGGTAAACATGCTGTCCCAGAATCAGACCGTCGGTGCTGTCCAGCTCCACATAGAACGGGTACTTGCTGGACGCGGACATGGAATCGGTAGCCATACCGTAATACCGGTCGGTGTCGCTCCCCTGAGAGGGGCTTTCATAATCCACCAGCTTGACCGTGCCCGTCCAGGCAGCGGACGGATCCGTCCGGGAGGTGATCTTGATGCGGGTGCCCTCAATGATGCTGCCCCGCTGCAATTCGCCGATGGTACCCTTGACGCGGTAGGAGCCCACCTCCTGAATGGTGATGTACGCCGCGGGATTGCCGTTTCTGTCGGTGCCGCTTTCGTTGATGGACTGAATGCGACCCTTGATGGGCGACACCACGGTGGCGTTTTTCAGCAGATTCTCCGCCTGGGTGACCTCGGTCTGCTTCGCCTTGGCGTTCAGTTCCGCTTCCTTCATGTCCACCTGAGCGGTCTGGATCTGGATGGTATATTGCAGCTTGTCCGAACCGGACGCCCAGCCGCGCTCCTTTTCCAGCTCCTTGATCTGCTGCTGGTAATTTTCGATGGAAGCGTTCAGCTGCTCCAGCTCCAGCTGCTTCTTTTCCAGACTCAGCTGCAGCTCATCGGTGTCGTACTCGAACAGCTTGTCGCCCTTGTTGACGTCGTCGCCTTCCTTGACCAGTACTTCCTTGACGGTCTTTTCCGAATCCTTCTTGATCTCCGTCACGTTTTCGGAAACGACCATGCCGGGGAACCGATCGCCGGCCGCAATGCCGCCCATTCCCGTCAGATTGGAAACCGACTGCACATACACCGCCGTATCGTTGCTGCCGCAGGCCGCCAGAGAAACGGTCAGACACAGGATCAGCGCCAGAGCCAACCATGCTCGAACTTTCATAATTCTGTCCTCCACATGTAAATGTTTCATTTTGTAAACCATATTATAGCGAAAATGCCTGCGGAAATCAACTATCTTGCCATTAAGGATTCATTAAGGGAGGATGGGAATTTCTGTCGGAAAAGGAAACGCCCCGCGCCTGAATGGCGCGGGGCAAGGGGATTGTTCCTTAGTCAGCCTATACAGGGGGATTAGCCCATGTAAGCAGCCAGCTGCTCCTGAGCAGCACCGACAAAGTCGTTGATGCCAGCGTCTTCCAGCTTGGACAGGAAGGTGGGCAGAACATCATCGGGGTTGACAGCACCGGACATCAGGTTGAAAGCGTACTCGGCGTAGACGTTGGACAGAGCAGCAGCTTCGGTGCTCAGCTCGGAGGAGTCGAAGATGAAGCCGCCCATGGGCAGAGCCTCAGCCGCGTCGTAGTAAGCGGAGAAGCGATCCCAGAAGTCAACACCCTGCGCATCGGTGGGAGGCAGGATACGGACGTTGCCCATACCATTGGTCCAGGGGGAGTAGTTAGCGCGGTTCTCAGCGATGAAGGTGATGGTGCCGTCGCTGTTCTTGTTGTAGGTGAAGCCCTCAGTACCATAGTTCATCATGGTCATCAGCTCGGGATCGGTGTTCAGCAGGTTCAGGAACATCAGAGCCCGCTCGGGGTTAGCGGAGGTAGCGGAGATGGCGATCATAGCGCCCTGGCCGGAGGTGCAGTCCATGTAGGCAGCAGTCTCGGGAACCATGCGGACGTCGATACCACGGGCGTTGGAGAAGTCCAGTTCGCAGCCGAAGGCGTAGGACTGGGTGCCGAACAGGTAGTCGCCAGTGGACTGGGTAGCGGTACGGTAGTCGTTAGCGGTAGCGGTGGACTGGCAGCTGGGGGAGATGAAGCCCTTCTGAGCGTACTCATAGGTCTTCGCAGCGAACTTGGCAAACTCATCGGTAGCAAACTTGTTCACGATGGTGCTGCCGATGTCCTTGGAGGGATGCTCGGCGTCGTAGTAGTAGGACAGAACAGCGCCGGAGGACAGGTCGCCAGTGATGATGGAGGAATGAGTGACCATTCTCTCAAGAACGACAGGCTCGATCAGCAGGGGGTAGAAATCCTTGCCCTTCAGATCCTTAGCCTTCTGCAGCATTTCCTCGAACTCGGGGGAGTAGTAGTCCAGGTGGCCGGCGCAGACAGCGTCAACGTCGTAGCCCAGCTCAGCCAGCAGGGTGCCGTTGACATCCCAGCAGTTCTGAGTAGCGGTGTCCTTCAGGCCGGGAACGGCATAGATGCCCAGGCCGTCGTAGCCGTTGGTCTCGGCGCAGTCCCAGATGCCCTGAGGAATGGCGGCCTTCAGCTCGGGAGCGTAGGTGTCCAGCATGTCGTCCAGCTTGACCCAGTAGCCGTCCTTGGCGTACTTATTGTACTCGTCAGCGGACCAGTTGCAGGTGAAGTACATATCGACCTTGTCGCCGCCAGCCAGAGCGGTAACGGTGGCCTGATCGAAGTCGCCCCAAGTGCCCCAGATGGGCTCGATGGTGGCATTGATCTTATCCTTCAGATAAGCGTTGACAGACTCCATGACCTTCTCGGAAGCGTCAGGAGTGACGGTGCTGCCGTGGAACCAGATCTTCAGGGTGACGGGCTCCAGCTCAGCTGCGGTAGGAGCAGCAGTCTCGGCGTTGTCAGCAGCGGGAGCATTGTCGGGGGCGGCGGTGGGAGTGGTAGTGCTGGTGCCGCAAGCGGCCAGACCAAGTACCATTACCAGAGCCAGCAACAGGGCCAGTAACTTTTTCATGTGTCTTCCTCCAAATAAAATTTGTTTTTACTAAACAGCCAGACGTGGCTGCATTAGCCATGGATTGCGCCGATACGTGATATCGGCGGACTTGGGTACTGCCTTCTTTGGAATCAGCCCTTCACGGAGCCGACCGTCAGGCCGGAAACGATGTAGCGCTGGAAGAAGGGGTAGGCGCAGGCAATGGGAACGACGATGAACACGACCAGGACCATTCGCAGAGCCTGTGACGGCATCTTCGCCGCCTCGGCGATGGCGTCCGGGCCCAGCATACCGGCCATACGGTTTAAGTATTCCGTGTTGTTCTGCAGTTCCATCAGCAGCGCCTGCAGGGGCTGCAGGACCTTCTTCTGCTGAATGTACAGCAGGGAGTTGAACCAGTCGTTCCAGTAAGCCAGAGCGTTCAGCAGAGCGATGGTGGCAATGCCGGGCTTGGCAATGGGGACGACCACACGGAACAATGTGGAATATTCGCCGCTGCCGTCAATGGTGGCCGCTTCGATCAGCTCCAGGGGGACGCTGCTCTTAAAGAAGGAGCGCATCACGATGATGTTGAAGGGGCTGACCAGCAGGGGGACGATCAAAGCCGCATAGTTCTCGCTCAGTCCCAGCAGCTGCTTGCTGACGATGTAGGTCGGCACCAGACCGCCGCCAAAGATCATGGTGAAGAAGCTGAGGAAATTGAAGAAGCTGCGGAATTTGAAGTCGGGACGGTACAGGACGTAGGCGTACATGGCACACATGGTAGTGCTCAGCACCGTGCCGATGACCGTGATGTAGATGGAGTTAAAGTAGGAGCGCCAGATCTGGGGCAGCTTATTGAACGCATACTGGTAAGCGTCCATGCTCCAGCTGGTGGGGATGAAGGAATAGCCGATAGTGGTGATGGATTCCTTCGACGAGAAGGAAATAATGATAACGAAGAGGAAGGGGATGATGCAGCAGACGGAGAACAGACCGATCAGCACATGAAAGACCGCTTCGGTTCCCACGCTGACGCAATTCAGGCGGAGGTTCTTCTTTTCAGCCATTTTGAATCCCCCCTTAGAACAGGCTGCTTTCGGAATCGATCTTCTTTACGATTCCGTTGGCCGTCAGGATGCAGACGAAGCCAAGCACATTTTGCAGCAATCCGGCCGCGGAAGACTGTCCCGGGTCACCGGTCGCCATGTAGGCGCGGTAGACGTAGGTATCAATGGTCTGGGTCACGGAGAACAGCGCGCCGTTCTGCATGGGAACATTGTAGAACAGGCCAAAGTCAGAAGCGAAGATCTTACCAACGTTCATGATGAACAGAATGGCGATCATCGTGCGCAGATGAGGAATGGTCACGTGCAGCACCTGCTGCCATTTGGTAGCGCCGTCAATGGCGGCGGCTTCATACTGGTTTGTATCGATGCCGGTGATAGCCGCGAGGTAAAGGACTGTGGAGTAGCCCACATTCTTCCAGAGGTTCGCGAACGTCAGGATGAACGGCCAGGGGCCGGGGGTCGTATACCACGAGGTGCGGGCATGTCCCGCGGCTTCCTGCATGGCGGGGATCATGCCGTACTGGGCGTCCAGAAATGCGTTGAGGAAGTAGCTGACCACGACCCAGCTCAGGAAGTAGGGGAAGAACATCATGGTCTGGTAAGCCTTCTTGAAGAACTTTCTGGTAATCTCGTTCATCATGATGGCGAAGGCCACGGGAATGACGACGCCCAGAATAATGAACACGATGTTGTAGGCCAGCGTATTGCGGATCATGACCCACGCGGAGTCAGTCTTGAACAGGAACTCGAAATTCTTGAATCCCACCCATTTACTGTTGATCAGATTGCTGATAAAGGAGGGATTGCGGGGGTTGACCTTGTAATTCTTGAACGCCAGCACGATACCGCCCATGGGCAGGTAACGCAGCAGCAGCAGCCAGATCGCCACGGGAGCAACCATGGTCAGAAGTACCAGAGTTTTCTTGTTCTTCTCAAACCAGCTCGGGGACGTGGTTCTTGGCTCCAGACGTTCGGTGGTTTTTGCAGCCATTCACTTTTCACCCATCTTTCATAGGATTCACAGTTTTGCCGTTCCGGCAGTCGTTTCATTTATCTATATTTTACAGGCATTGCCTGGAATTGTCATGAGACGGCCTTGTTGTTTTTTGTTTTTGCTTGTGGGATTCCACAATTCGGTACAAACAGGAAAGGCGGCGCTCGACATTTTGCACAAATTCGATCGCCGCCTATTGGTCACAATGACCTCATCTCTATTCTCTTTATTTTAGTGTGTTGCGGTACTCGTTGGCGCTCATGCCCTCCTGCTTTTTGAAGGTTCTGGCAAAATGCGCCGTGTCCGCGTAGCCCACCCGCTCGCCGATCTCGCCGATCTTCAGTCTCGGGTCAAGCAGCAGTTCTTTTGCCTTCTGGATGCGCACGGTGTTGAGGATGTCGTAAAAGCTCTGACCCGTGTGCCGGTTCAACAGCTTCGACAGGTGCCACTGGGAAACATAACAGCAGTCCGCCACCGCCTGTAGTGTCAGCTTTTCCGCGTAATGCTCCTCGATGTAGGCCATCGCCTGATTGACGATGAAGCTTCCCGCGCCGTGCTGCACCTCCTCCGGTTCTTCCTCCTGATACCGCAGCTGGGACTGGGCATCCAGGCGTGTGGTCATGGTCACAAGCGCTTCCTTGATCTCATCCATTTTGGAGGGCTTCAACAAAAACCGGGTGACACTCAGACGAATTGCCTGCTGGGCATAGGAAAAGTCCTGATAGCCGGTCAGCACCGTCACCTGCATGTCCGGGAACTCACTGCGCAGCGCCGCCAGCATGGTCAGGCCGTCGGCTCCGGGCATGCGGATGTCGGTGAACAGGATATGGGGCTGCAATTTCCGGATCAGCGCCGCGCCTTCCTCGGCGCCGCTGGCCGTTCCCACGACCTCGCAGCCGTAGTCCGCCCACTTGATGACCCGCCGCAGGCCTTCCACAATGATATTTTCATCGTCAATGAGAACTACCCGATACATCGTATCCGCTCCTTTTTCTTTCTTCCGGGGCGCATCGAGTCTGCAGAATGCCCGGACAAAAGCCCATCACCCCGGAA
>OIZW01002179.1_pt1 | contig 10213 bp, 8 predicted proteins | sample 1588581 | NCBI WGS metagenome assembly OIZW01 (sample SAMN03283266) | human gut metagenome | biome: human-associated habitat; material: feces | host: Homo sapiens | place: USA | collected 2013 | reverse complement strand
CCCGTGAGGTGTCCAACCGCGTCATCTTCATCGATGACGGCAAGATTCAGGAGGACGAGCCGCCGCAGGAGTTGTTCACGAACCCGAAGCATCCCAGACTGAAAGCATTCCTTTCCAAGATGCTGTAATGTAAGAAATGAAAAAAAGAAGGGGCTGTTGCACATGCGACAGCCCCTTCTTTTGTACGAATAGGCGTAAGAATCAAGCGGTATCAACGCCTAAAACAAAAGCATGCGCAACAAATTTTCGATGGATTTGTGATGCACGTGCCCTTTTGAATTGTTTGATTATACGATTGATTTTGAAAATATCTGCTGCACTTTCGGCTAAAACGATGTGCAACAGTCCCTTTGCTTGTATGTTATTCTTTACTGCGAAACACAAACAATTTGCTAAAAATATAGTTCAACGCCATAACAATAAACTGTACCACAAATTTGGAAATTCTGTCATACCAGTGTAAAATATTTACCAGCAATGTCATGCAGGCCATTTCGATAAGAAGAGTAGAAACTCTCGCATTGAAAAATTTTAGCATTTCGCGCAATTTATCAGTGCTTTTACTTTCAAAAACGAACTTTCGGTTTGTGATATAAGCAAAAGAAACTGCGCAGATCCATGAGAACGTATTGGCAGCCATCAGTTGAAATAGGTCTTGCGGATCCAGAAAAACTGTAGTGAAAAAATAGTAACTTACCAGACTCACTACCGTAGTCAGACCACCTATGATCACATAGTTGATCAATTCCTTATAACGAAAATAAAGCTGCTTTATTGTTTGTATCATACGCAGCGCCCGGAATTGATTTCTTTTTCCACAATATAGATCGGACGGTTTTTCAGCTCTGCGAATGCAACGGAAAAATATTCACCCATAATTCCGACCAGCAAAAAGAGAACAGCAAATAAAACATTGAATGCCGCAAGAATCACCTTATACTCGCGGAAGCCGCACAGTGCACTTATAGCAAAAAGCACAGCAGCAAGAAAACTTACAGCACCGGCATAGAGGCCGAGTTTCAGTGGAAAATCAGAAAAACCGACTATGGTGCTGATTGCAAAATTCATCAGTTTTTTCAGCGTATAGTGGCTGGCCCCGCCAGCTCTTTCCGCAGCAGTGTATTCCAGCGTTGTTTTCCGGAAGCCAACGCTTTGTACATATCCACGCAGAAAACGAGTCTTTTCACGGTAATTTGTACGCAGAACATCTGCCACACGGCTGCTGATGGCAAAGAAATCCGATGCATTTTCCTCCAGCTTTACTTGATCAGATAAGGCGTTGATCACCCGGTAGAATGCTCTGGATGTAAAGTTTTTGATGGCACCTGCCGATTTGTTGGAGGTTCGGACCATGCTGATAACCTCATAGCCTTCCTCAAATTTCGCCATGATGGGGGCGATGCATTCCAGAGGGTGCTGCAGGTCGGCATCCATGCAAATGATCACATCCCCCGCAGCATGATCGATGCCTGCAATCATGGCAGCCTCGTGGCCAAAATTTCGCGAAAAACTGATTACACGGACATTCTTGTTCTGTTGCGCAATCACTTCCAGAATATTCATACTGGCATCGGTACTACCATCATTTACAAAAATTAGTTCATTTTCCCCCCCCCATATTTCAAATCTTGCTCTATGTTGCAAAAGGCATTATAGAATTTTTCCAGAACGGCTTCTTCGTTATAAACTGAAATGACCAAAGATAATTTTTTCATTTGACCTTCCTGCTTTTTTACAGCGTTTACTGCTCATCCGCAAATTTGACAACGATTTTCCCATCGATACACCGGATCGAGCCCTGTTCCGGGTAGCAAGGCATAGATGCCACCTCTGCATTGCCCTCAAACTCTGCGGCATCTCCTAATTCCGGCGCAAAACCACACCAAAGCTCCATGGTTTCCTTCCATGCGTAATCATTGAAAATAAGTTCCCCTTTATATGTGGGCAGATCCAAATCATCGAAATACTCGCTGACTCCAACAAAATTTTTATCGTGCTTGTCATACTCCTCGATATAAACAACCTGCGCATCTTCAGTATAACCTTCAACGCTTTCAATTCGCGTGATCAAAGTTGTGTAATAACTGATCATTTGTGTCTGCATCACGTCTGCTTTTAGGTAGAGGATATTGCTGTAACGAATATTTAGAGTCACAAGTACTCCTAATAGGGCAACAGCGGCTTTACATAGGGCACCTTCTACTTTTGTTCTATCCTCGGGATATTTATCAATAAGCCATACAACCAAAGCAAAGGCAAACGCCTGTCCAAAAGTCATTACGGCATGAACATCCCAAGGCTCTACCATCAGGTATACAAAGCATGCTGCAATAGGATATGCGATTAGGATCAATAGGGTTTGAGATCCTTTTGGAGTCTTAAGAATATACATTTTCCGGAGCACAAATATGGCAATGATCGCAGTAACAACAATCAACAAAGTATAGATATATCTTGCGCTGAAGTCTTCCACAGCAGTGCTTGGATAAAAGAAAGATCCATAGCCGCACAACATCCGATAAATATAATTGCTCAGATTTGTTCTTCCAAAATGATTGATACCTTTGTAATCCGTCAAAACAACGCCAAACTGATTCAGAAAAAATTGATTGACTAGAAAATATTCCGCAATAAACCCAATGCACACAGTTGCATTACACAGAGCCATTTTCCAAAACGCTTTCCAGCTCATATCAGACTGCCGGACATCTTCCATCATATAAAGCAACAATGTACAGATGCAAACCGGGATATTTGCCTGATACACACCAACAGAACAAGCCATCAAAACCGTGCAGAGTAATAGAGCGACAAAATTCTTTTTCTGGTGAAAAATCCATGCTCCAACCACTCCCAGTAGGGACGCAGCGTAATAGTATGGTGCAGTAAACATGTAACTGAATGTTCCCGTCACTGACGGAAATGTCACCATACTTCCGCACAGCAGAATAACAAGAGGCTTTGACTGGATTCTCAAACTATCTGCCAGCAGATATACGATTGCTGCAATGCACAAAATCGTAATCGTACCATTTACCACTGGCAGACTGTAGTTTTTACTTCCCAGCAAATTTGCACTCAGACTTCCAAGAATGCCCAGCATCCACCGTCCAGATTTGTAAGTAACACCCACATCGTTGAAATACCGTGCATCATCATGGAATGAGTATTTGTTGAACAGAACCATGCCATGCGCCAACAATCCCCAAAAAGTAGCACTGCACAGTACTGTTTTTAACAGGCTCTCATTTACCTTTAGCTTTTCCACAATTTTTTCCATGTATTTCTCCCAAACAAGGCATCATTCCCGAATTTAGCCAAAACCATACAGTTGTATTATACAATGTCAGCCTATCTCCTGCAACTATTTCTGCAAAAAAACGTGCTCTGTGGTTTCTATTATCCACAGAGCACAGTTCTCATCACTCTATTTTATTGCAGCTTTTACAGCGCATTATTCGTACCATCTGTTCCCTGCTCACTGGTATAAAGCACCATCAGATGGTTGGCGCTTTCTTCCAGCTGGGTCTTGGCCTGACGCAGGGCGGCTTCCTCGTTTTCATTCATTTTTTCGGGCTTATCCTTGCGCAGGCAGCGGCGGAGGTTGGCGAGGTCGGTTTTGATGCGGTTCTTCTCGTCCTTGTCCAGCTCCTTTTTGCATTTGGAAAGAGCCTCGTCCACCTTGTAGGCCAGCACCTCGGCCTGATTGTGCAGGTCCAGCCGCTCCTTGCGGCGGCTGTCCTCGGCCTCATAGGCGGCAGCGTCTGCCATGGCGCGTTGGATCTCATTTTCCGAAAGGTTGGTGCTGCCGGTGATGGTGATGTTCTGCTCCCGGCCGGTGCCAAGGTCTTTGGCAGACACCTTCACCACGCCGTTCACATCGATATCGAAGGTAACTTCGATCTGCGGTTTGGAGGAGAAGCTTGCCCGGATGCCGGTGAGCTTGAATTTGCCCAGACTCTTGTTGTCGCGGGCAAAGTGGCGCTCGCCCTGCAGCACGTTGATCTCCACACTGGTCTGCATGGGCCGTGCGGTGGTGAAGATCTGGCTCTTGCGGGTGGGGATCATGCTGTTGCGGGTGATCAGCGGGGTGGCCACGCCGCCCAGCGTCTCAATGGAGAGGGTCAGCGGGGTCACATCCATCAGCACAAGGCCTTGCGCCGCTGCGCCGGTGGCACCGGCCAGCTTGCCGCCGCCCTGCAGCAGACCGCCCTGTACCGCCGCACCCATGGCAACACACTCGTCCGGGTTCAGGCTGTGGCTGGGTTCGCAGCCCAGCAGCTCCTTCACCTGACGCTCCACGGCAGGCATCCGGGTGCTGCCGCCCACCAGCAGCACCTTGCCCAGCTGGCTGGCAGAAATGCCTGCATCCCGCAGCGCATTCTGCACGGGAGCCACTGTGCGGGCCAGCAGGTCGCCGGTCATCATCTCGAACTGCGGGCGGGAAAGCGAGATATCCAAGTGGTGAGGGCCGTCCTTGCCCACTGCGATAAAGGGCAGGTTCAGCTGTGCCGACGGCGCGGCAGAAAGCTCCTTCTTTGCCTTTTCGGCTTCCTCTTTCAGCCGGCCCATAGCTGCCGGGTCGCGGGAGAGGTCGATGCGATCCGACTTTTTGAACTCGGCCACGGCATATTCCACGATGCGCTGATCGAAGTCGTCACCGCCCAGATGGGTGTCGCCGCCGGTGGCAAGCACCGTAAAAGTCCCGTCCTCGATCTCGATGATGGACACATCAAAGGTGCCGCCGCCGAGGTCGTAGACGAGGATCTTCTGCGATGCTTCGTTATCCAAACCATAGGCCACAGCGGCAGCAGTAGGCTCGTTGATGATGCGCAGCACGTTCAGGCCTGCAATGCGGCCTGCATCCTGCGTAGCCTTGCGCTGGCTGTCGTCGAAGTAGGCGGGCACCGTGATGACCGCTTCGGTCACCGGCTCGCCCAGATAGCTCTCGGCATCGCGGCGGATCTTGGCCAAGATCATGGCGCTGATCTCCTGCGGGGTCAGGTCCTTGCCGTCGATGTGCACCCGGTAGTCACTGCCCATATGGCGCTTGATGCTGGAGATGGTACGCCCGGAATTTGTGGCGATCTGTCGCTTGGCCGCACCGCCCACCAGACGTTCACCATCCTTCGTGAAGGCCACAACGCTGGGGGTGGTGCGCTCACCCTCCGCATTGGTGATGACCACGGGCTTGCCGCCCTCCACCACTGCCACACAGGAATTGGTCGTGCCGAGATCGATGCCGATTACTTTGCTCATACTGTCTGTTTCCTCTCCGGTGCTGTGCATCTTGGGCGCAGCTCTTCAAATCATTTCCGAGTATATCTTACCGTCCCGATATGACGATTTTTTAGTCCAATTGTAAAGATTCCATGTCGTAAGCTGTGGCTCGGGCAGGCAGTTCACTGGTCAGTTCCCGGATGAGCTGGTCAGCTTCGGCCAGCCACTGCTCTGCGTCCGGCTCGTGTTCACGGGCCTTGATGGAAAAGCCCTGCCTTGCTTCTGCGGCCAGTGCCAGCGCCTTTTTGCGGCTGGTGTAGCGCGTTTCGGTCTGGGCCACACGCAGGCACACCTGCGGAGTGTACTCGATATCCGGCATATGGGCTGCGTTGGCGCGGGCACGGCGGTAATACAAAAGTGCCCGGCCATTGTCGCCCCGGGCAGCGCAGTCATCGCCCAGTGCAATGTTGGATAAGATCTCGCCGCTGTCCGCTGCTTCCTTCCACATGCGGCGGGCCTCGGCACGGTTCGTGCGGGTGCCGCGGCCCTTATAAATGCAGTCTGCCAGCAGGGCAAGTCCCATGGTGCTGCCAAGCTCGGCTGCTTTTTCAAAGCATTCCACAGCCTGCGCCCAGTTGCCCTTGCGGGCGGCTTCCTTTCCGGCATCCGCTTTCTCATCACCGGGGTCTTCCGGCGTATGGCCCGCGTGCAGCAAACCGTTGAGCAGAGCGCCGTCCAGCGTAGCCGAGTGGCTCCACGGGTCCAGCACCACGCCGTCGATCCCCTCAGTGGAAAGGGCCAGCTCCATGGCATCCTGCAGGGTGTAATCCGCCATTGGCCGGGCAGAAGTGCTGCGGTCGGCGCAGGCCGCAGCTGCAGAGGTGAACATAGGCAGCCATGTGCGTCCCTTCTCGTTGCGCAGGGTCCACAGCTGCAGGTCCTTCGCCTTTGCCGTGGGCACCGGATGCTCCGTCCACGGTGCAGGCGTGTTGTGCACCGTCAGTGCCGTGCGCAGCGGCACCAGAACATGGGTCTCCATTTCCAGTGCATAGTTCAAAGCGCCCATCAGCGTCCAGAAGCTTTCTTCGTTCTGGCCTTTATATAAATTTTCCACTGCCTGCTCAAAGGCCGGGCAGCCGGTGCCCGCCGGGCTGTAGGCCGGAGCGTTCTGCCGATGCTTGCGGGTGCCCACCGGGCGCAGCCGGATGCCGCCGTCTTGTCTTTTTGCCATCTGCTCACCATTCTTCCAGTTTCTAGTCAGTTTTTAGTATAGCAGGAAATGGCTTTGGGTACAACGCCTATCTGTATGTATCCATTTTTCCCTACTCAAAAAAGCGGGGTGCCAGATCAGCTTCTTCTGGCACCCCGTTAAAAATACATTTTTCCTGAAACGCCTTATTCCGCGTCCAGATCTTCTTCGGTCTCAGCAGCAATATAGATCGGTCTGTGCTTTGTTTCAAGATACGTTTTGGCAAGGTACTCGCCCGCAATGCCCGTACACAGCAGTTGCACACCACTGCACAAAAGGATAATGCAGACAAGGCTCGGCCAGCCGGAAGTAGGGTCGCCGAACATCAGTGCACGCACCACCACGATCATGATGCCTACAAACGCCAATACGCAAAAGGCAAGGCCAAGGCCCGCCGCCATCAGCAGCGGAGCTGTGGAAAAGCCCACAATGCCTTCGATCGAATATTTGAGCAGACCCCAGAAGTTCCACTTTGTTGTGCCCGCCACACGCTCTACGTTTTTGTAGTCGATCCACTTTGTTTTAAAGCCGACCCAGCTGAAAATGCCCTTGCTGAAGCGGTTATATTCCGCCATGCTCAGCACGGCATCAGTCATCTTGCGGCTCATCAGGCGGAAGTCTCTTGCTCCATCCACGATCTCTGTATCCGAGAGCTTATTGATGATCTGATAAAACTTTTTGGCAAACCAGCTGCGAACGGGCGGTTCACCCTCGCGTGTCGTGCGGCGGGTGGCCGCGCAGTCATATTCGCCGGAGAGCAGCAGCTCCAGCATTTCCGGCAGCAGCGAGGGCGGGTCCTGCAGATCCGCATCCATCGTTGCTACATAATCGCCCTTTGCCGCTTTTAATCCGGCATAAATGCCTGCTTCCTTGCCAAAGTTCCGGCTGAAGGAGATGTACCGCACACGGGCATCTTTCCGGTGCAATTCCCGCGCGATCTGCAGTGTGCGGTCTTTTGAGCCGTCATCCACAAAGATGAACTCAAAATCTGCTCCGTGGGATATTCCCATCTGCTGTGCGATCTTGCTGGCCTCTTTATAAAAAATGGGAAGTGATTCTTCCTCATTGTAGCACGGAACGACCAAACTTATCAGCATTCCTGTTTCCCCTTTTGTGCAATATTTAAAATCATTGTAGCATACCCCCACCCTGGTTTCAACCGTTTTCGGCATTTTGCCCGGCGGTTTTCAGCACACTTTTGCAATAAAAACATTTTCTATGGCTTTTTAAGTTTTTGTACGCTATAATAAGTAGGATTTCATAAACCTTATAATGCAAGAAAGCAAGAAAGCAAGAAAGCAAGAAAGAAGGAGTATCGCCTTGAACAAGATGCTAGGCTATCTGAAGGACTACAAGCGCGAGAGCGTGCTTGCGCCCCTTTTCAAGATGCTGGAAGCCACGTTCGACCTGTTCGTGCCGTTGGTCATGGCGGATATCGTGAACATCGGCATTGCCGCCCACGACTTCCACTATATTCTTGTGCGGTGCGGCATTTTGCTGCTGCTGGCCATGATCGGCCTTGCCTGCAGCCTGACGGCACAGTATTTTTCCGCAAAGGCGGCCGTGGGCTATTCCACAGCTCTGCGCCACGCCCTGTTTGAGCACATCCAGACCCTGAGCTTTACCGAGATGGACACCCTCGGCACCAGCACCCTGATCACCCGCATGACCAGCGACGTGAACCAGGTGCAGAGCGGCCTGAACCTGTTTTTGCGCCTGTTCCTGCGCAGCCCGTTCGTGGTGATCGGTGCCATGGTCATGGCCTTTACGGTGAATTCCCGTGCAGCGCTGATCTTTGTAGTGACCATTCCGCTGCTGAGCGTGGTGGTGTTCGGCATCATGGCTGCTACCCGGCCCCTGTACAAGACGGTACAGAATCGCCTTGACCGGGTGCTGGGCCTGACCCGCGAAAACCTGACCGGCGTGCGCGTGGTGCGCGCTTTTGATAAGGAAAAGAGCGAGGTAGAGCGCTTTGAGAATGCCAACGACCTGCTGACCAAGATGCAGCTCCATGTAGGCCATATCTCTGCCCTGATGAACCCGCTGACCTATGTGCTCATCAACATTGCCATTGTGGCACTGCTATATGTGGGCAGCATTGAGATCAATGTGGGTGGCATGGCTTCCGGCGACGTGATTGCGCTGGTGAACTACATGAACCAGATCCTTGTGGAGCTGGTCAAGCTGGCAAACCTGATCGTGCAGGTGAGCAAGGCGCTGGCCTGCGCAGGCCGCGTGCAGGCTGTGCTGGACACCACGCCCGGCATGGCCTTCCCGGAAAAGCTTCCGGGCGAGGTGCCCGCCGAAAAATCCGGCGATGCCGTGCGCTTTGAGCATGTAAGCCTGACCTATGCGGGTGCCGGTGGACCCAGCCTTTCCGACATCAGCTTCACTGCAAAGCGCGGCCAGACCATTGGTGTCATCGGCGGTACCGGCAGCGGCAAATCCAGCCTTGTCAACCTGATTCCCCGCTTCTACGATGCCACCGAGGGCACGGTGGAGATCATGGGCCGCGATGCCCGGAACTATCCCCGTGAAGAACTGCGCGGCAAGGCAGCCATGGTCATGCAGAAGGCCCAGCTCTTTGGCGGCACCATCCGCTCCAACCTGCTGTGGGGCAACAAGAATGCCACCGATGCGGACCTGTGGGCCGCACTGGAAACAGCACAGGCTGCAGAGTTCGTCAAAGCCAAGCCCCTTGGGCTGGACGAGCCTGTGGAACAGGGCGGTCGCAACCTGTCCGGCGGACAGAAGCAGCGCCTGACCATCGCCCGCGCCCTTGTGGGCAAGCCGGAAATTCTGATCCTTGACGACAGCGCCAGCGCACTGGACTACGCCACCGATGCCGCCCTGCGCAAGGCACTGGCTGCTCTGCCCGGCAGCCTGACCGTGTTCATCGTGAGCCAGCGTGCCGCCAGCCTGCAGCACGCGGATCAAATTCTGGTGCTGGACGACGGCCATCTGGTGGGCATCGGCACCCACGACCAGCTGCGCCAGACCTGCCCCGTCTACGAGGAGATCTACGAGAGCCAGTTCAAGAAAGGGGATGCGCAGAAATGAGTGCAAAAGCAAAAACAAAGCTGACCCCGCAGCAGCGCAAGGCCACCCTGACCCGTGTTCTGGGCAAGATCAAACCTTATTCCCTGTTTGTGGTGTGCAGCCTGATCGTTGCTGCCGTGAGCGTGGGTGCACAGCTGTATATCCCCATCCTCTGCGGCAGCGCCATTGATATGATGCTGGGCAAGGGTGCCGTAGATTTTGGCGGTGTGATGCGCATTATCATCGAGGTGCTGGTGGTTTCCGGTGTGGCCGCTCTTGCGCAGTGGCTGCTGAGCGTGTGCAACAACCGCATCACCTTCCTTGTCAGCCGCGACCTGCGCAACGAAGCCCTGCGCAAAATTCAGACCCTGCCGCTTTCCTACCTCGACAGCCATCCCTCCGGCGATATCGTCAGCCGCATGGTGGCCGATGTGGATACCTTTGCGGACGGCCTGCTGATGGGCTTTACACAGCTGTTCAGCGGCGTGCTGACCATCCTCGGCACCCTGCTGTTCATGCTCAGCGAGAATGTGCCCATCACGCTGGTGGTGGTGTGCATCACCCCGCTGAGCCTCGTGGTGGCAAGCTTCCTTGCCAAGCGCAGCTATGGTTACTTCCAGAGCCAGAGCGCCGTGCGCGGCGAGCAGACCGCGCTGGTCAACGAGATGATCGAGGGCCAGAAGGTGGTGCAGGCCTTCGGCCACG
>OIZW01002178.1_pt1 | contig 10214 bp, 10 predicted proteins | sample 1588581 | NCBI WGS metagenome assembly OIZW01 (sample SAMN03283266) | human gut metagenome | biome: human-associated habitat; material: feces | host: Homo sapiens | place: USA | collected 2013 | reverse complement strand
CGCCCGATAAGGCGCCGCTCATCTCTCTGTCAATGTATTCCTCGGCGCACAGTCCGACCTTGCCGAGCAGAGCGCATAACTCATTGTGACCGAGCTTTCCGCCGGCTGCAAGCTCCAGAAGATCTCTTACGGTCAGTCCCTTGAAACGCACAGGCTGTTGGAAAGCATAAGCTACGCCAAGCTTTGCCCTGCCGGTGATATCTGTGTCGGTGATATCCGTACCGTCAAGTATAATCCTGCCTGATGTCGGCTTTTCAACGCCTGCGATCAGCTTTGCAAGCGAGGTTTTACCGCCGCCGTTCGGCCCTGTGATAACCGTAAGTCTGCTGTCAAGCTTACAGCTTATGCCTTTTATAATAGGTTCTCCGCTTGGAAGCTGCCATTTTACGTCCTTGAATTCCAGCAAAGTATTTACCCCTTTCATATTTTATCATATTATCGTACCACAATAGTGCGGCTATGTCAAGAGATGTCGTCTATTGAATTTTTCCCGGTTTTGTGATAAAATATTATGATATAATTTCGGAAAGGGCGGTATATGGGCATGAAAGTTTCCATCATTGATAACAGTCTGTGTGATTCATCATTTGTAAAGGAAGTAAGACCTGAGGAGATACAGGCTTATATGAACTCACTGCACGAATTCGGGGTTTCATATATTGAGATGATCACGGATACTTTTATTATGCTTCCACCCGCAAGCGATATGTCAAAGGTTATTCTCCGCATGACATCGGTCAGAGATCTGCTGTATATAAATTCGTTCAATTTTGCCTATGTGGTTGTGCCTGCACAGTTTACCGACCTTGTTACAAAGATAGAAAGACCCGTCATATCAGAGATCTGCCTGCACGGCGGTGATGTTATGAGAGCTATGGAGATATTTGAAAAGAATTTCGAGCTTGATAATGTTTCAATGGTGCGCTTTGTTGATGATTTCAGAGAAACGCCGCAGGAAATGGCGATGCTGATAAGAGAGTACCGTGACAAGTATTTCCGTCCTATAGATATCTGTCCGACAAACAAGTATACAAATGCAGTGAACGAGGCGGTAGCGGCGGTTATCGCAAAGACGGACTGCCTTACTATGCGGTTCGGCGGATATGATAAATATGCCGAGCTTCAGGACTATACGATTTCGCTTGCGACGCTGTTCGGTGTAGCGCCGTCGCCGCAGATGGTAATGGCACTGTACAAGTGCGGTTGCCTGTATGGAATGATATACGGCAGACGTGCGGAAAGTTCGCTGGACTCTCTTAGAGCGGGACAGATTTCTCCGCATTATGTTCAGAATGTTGACAGATACAAGCCGGTAATGCCGAATGAGCGCACAACACTCAGCTCTTATGTCCGTCCGCCTGACAGGGAAGAAAGCAAAGGCGGAAAACTGCTTTACAAGAAGCTGCGCAGTATGATGGTTGACGCAAAGACGGCAGAGGAGCTTGAAGAAGAAATAGATGAGTTTTGCACACAACTTTATAATAAGCGCGATAATAAAAAATCATAAAAAAGACTATATGAATAAAAAATTCATGAAAATCACAGTCTATATAGTGTAATATGACGAAAAATCCGACGCGGTAAAAAAGTACTTTTAATTTTTCCGCAGATATGCTATAATAAACTTATACTGTGTCGGTATGCTTTGATGTAATTTGCCGGTATGGTACTCTATTAAAATTTCAAGCCGTTTTACGGCATTTCTATAATTTCTTTACATATTTTATCGAATCGAGGAAGTGTGACTTTTGGAAAAGTTTATTATAAAAGGCGGTACTCCGCTTAAAGGCGAAGTACAGATAAGCGGTGCCAAGAATGCGGCAGTCGCTATAATACCTGCGGCAATACTGGCGGCAGACAAGTGTGTGCTTGAAAATGTTCCGTCAATAAGCGACGTTGAGGTGGCGCTTGAGATACTCTCAAGTATGGGTGCTGAGATAAAAAGGCTCAGCAAGTCAAAGATAGAGGTCGATACCTCAAGAATAACAGATGGCACAGTGCCTTATGATCTTGCACGTTCAACAAGAGGAAGCAGTTACTTTCTGGGTGCACTGCTCGGCAGATTCAAAAAGGCTAGCGTTCCGCTTCCCGGCGGTTGCGACTTAGGAAGCAGACCTATCGATCAGCATATCAAGTGTTTTGAGGCGCTTGGCGCTAAGGCTGATATCAAGCATGGAATAGTAGATCTTTCAGCGGACAAGCTGATCGGTACACAGATATATTTTGATAAAGTTACAGTCGGCGGAACGATAAACGCACTCCTTGCCTGTGCACAGGCAGAGGGACTGACGATAATCGAAAATGCCGCCAAGGAGCCTCATATTGTCGACCTTGCGAATTTTCTCAATTCAATGGGTGCGGATATAATGGGCGCAGGCACGGATGTTATTAAGGTAAAGGGAGTGTCAAAGCTCCACGGAACAGAATATTCGGTTATTCCCGATCAGATAGAAGCGGGAACATTTATGGTAGCCGCAGCGGCAACATGCGGTGATATTACACTTAAAAACGTAATACCTAAGCACCTTGAGCCTATCACGGCAAAGCTCCGCAAGATAGGCGTATATGTTGAAATTGAAGATGAAACCGACAATGTAAGAGTAGTCGGCAGACCTCATTATGAGGGAACTGATATAAAGACATCGCCTCACCCCGGTTTTCCGACCGATATGCAGCCTCAGATGACGACCCTGCTTGCTATGGCAAACGGCACAAGTATGGTGACAGAAAGTATATTCGATACACGTTTCAAGTATGTCGATGAGCTTCGCAGAATGGGTGCGGATATTACCGTTGACAGCAGAGTAGCGGTAGTAAGAGGCGTTGACCACCTTACAGGCGCTCCCGTAAAGGCAAGCGACTTAAGAGCGGGTGCGGCGCTTATCATAGCCGGACTTGCGGCTCAGGGAACAACAGAGATAGAAGATATCCACCATATTGAGCGTGGATATGAAAATATGGAGATAAAGCTGAGGGAGCTCGGCGCCGATATAGTAAAGCGCTATTATCCCGATGACGAAAAGATGAGAAAGGCTCTCTGATGGCACGAGTTGTTCCTGTATGCTCTTCGAGTAAGGGCAACAGCGTTTTTGTCGGTGACAGCACTTCAGGCGTTCTGATCGACGCAGGGTGCAGTTTCAAGGCACTGAAAGACGGACTGGCATTGTGCGGCATTCCGTTTGAGGCAGTAAAGGCAGTACTCGTTACACATGAGCATATCGACCATACAAAAGCGCTCGGGCAGATAACCAAAAGAACAAAGGTTCCTGTTTATGCGTCCTACGGTACATCGGAAAGACTGTTCAAGGATAATCTGGTCGAACAGTCGGCAGTAATACATCCGCTTTCGGAAATAAAGAGTGTGCCGGTCGATATGGATATCGGTTTTTTCCACACACCGCACGATGCGGCTGAGAGCGTGGGATATACGCTGAAGTTCAGGGATTGTAAAGTGGCGTGCTGCACCGATCTCGGATATGTAACAGACGAGGTAAGGGACAATCTGCTGGGCAGTGATACGGTTTATATTGAAGCTAATTATGATCCTAAGCTTCTTAATGTAAATCAGAAATATCCGCCGTATCTGAAAACCAGAATATCGGGAGATCACGGGCACCTTTCAAATATGAGTTCCGCTGAATTTTGCAGTGAGCTTGTCGAAAAGGGTGCAAGACGGTTGATACTCGGTCATTTAAGCCAGGAAAACAATACTCCGAAAATTGCATATGACGCAGTAGAACTTAAGCTCAACAGCTGCGGTATGAAATGCGGAGTTGATTATACACTTGATGTTGCGCCTGTCGTGACACAGGGAAAATACATAATTATATAACAGATATGCACTGCATTTCCTGCTTGGTAGTAACTTTGCAGTTGTGCTGTGCTTTATTTTTTATTATGAAAGGAACAATTTATGACAGTATACCTAATACTTATGTTACTGGTTGTCGCACTCGCCTATCCGCTTATTGAACATAAGCCGAGCGTCGGCAAAAAGCTGTGCTATGTACTTGTGACATTTGCCGCAATGTATTTTATCAGCATTTTCAGATACGGACTCGGAAATGACTACTATTCGTATATTTACATTTTCAGAAATATAAAGGATGCGTCCGGGCTTGCAATATTCAACCTCGGATATGAACCGGCGTTCACATTGATAACTAAACTCATATCGCTGTTTACCGCAGATGTAAATATAATGTATGCGATATATGCCTTGCTTATCCTTGTGCCGACAGCCTATGCTATATTCCGTTACAGCGAAAATATCTGGATGTCGACAATGATGTTCATTTCACTTACGTTCTTCTATTGCTCACTCAGCTTTATCCGCCAGTCTATAGCATTTGCAATTATTCTGTGCGCATATAAGTTTATGAAAGAGCGCAATCACTTTATGGTATTGCTGTCCATTTTCATTGCCTGCCTGTTCCACAGTACGGTTATAATAATGATACCCGTATATCTTATTGCGGCTTTTATAAAGCCTACAAAGATAACTATACCGGTATACGGCGTACTTACAGCGCTTGTGTATTTCCTTTCCTGGCCGATACTCAGGCTGGCGGTACTGATATTGCCGCAGTATAAGGGATATCTGGAACTCAATTTTATAACAGACGGTTACAGCCCCATTTATCTGATAGTACCCGCAATTATTGCGGCGCTTGCTATTGTTGCGCATTTCACCGGATACGGAAAGGCATACCCGAAAGAGTCTGCTCTCTTTACAAATTTTGCTGTATTCAATTTCATTATCTGGTTTATTGCGACAAAGCATTTTGTTATTGAACGATTCTCAATGTACCTTTACATTATGATGATAATGTTCATACCGTCGATCGCAAGATACTATTTCAACTGCGCAAAGGTCTATATGGCAAGAAGAAACAACCCCGATGCGGTTGTTGAATTTGATAAGACCGTTGATGAAGTTATAAAAGAAAAGAAAAAGCTAAAGTCGGGTCATGCGGTTTCTTCGGAAAGTGATGCAAAACAGTCAGAAGAAAAATCGGACATAGACGCTGAAAAACAGCGTATACTCGACGAAATAATGGCAGAAGACGGAGAAGACACCGTTTCCGAAAAACACAGCGAGGATAATGACCCGCTCAGAGAAAAGAAAGCAAGATCTTCATTCGGCGGAACATTTATACCGGATGAAAGCTATCTTCCCGAGAAAAGAAAGTTCAAAGAATATAAAAACGGATTTGTACAGTTCATATCACGCCCTGTAACAATATTTGCGCTGTTTATGGCTATTGTAGTAGGCGCTGACCTGTGGTATAACTATTTCGGACTTACGGTGACAAAAAAAGGTTTCCATGGTGTAATGCCATATAAGAGCATAGTTCCCGCTTACACCGAACTTATGCTTTCGACAGAAACTGAGGATAATAAGAACACTCTTCTCAGAAGTGAAGATAACTTCCTCAATTATATGTACAGACTTAAGGAAAACGAAAATTACACTGTACTTATTTCCGCAAGAGGCGATACAGTCAGCGGACTTAACGACGGCGCAAGAGAGGCGCTCAGGCAGCTGGGACTTACTCAGCTTGCGGACGCACAGAAGGCTAATCGCTATATTGCAATAATTGAGGGCGGCAAGGTCGTGAAGGAGGAAATTTCCACAAGTGAGGATATCAGCACCGGTGAGTTCAGAATCCTTGGATACAAGACAAATATGAAGAGTACCCTGAAAACTTCTGTTATTAAAGTCGGAAACAAGGACTTTTCGCTTAACGGACGCGGTATGAATATAGTGGTGCTTGACAATACGACAAAGAATATTGTTGATAAGGTTCGTTTCAAGACATATTACGTTATGCTTACGGCAACAAGATAAGGCGGCAATTCTATGAGAATGAGAAGAAAAAAGTACCTCGATGAGCGACTTGAGGCTTGCAGTGACGTAAACCTCGGATGGCTTGTTGATTATGCCGCTGAGCAGAGAGGCGAAACACAGCAGAGAACGCTTGACGTCCGTGAAATATTCGGTAACGACAATCCAGTACATCTGGAGGTCGGTTGCGGAAAGGGCGGTTTTGCTGTTGAAGCGGCTAAGCGTAACCCTGGTATTAATTTTATTGCGGTAGAAATGGCAAGAAACGTTATAGTGAGCGCTATGGAGCTTGCAATAAATGAAAATCTGCCTAATCTCAAATTTCTTATGGGTAAGGCTGAATATCTTGAAAAATTCTTCCCCGAAAATTCGGTAGAACGCATTTATCTTAATTTCAGCTGTCCTTATCCTAAGGAAACATACAAAAAACACCGCCTTACACATCCCGTATTTCTTGAGATATATAAGCACATACTTATACCGGGCGGTGAGATACACCAGAAAACCGATAATATGAAGCTGTTTGAGTTTTCAATAGAGAATCTGTCGCAGTGCGGCTTCAAGCTGAAGAATGTCAGCCTTGATCTGCATAACAGCGGATTTGAAGGAAATATTGTGACGGAGTATGAGAAGAGATTTTCCGAGCAGGGCTTTCCGATATATCGTCTTGAGGCTGTAAATCCGACAAAATAGGCTTTACTTTTCGTAAAAAATGGTATATACTGAGTATAAGAAAACGGGATTTTCCGGAAAGGATGTTTAGTATGAATAAAGCAATGATATTTTTCGGTATTGCGGCGGCAGTCGGTACGGGTTATATTTTAGCTAAGAAATATATAGATAAAAATCCGGAGGCTGTAGCGGCTGTGAAGGAAAACTGCAGTGATAAGCTCCACAAGGCTTCGGTATACTGCACGGGCGCAGTAAAGACGGGCAGTGAAAAGCTCACAAAGAGCGTGAACGAGATTGTATCGGCAGGCAGGGAAAAGAGCGCAGAGCTTATGAAGAAGGCGGCTACAACAGGTACGGCTTTCAAAAACGAGATAAACAATCTCAAGGATATGGTAGTGTCGATAAACAGTGGCGTTGATATTGATATATCAGATGCCGATGAGGGCGATTCTGATGCAGGTAACTTTGCCTTTACCGAGGACGGAGAAGAAAAAGAAATATTTGAAACTCCCGAAGAAGGCTCAGAGGCATTATAAAATCCGATATAGCACAATGAAGTGTCACGGCGGTATTGCTGTGGCACTTTTGCTTTTAATATGTTTTTAAGGAAGTGCAGAGTGATGGCAGATATAGAAATAAGGACGGCAACGCCCGATGACGCAGAAGAACTGCTCGGAATATACAAGTACTACGTTGAGAACACGGCTATTACCTATGAGATTGATGTGCCCACAGCGGATGATTTCAGACGGAGAATAGAAAAAACGCTGAAGAAATATCCTTACATAGTGGCTGAGCGTGACGGAAGGATAACGGGATATGCCTATGCCGGAGTGTTCAAGGACAGGGCGGCTTATGAGCGTTCTGCCGAAACGTCGATATATGTTGATGTGAATGAAAAACGTCACGGCACGGGAACGGCGTTATATAGGGAGCTTGAAAAAAGGCTTGCGGATATGGGGGTAAGGAATGCGTATGCCTGCATAGCAAGCACGGATAAAGACGACGAATATCTGAATCACGACAGCATCAGGTTCCACGAAAAGCTCGGGTATAAACTTGTCGGAACGTTCCACAAGTGTGCCGAAAAATTCGGCAGGGATTATGATATGGTGTGGATGGAGAAGATTATAGGGTAGTGGGCGATGTGTTCACGGTATGCAAAACAGCCTTGCGGGTTTCGCAAGGCTGTTTGTTATAATATAAAAATAGGGTCATATACCGCAACAGCTGTCGCAGTGATCGTCTTTTATTTCGCCTACAAAAGGTGTGGGGTCAATGCCCTGTCTTGTGTAGTAGTCTGCAATTGCCGCCTTGATAGCCTGCTCGGCAAGAACAGAGCAGTGGAGCTTTGCCGGCGGCAGACCGTCAAGCGCTTCTACAACAGCTTTATTGGTCAGCTTCAAAGCTTCTGATAAGGGCTTGCCTTTTATCATCTCGGTAGCGATCGAGCTTGTTGCAATAGCCGCACCGCAACCGAATGTCTTGAACTTTACATCCTTTATTGTGTTGTCCTCAATCTTAAGGTACATCTTCATTATATCGCCGCACTTTGCGTTGCCTACTTCACCTACGCCGTTTGCGTCCTCTATCTCGCCGACATTTCTGGGGTTAGCATAATGGTCCATTACCTTTTCTGAATAAATCATCAGTAATACTTCCTTTCAAATCTTTCAAATATAGTGTATGCTTACTTTATCTTGAATGTTTCACCCTTGATTATATGATCCCACAGAGGCGACATACTTCTGAGCTTGCCTACAATAACGGGGAGAACTTCGATAAGCTTATCAACCTCTTCCTCGGTCGTGTACTCCGACATTGAGATACGCAGTGAGCCGTGCGCTACCTCGTGGGGAAGTCCTATGCTCAGAAGAACGTGCGAGGGATCAAGTGAACCCGATGTGCAGGCTGAACCGCTTGAAGCGGCAATACCCTGAAGATCGAGCTGGAGCAGTAAGCTTTCGCCCTCAACGCCCTCGAATGAGAAGTTGAGGTTACTCGGCATACGCTTTTCTCTGTCGCCGTTCAGGTGAACACGGTCGATCTTCATTATCTCGTTATATATCCTGTCGCTGAATTTTTTCAGCTTTTCGTTCTTGGAATCTATACCGTTTACTGCGTCTGTTATCGCAACGCCAAGACCTACTATGGCAGGAACGTTTTCTGTTCCGGCACGTCTGCCTCTTTCCTGAGCGCCTCCGTCAATGAACGGGGGAAGACGGTACTTCTTGTTTACATAAAGAACACCGCAACCCTTCTGGGCGTGTATCTTATGCCCGCTGAGGGAAAGCATATCTATATTCTGCTCTTTTACGTTGATGTGAACGTTACCGATAGCCTGAACTGCGTCGGTATGGAATATTACGCCTTTCTCCTTGCACAGTGCGCCGATCTCGGGGATAGGCTGAATGGTACCGATCTCGTTATTGGCGTACATTATTGTGACAAGTGCGGTGTCGGGGCGGATAGCGTTTGCTACGTCCTCAACCTTTACTATACCGTTTGAGTAAACGGGGAGGTATGTTACCTCGAAGCCCTCTTTCTTGAGAGCGTCAAGTGTATGCAGAACTGCGTGGTGCTCAAATACAGAAGTGATTATATGCTTCTTGCCTTTCTGAGCCATCATCTTTGCTGTGCTTTTTATCGCCCAGTTATCGCTCTCACTGCCGCAACTTGTGAAATAAACTTCGTTGTCCTCACAGCCGAGCGCCTGTGCGACCTGATGTCTTGCCTTGTTTACGGCGATTGCGGAATTTCTTCCGAGTGTGTAGATAGAGGAGGGATTGCCATATTCCTCTTTAAGATAAGGCAGCATAGCGTTAAGAACGTTATCGCTTACCTTAGTGGTAGCCGCATTGTCAAGATATATCGTTGTTTTCAGCATTTAAACTACCGATCCTTTCTTTTGACTCTTTATGCTAAATGCCGTATTCCGCACTGTAAAGCAGTATGGTAAATACGACCGATTTAGTCCGATTTATATTATACACCTTATTGTCTACAAAAGCAATAGGTTTTATTAAAATTTTTCCGAAAAATATCGGCAGTGGGAAAATTCTCACTGCCGATAAGTCAGTTATTCAAGGTTTTCTGCGACAAACCGTGAGGTTTATTCGATAGCGATAACATTATCCGTTTCGACCTGAGGTGCGGCTTTAGGAACAGATACCTTCAGGATACCGTCCTCAAACTTGGCGTTTACGTCCTTAGCCTGTACGCCGTCGCCTACATAGAAGCTTCTGCTGCACTGACCCTCATAACGCTCACGTCTGATATACTTGCCGTCCTTCTTCTCCTTTTCGTCCTTTTCAAGACCCTTGGAGGCGCTGATCGTAAGATAACCGCCGTCAAGTTTCAGCGATACATCTTCTTTCTTGAAGCCCGGCAGATCGATATCAAGCTCGTAGCTGTTTTCGGTTTCACGGACATCCGTCTTCATCACGTTCTTTGCGTGCTTGCCGTAAAGCGGATCGTTTTTACCGCCGAATACCGACGGCATATAGAAGTCATCATTAAAGAAATTGTCAAATAAGTTTTCATTGAAAATTGCGGGTAACATAAGTCATTTCTCCTTCCATATATCGGACGGTCGGTTTATTATCCGACCGTGTAACTGCTATGTGTGTGCCTGCTGTCGTTTATTCGATAGCGATAACATTATCCGTTTCGACCTGAGGTGCGGCTTTAGGAA
>OIZW01002175.1_pt1 | contig 10231 bp, 6 predicted proteins | sample 1588581 | NCBI WGS metagenome assembly OIZW01 (sample SAMN03283266) | human gut metagenome | biome: human-associated habitat; material: feces | host: Homo sapiens | place: USA | collected 2013 | reverse complement strand
GAGATGCCAGAGGATATTTCATGGAAACCTACAATCAGAAAGATATGATAGAAGCCGGACTTACCATGAATTTTGTACAGGACAATCAGTCCAGTTCTACCAAGGGAGTCTTACGTGGACTTCATTTCCAGAAAGAATTTCCACAGGGCAAACTGGTGCGTGTGGTAAAAGGCTCTGTCTTTGATGTCGCCGTTGATTTAAGAAGTGACAGCAAGACTTATGGAAAATGGTTTGGTGTGGAACTGACCGAAGAGAACAAAAAACAGTTTTATATTCCGGAAGGCTTTGCACACGGATTTCTTGTATTAAGTGACATTGCAGAATTCTGCTACAAATGTACTGATTTCTATCATCCGGGAGATGAAGGCGGTCTTGCATGGAACGACCCGAAAATCGGTATCAAATGGCCAAAATTAATCGGTACTTATAATGGCACTGCATCTTCTGAAGGCTATGTCTTAGAAGATGGCACTGCGTTAAACTTAAGCGACAAAGACCAGAAATGGCTCGGACTTAAGGATACTTTTAAATTCTAATTTCTAATCTTGAAAATTTTAAAGGCGAATGACGTTTCGGTCATTCGCCTTTTTTTATTTATTCTCTTGTTTTTATCCTGTAATCTCTCCAAACACTTCATCCATCTGCATCATCGGTGAATTTTCAGTCTGACCGTAAATCAAAATTCGATAGGTTCCTGTCTTATAATAGAAGTCCATCGCCTTGATTCGAAGCAGATAGGTTCCATCACCCTGACGTTTCGCCTGATAGGTTTTTAATGCCACAGTACCATCCTTTTCCCAAACCGTACATTCAATTGCAGTAACCGGCTCTGTACTTTCTACATTACTTAAAATGACATCAAAGTAACCTTTTCTGAAATCATAGTTTGTTACTGTCACATCTGCCGTTATCTTAGACTCCGGCTCTTTGATTTCGCCGGTAACAGTTTTAATAACAGATGGATCATAGCCTTCTGCCTGTCCATAGACAATGACATCATAACTGCCTTCTTCGTGCGCAAGGTCACTGCCCTTTACTTCGATACTGTAAGTACCATCTTCTTGTTTTTCGGCTTCATACCATACAAGGGCTTTCATGCCATCGGATTTCCATACTGTACATTGGATGGATTCCACCGGGAGCTGGCATTTTACCTTACTTAAGCTTACTTTAAACGAATCACTCAGTGCATCATAATCTGAAACCGTGATATCTGCAGTAATTTTTTTCTCCTCTGCTTCTGCCTTTTCTTCTTCCTGCACTTTTTTGGCGTTTTCCACTACAATATCTTTTGTTAGCTCATCCATAAATTTGGATTTCATTTTCAATCCGGTATTAACTTGCTCTTTTCCATATGTTTCAATTAATGTCTCTTCGCTTGAAAATAAATTTGTACCAAGCCCTAAACGATTTCCCGAAATCTCTACGCCAAGGCTTGCAAGGGTTGTCGGAAAGTTATCCATTGTGGAATATTCTCTATAGTCTTCTGTCTCCGGTTGTACTGCGGAATTGATATAAGTAGTATAGACTTTTCGTTCATAAGAGGACGGCACATCATCACAGAAATTGCTGTCCATTGTCAGATGGTCTCCCGAAATGACAATCGTAGTATTTTCATAGAAATCCTGTTCTTGAATCCATTTTACAAATTCCGTTACTTTTTTACTTGAGCATGCCATTACATTTGCATACTGGTCATCTCCGAAAGTATTCGGACAGTCCTTACAACGATATCCATCTTCAAAATGCGTATCGACCGTCAACATTGAAAAGTTAAATGGTTCGTTATTTTTACTGATTTGGGTCAAATGCTGTTTTGCAAATTCAAACAGTTTCGCATCTTCATAGCCCCAGAACACGTGATAATCTTCTGGAATTTCTCCATTTTCGAGACTGTAATTATAATCATAAATCGTATAATTGCCATGCTGTTTATAATACAAATCGCGTCCGGCAAATTCTGCCTCTGACCCCATCAGAAAGTACTGTTTGTATCCGTTCTCTTCTAAGATATCTCCAAGATTGATTACACCCGGAAGAAATTCAGACTGCGTACTCATCAAATCTCCTCGGATCGGAAGATTTAACGGCAGACCAGAAGTTTGTGCGAATAATGCCCCCATAGTCCAGGTTGCACCGTACATTGGGATTCCACCATTTAAGGCTGTGCTATTTCCGGAAAAATTTTCATTTTCAAGTGATAATTTTGCCAGTTCCGGAATCCGGCTCTTTTCAAATGCACCTCCGCTTTTTTTATCTGCATAAGTATCTTCCATCGATTCCAGATAAATATAAATCAAATTTCGTTTTTTCTCCGGAAAAGTCAGCTCTACTTCTTTTGGGTCTGCATAATTATCCTCGATAAACGTAGATTCTGTTGTCTGATTTTTTGCATAAGCGGTAATGTCAAGCCGATTCCACATATAACCAACAGAAAATGCTGCTACTGCAAGAAATGCCACCATTAAACCCAAAACCGCAATATCTTTTATTTTTCCCAGTCTTTTATGTAGCAATAAAATTACTAACGTTAACACAATCGAAATCAAAGGGCACGTTAGAATAAAACTCGAAATAATTCCCGAATCTGTTCCTGTTGTCGGTGCCTGAATGTGGAATACCACCTCTTCCATTGTAAGGCCCTTCCAGGTGCGAAATACCCAGGCAACCGTTGTTGCAATTAACAGCGACAGGAAGATAAAAACATATTGCAAAATCACTTTTACTTTTCTTAAAATTTTTTTCTGCTTCTCGGAAAGCTCTTTTTTTCCTACCTGTATCTTCATTGTTTCCTCTCTATACTTCTTTCTATGTCTATTATGTACTTTCGAAATCTTTCTGTAAAATTTCGAAAGTATCTTACTTTCTCTTTTCAGAACGAAAGCGTTTTCCTATGTTTTTATATAATTCCAGCTGTATCTTCCAACACCGTTCCCTCTGATGTGCTACATTTCTTACTTTCTTTTCCTTGTTCTCTTTCGAGATTACAATTCCATTCCACATTCCTTTGATGTAATCTTTTCCAAAACCTTTGCTTGCAAAAAAGACTGTTTTTATTGTAAATCCCACAAACAAAAGCGGGAAATTTAAAATAATCTGCCAAAGAGGCATATTTTTATAAATCAAATACAGATTGTTTCTTGAAGAATATCGAATTTTAAATAAATTATATCTCGATCCACTTGTTCCGCTTCCAACATGCAGTACTCTCGCAGTCGGACAAAACAGATTTCGATATCCATGCAGTTTAGCACGATATCCGATATCAACATCCTCAAGATAGGCAAAATGTTCCTCATCAAAATAGCCAATTTCATCTAAAATTTCTTTACGATAAATCGCAGCTCCCGCACAGGAAGCAAAAATTTCTCTGGTCTTATTGTACTCTGACTCCGGTTTTCCCTTTCCATCGGCAAATGCCCATCCAAGTGCGCAGTAAAAATTTCCTGCGTCATCCATCTTGTTTTCATCCTGAATCTGAAGCATTTTCGCCTGACATGAAAAGATATCCGGTGCCCGTTCGATTGCATGAACCAGTTCTGTAATAAATTCCGGAAATACAATCGTATCGTTATTTAATAACAATACATATTCTGATTTTGACTCACGGATTCCTGCATTGACTCCGCCACAAAAACCGGTATTTTCTTTGAGCGCAATCACACGTACCTCCGGATAATTTTCCTTTGTCCATTCCACACTTCCATCTTCTGAGCCATTATCGACCAAAATCACTTCAAAATACAAATAATCCTGTTTTCTTAACGAGTCCAGGCACTCTTTTAAATACTTTTTTCCGTTAAAATTCGGAATAATCACTGATACATCCTGCATACCTGTTCCCCTTACTCAAATGGCTTTAAAGAATAATTCCACTTTGTCAGTGAAAAATGCTTATTGTAATACGGGTCTCCGGCTTTTAACAGTTTCTCCCAGCGACAGCGCATAAACTCAATTTCTTCCTGAAATCTTCTGACTTTTTCTTTACTGTCCTCTGTTCCCCTGCTCTTTGATTCATAATGATACAGTTCCACGTAAGGGTCATATACGATTAATTCGCCCTGTGCACGAATTCTGAGACACAAATCCACATCATTAAAGGCAACTGAAAGTTTCTCTTCAAATCCGTTTACTGCTTCAAATACGCTTCTCTTTACCATCATACAGGCTGCTGTCACTGCACTTAAATCCTGCTGAATCGCTGCCTTATGCATATATCCGGTACGTTCTCCCGGCATATCAACAAACATATGACCGGCAATTCCGCCAATTCCGATAATCGTGCCGGCATGCTGAATCGTCTCATTTGGATAATAGAGTCTTGCCCCAACTGCCCCTGTTCCCTCTCTCTGACAGTGTCCAAGCAGTTCTTCCATCCAGTCCGATGCAATCACTTCCATATCGTTATTTAAGAACAAAAGATACTCACCTTTTGCCTTCTTTGCCGCAAAGTTATTAATTGCAGAATAGTTAAATCCCTCTTTCCATTTTAACAGGCGAATTTTAGGATTATCACTTAATTCTTTATAGTACTCAAAGATTTCTTTTGAAGTACTGTTGTTTTCTACAATTAAAATTTCATAATTTTCATAAGTCGATTTTTTCTCTATCGAATCAATGCATTTTTTTAAGGACTCTCTTTCATCCTTATTTGGAATAATAATCGAGATAAGCGGTGTACCTTCCACCTCGTATTTAACACGGTAAAAACCAAGGTCTTTGGTATGACTGACTTCTGCTTTTAAATGACATCTTTCTAAATTACCTTCAATTGCACGTTTTCCGGCTTCAAACGCATACATCTTACTTGCCGGATTGTCTGCTGTCGATGCCTGATGCGTTCTCCAGTGATATAAGATTTCCGGCACATGATAAATCTCTTTCGCACTTTCACAACAGCGGAAAATAAAATCATAATCCTGTGCTCCGTCATATTCTTTCCTGAATCCACCAATTGTTTCCACAATTGTCCGGCGCACCACAAAGAAATGGCAAATATAATTATTAGAACGAAGCAAATCAAGGTTAAAATCTGGTTTTAAATTCGGCTGGAAATGTTCCGATAAATCTGCTCTTACCTTATCCTCATCCGTATAAATCACATCAGTCTTCGGATGACTCTCTAATGCTTTTGCAACTTCATACAGTGCATTTGGTGCAAGCAGGTCATCATGATCTAACAAACCGATAAAATCTCCTGTTGCCATCTTCAATGCTTCATTGGTGTTTTCTGCAATTCCTGCATTGTTAAGAAGCGGTTTGACACAGATTCTGGCATCTTTTTTGCAGTATTCTTCCAAAATCTGGCTCATCCCTGCTTCATCTGGACTTGCATTTGCAATACAAAGCTCCCAGTTTACATAGCTTTGCGCAAGCAGAGAATCTATCATCTCTCTTAAAAATTTCTCCGGTGTCTTATAAGCAGGAACAACTACACTGATTTTCGGTTCGTAATTCCATTTTTTCTTTTTCTGTTTTTCCAGTTCTTCCGGTTTCACCTTATATTCCTCATACCATGGACCATAAGGGACTTCTTCGGGTTCAAATCTTTCATGAAGCCGAATCCAGAATTCTTTCGGACCATAATGCCTCATATAGCGAAGCCCTTTTAGAATGGTATAAGGAGAAAGTTTCCCTAACATTCTGCCCCATTCAATTTTTCCTTTTGCCATCTTCTCACCTGCTTATCATTTCTTTTTTTTCTTTTTTATCACAGAAATCACGATTAAAATCAGTCCAAGTCCAATCAGACCTACAAGCACAACCACTGCCATTTCAAATGTACTAAAAGAACCGCTTTGTGCCTCGTTATTCTGGCTCTGCTCTTCTTTTGACTCTTCTTCCTTCTGTGCTTCTTCAGCTTTTTTATCCGCCTCATAAGCTTTCTTATCTACAACTGCCTGACCGACTTCATATCCATTAAATAAAAAGGTTTCCTGTTCGTTTCCATCTTCGTTTTGTGTATTCTGTATCTCAAGCGCATCCGTTGTTGTTCCTTTTGGCACAACTGCGGTTCCGCCTGAGAGTGTATATTTTTTTTGTGATACCTGCAGTTTTTCGAATTCTTTGGTATATTCTGCAAGCATAACTGTATCGGTAAAAACTTCTGTGCCTTTGTAATGTAAAACAACACAAATATAAACGGTTCCGTCTTTTTCAAAATAAGTGACTAACGTATTTAAAGCGGTGTCGGTATAACCGGTCTTTCCTCCAAGACAGCCGTCATAATGCCAGTCACCCTCTCCAAGCAACGCATGATGGTTTGCAAGTACACGCTCCTCGGCAGTCTTATTCGTTGCCGGAATCGTATAATAACGACTTCCTACAATTTTGCGAAATTCTTCGTTTTTGTAAGCTTCCTGTGCAATCATCGCCAAATCGTGCGCGGTTGTATAATGGTTTTCATCATGAAGTCCGTTCGCATTGACAAAATGTGTATCTTTACATCCGATTTCCTGGGCTTTCTCATTCATCATTTCCACAAAGCCTTCTACGCTTCCGCCAACCTGCATTGCCACCTGTGTCGAAACTTCATTTCCTGAGACAAGCATAATCGCATACAGACATTGTTCCATGGTGAGTGTCTCACCTTCCTGAATGACCGGAGTCACATAACTGTTTCCAGGAACAGCTTCTTTTAAACCTTCTGCTGTAAAGGTGACCGTATCAGTCAGATTAGAATGTTCCAGTGCGACCAGTGCCGTCATAATCTTTGTCGTACTTGCCGGATAACGGCGTTCATCCATTGCTTTATTATAAAGCACTTCTCCACTTTCAGCTTCCATCACAACAGCTGAATCACACATAATTGCCGGTCCTTGTGGCCAGCCGTCAATGTCATTTGTCACTGTCGGGATATCATAGGTTGCATTTTTACAGGCATCTTTTGCCCTTTGAATCAGCCCTGGATTATCGTCCGCCCACACAACAGAAGTGCTAAGCACAACTGCCAAAATGCCAATCGTTACTCGTTTTATTAAGTTTTTTGCTTTCATCATTTTATTCTCCTGCTTCCAGATACAGATTTAAAATCTGCTGTTTTACAGTTTCCCATTCTCTTTGCCTTGCAGTCTTAAGTCCGCCTTCTGTCAGATGTTTCCGAAGTGTCTCATTTTCTGCCAATTCCATAATCTTTTCCACTGCCTCAGAAATATTTTCAGGCTCATATAACAGACAGTTTTCCCCATCTCTTAAATATTCTTTGTTTCCACCATTTGGACGGACAACTGCAAGACCTCCGGTTGCCATCATCTCAAGCGGAGGATAGGAAAAGCTCTCCAGTATGCTTGATTTTACCAGAATATGGCACTGTTTGTATACTTCTGACACTTTTTGAAATGGAACTTTATGAAGAAAACGGTCCGGCTTGTACCATTCTTTTGGCTCTGAATTGTAGGAAAGATACCAGATTTCAAATTTCTCTCTATCGAGTTTCTCTACAATCTGAAAACTTTCATCTACATTTTTATGCCATGCACCGCAGTCTCCCTCGATTAAAATTCGAATTTTTCCGCTAAAATCACGAGCACATGGAGTAAAAACCCGAGTGTCCAACCCATTTGGTGCATAAGCACATTCCTTTTCAAACCGTTCTTTTAACCATTCCTTACACCACTTTGATATCGTAACATACTGAATCTGGTTTTTGCAATAGGTGGCGTTTGCCATTGCACGATATGGACTGCCTTTTTCATAAAAATCCGTCTCATAATTCTGCACCAGATAATATTTTTTATCAATATTCGAAAATAATTCCAGCCATTTTACTGTGACCCACATCGTTGCAATCATCTTATCAAAGTGACCGCTGACTGCATCCTCTCTTAATGGGATCACCGGAAAATTCTGATTTTCAAAGACACATGAAGTTTCCGTTGTATTTTCTGAAAGAATCGTGACATCAAATCCAGCCTCCCTTAAGAAAACGGCATGCCACATTGCCACCATGATTCCACCGCTGATATTAAGTGCCGGAAGCAGGATTCCAACATTTTTGGTCCGTTTGGCTTTGATAAAATCTGCCAGCGTCTTTCCTGTATAGGTTGTAAGATAGGCTTCTTTACAAAATTGATATGCCTGCATCGCAGTTTTTTTGCGAAGCTTTGGCTGTTCAATCAAAGCGCACAGCGTTTCTTCCCATTCTTTTAAATCCTTGCATAAAAATCCGGTTTTTTGATTTTCAATCGTATCGGCAAATGCACCCAGATTCGACGCCACCGTTACCACCTGAACAAGGGAAGCTTCCACCCATTTATTTTCTGATTTTGCGCGGTTAAAAATCGTATCTTCGAGTGGAGCTAAATTAATATCTACATCTGAAATCAATTTCGGAAGATTTTTCCAGTCCACAAACGGAAGAATCTTGATTCGGTCTGCAAATTCTTTTAATTCTTCCGGAGTTTCCAGCTCTCCCACACTGACAAATTCCAGATTCTTATATTGTCTCATTAACTTTAAGAGCACCGGCAGCAGCATTTCAATGTCTGGATTATGCGTAATGCTTCCACTAAAATAACCTAAACGTACAACTTCTTTATGTTCTGTTTTTTGATTTAATGCTGTTTCGGAAATCTGCATCATTTCCTCAGAAGCCCTGTTTCGATTGATGCAGACCTCTTTTACATGCAGCTTCAATGCTTCTGATAATTCCCCTGTAGTGGTAACAGCCCCCTGACATAAGTCAAGGAGCTGTCCATACGCCCGAACATTCTCATCATAGGCTTCTCTTTCTTTTTTTTCAAGCGCAGTTACATAAGGAATCGTATCTGTGTATTTTGTATCAAATACAAGGTCATCAATATCATATAAAACTGTTTTTTGATACTTTTTTGCTAATTTTACAAATTTTTCCGTTGTCTCATTGAGTGGACAGCGAAAAAATACAAACACATTATACCAGCCAATCTGTTTTAAATCCAAATCTGCAAAGTACACCTGGTCTGATGTAATTCCATAAGATAAAAGCTGTTCTCTTTGATGGCTGACACGATATCTTGACGGATGTGGCAGTACTGTTCCACATCCATCAATAAACAGCACATCTTTAAAAACCGGTTCGGACTCTTTTTTTGCTAAAGCTCCGAACCTTTTTTTTAAATATCTGCCACCGCGTTTTCCAAGTCCCAAAATTCCGTCTGCTTCTACCGTCTGAATTACCTTTGACGTGAGATTGTTCCAATTTGGCATCTTATTCCTCCTTATGACTAATCATGCACTCCCAGAATCTGTCTGTTGAAAAATTCCGGAAATCCATTAATGCAGACCATTATAGTTCTGAAGATATAATGGGTACAACAGTCTTGCCCATAAAAACAGTGCAACTACAATTGTTCCTGCTGAAACCAGATAATAACAAAGCTGTTTTAATTTCTGATTTTTAATAAAATGGTCTGCGACTCTCGAATATCCCATCGTTACAAAATACATCATCGGAACTAACATCGGCATGCTGTAGCGTCCCTGTGGCTGATAATCTGAAGTATAAGAATAATATAAGTTCAAAACATTCGGAATTATCATTCCAAGTAAAAGACACAGATGGAATAATCCCTGCGGACGGATTCCTTTCTGACGGATTAATACCTGTTCTACGGTTTCTTCTTCATTGATTTTCTTCTCAAGCATAACCTGCTCTCGTTTTAAATAGAAAATATCTCTTGCTTTCCAGATTACAAATACCAGCCCGACAAGAATCAATGCAAAATATGGATAATACACTTTTTTTCCAAGAAAAATCTGATTGTATCCAAAGATTCCAACTACCCCATAGACTACCATTCCAACCCAGCGGTACTTAAAACCGGGAGCATGATATTTTAACATCGAGAGAATGTTTGCCTCCGGATAATCCTTAAATGTCGTTACATTTTTGGGATTAAACTGTGGCTTTGCATATTTGATTGCATACTCATGCATGGTTTTTCTTGCAAGAAAATCTCCATCATAGATGATATAGTTTCTTACAAACCACCATCCGGCAAGCACTGCGACAACTGCCGTGATTAACAGACCTCTTTTGAACATTAATTTAAAATCTGGTTTCTTTTTGCCATAACCAAGGGAGGAAACGACAAAGAATAAAATACTGCACAGTGCATAACCATAAGCATCATAATAGGAAAGCGCACAAAGTGATAATGCAACTCCAAGCAAAATACTGTTCTTCTTTGTCCAGCCCTCATTCATTGCCCTCACCCACACATAAATGATAAAGGATGAAGAAAATAAAGCA
>OIZW01002157.1_pt1 | contig 10300 bp, 5 predicted proteins | sample 1588581 | NCBI WGS metagenome assembly OIZW01 (sample SAMN03283266) | human gut metagenome | biome: human-associated habitat; material: feces | host: Homo sapiens | place: USA | collected 2013 | reverse complement strand
AGTTTAAGAATACAAGAAAATATCCTATAAAAATTAAAAGTTCTGTAAGTGGTGGAGTAGCAAAAATCCAAATATATGGAATGAAAGAAGAAACAGAATATGATGTAAAAATAGAAACAAAAATTACAGGAAGTATTCCAATGCAAACAACCTATGAAGATGATCCAACATTAGAACAAGGCAAAGAAAAAGTAGTACAAAAAGGACATAATGGTACATATAGTGAGGCATATAAAGTAGTATATCTAAATGGAAAAGTAGTATCTAGAACATTACTTTCAAAAGATAAATATAACCAAATGTCAACAATAATAAAAAGAGGAACTAAAGGAACTACTACACAAACACCACCGGCAACAACGCCTGAACAGCCTACAGAGCCAGAGACTCCAACTCAGCCAGAGACTCCAACAGAACCAGAAACGCCTACTGAACCTACAACACCAGAAGAGCCGGAAAGTGCACCAGCAGCTTAAATCTAAATAAGAAAAAGATATGAAATGAAAAAAAGGGGTGCATTTCATATCTTTTTTAGTTTTGGACTTGACAAAAAGTAAAATTCGGTATTATACTATTTAAGTACTTAAATTAAATATTTGCACCACTAGCTCAGTTGGTAGAGCAGCTGACTCTTAATCAGAAGGTCCGGGGTTCGACCCCCCGGTGGTGCACCAAAAAGAAAAAAAGCACTTTTAGGAAGTGTTTTTTTTATACGTAATTTAAGATATAAACTTTTATCTACTAGATTTTCTTTCAAAACTTTTGCTATAAACTTGTTTTAGATTTCCATTTCTATTTATTGTAGTGGTTTTTACCACTAGGTAAATAAATACTTGCATTTTTAATATTTATATTAGAGAATGCAGAAATACTGTCTAAAATTTGCTCTTCAGAACAATTATTTTTTTGCTTTAGTCCATTAAATTCAATTTTTCTCATAGTTACCGCGATTAACCATTTTGGATATTATATAAATCTTTTATTAAAAATACAATGGTATCAAAAATAGATTTACAATAAAATAAAAATGTGATAATATTATGGCAAAAAGATAAGGAGAATTAGAATGACGTTAGAATTTGTAGATAATTATTTAAATGCAAAACTAGCACAGAATAGAGAAATTATAAAATTTTCATTTTATGAAGTAAGAATGAAATTAAATTTGTCAGAAGAAGATTCTATAACATTTTTAAGTCTAATATCTCAGAAGTTGATGAATACAGGATATTTAGTATATAAGACAGGTGAAGAATATGTATACAAAGGCAAAACATTTAATATACAAGAAAATGAGTTATTAGTTGCAATATTAAAAGAAAGTACAAAATAAAGCAATATAATACTTATAAAGGAGAAATTTATATGAAACAAATGTTAAAAAGGATATTAGCTATTATACTAGTATCAATAATGATTATGACAAATATATCTTTAGGAGTTTCATCACAGGATTCAAAAGATTTACAAGATAAAATAGACAAAACAAAAGAAAAACTAAATGATGTAACTACAACAAAAACAGATACGGAAAAACAAGTTGATGATATTCAAACAAAAATAGATGAATACCAAGGGTCTATAGATACTTTAAATGATAAATTAGATACATTAAATACTAACATAAGCGAAAACGAAAAGAAACTAGAAGAACAACAAAAAGCGTATGACGAGAATTCTGAATTATTAGATGAAAGATTAGTAACAATTTACGAAAATGGAAGTGTATCTTACATAGATTTATTGTTATCTTCTAGTAGTTTAACAGAGTTTATATCTAATTATTACTTAATATCTGAATTAGCTTCATATGATCTAGAATTATTAGAGAAAATACAAGAAGAGCAAAGACAAATAGAAGAAATAAAGAAATCTTTAGAAAATGATAAAACAGAAGTAGAGAAATTAAAGGGTGAAAAAGAAGTAAAAACTCAAGAGCTAAATGCTACAAAACAAGAAAAAGAAGAATACATAGATGATCTAGAAGGCGAAGCTAAAAGTTTACAAGCAGATTTAGCACAATTTGAAAAAGATAAAGCAGCAATCGATAAAAGACTTGAAGAAATAGCAAATTCAAATAATAATAATAACAATAATGGAAATAATAGTGGTGGTGGATCATCAGGAAGTGGAAATAATGGTGGTTCAGGTAATTCTAGTTCAAAAGGATATATATGCCCAATACCAGGATTAAGTAAAGCAAATATTACATGTGGATTTTATGGATACCCAGGTCATGGAGGAGCAGATTTTGGAGGCAACTATGGAAAGCCAATAGTTGCAGCTAAGAGCGGAACAGTAGTTATTTCAGAAACATTAACAGGAACGATTCCAAATTATGATTTAAACGGAAGTTTAATAGGAAAATATAGAAGTTATGGTGAATATATAGCTATATTACATGATGATGGGAACATTACATTATATGCTCATGGAAAACCAGGAAGTAGATTAGTAAAAGAAGGACAAAGAGTATCACAAGGACAACAAATAATGACAGTAGGTAATACTGGAAATGTAAGTCCAAGACCAACACCAAGCAATCCTAAGGGGGGAGCACATTTACATTTTGAGGTAAGAGTAAATGGTTCACAAAGAGTTGACCCTGCAAAATATTTGCCATAAATAAATGTAATAAAAAAATAATATAAAATACTAAATATAATATCCGTAAAGGAATAGAGCAATAGTCTACTTTTGTAGACTATTGCTCTATTTACTTTATTATAATAGAAAAATATAATAAGGTAAATATAAAGTAAAAAGGAGAAAAAAATGCATTTTTATATTAATAAGACTTTAAGCCCTGGCACTATGAATATACACATATATAGCATTAAAAAAGAAAAAATAAATATAATAATATAAAGCAAAAGAAAATTCAATAATACAATTTTTATTGTATCTGGATTTCCTTTTGCTGTTTTTATCACATAGGAAAAATTGGCGGATATTTCATAAAAATTAATTTGAATATAGGTGAGGAGGAAAATATGGACAAGAAAAGAATTTCTAAAAATAAAATTAATTTAATTTCTTTATTACTTGTAATAATGCTTATTGTTAGTGAAATTTGCTTAATACCATCTAATATTCAAGCAGCAACAAGCAATCTTGAAAAACAAAATAAATATACAAACAATAAGAATGTTAAATTTGATAGTTTTTTTGTAGAGGAAAATAAAAATGTTCACGAAATAGAAATAAAAGAGGAAAATGTAAACAATATTAATTTTGAAGTAAATGTAGAAAAAGGATACTTTACTAATGGGAAAATTGAATTAGAAGATCCAAATTTTATTATCCAGTCTATTAATAGTGAATTAGTTAGTAATATAGCAAATAATACAATAAATTTAAAAGATATAAGTGATATAAAAAGCTTTTCTATTCCTATAAATATGAATAAAACTGATTTAATAAATAAAAACTATTTAAATAAAGAAACAAAGATTGTATTATCTGGAACATATATAAATGATAACGGAAAAGCAGATGAAATTAAAAAAGAAATATATATAAAAGTTAAATGGAATTTAAATACAGATTTTGATCTGTTTTCGAATATAACAGCTGTTATACCAGATGGCGAAAAAACAATAGTGCAAGAAAAAATAACATTTAAAGAAAAGGAAAGAAAAAATCCTATAGAACAACTTAAAATAGCTTTAACTGCCCCAAGGGTAAATAATAATCTACCATCTGAAATAAGAGTTTGTGCTAATAGTACTAAAGCTACAAATGGAGATGAATTTGGAAAAAATTTTACAACTAATAATTATACTTATGATAATACTACAGGAAATATTGAAATTACTGTTGCTAATAATGCAAATCAGAATGGTGAAATTGCATTTTATGATGCAACAGATGAATATGTACTTACATATATTTACGCACAAAATATTACAGAATTGTTAAAACAAAACATAAAAATAGATACATCTTTTAAAGCAGATATAAAATTATATTCAATGGATACTTATATTACTAAAGAATATAGTAACAGCTATAATATTACAGCACAAATGGGAGCAAACGTAACAGCAGAATTGTACACGACAGATGTTATAAATAAAGGTTTTCTTTATGATAATTACAATGAAACAGGCTATAATTTAAATTATAAATTGAATATAAATAATAAAAATTTAGAAGAGAATATAAAAGTAGAATCTTTATTACCTTCTTTTGTTATTGATAAAAACAATTTGGAAACAAACCAAATATATTTTAAATCTATAGCAGTAAAAGAAGAACTATTTAATAAGATGCTTGGTACGGAAGGATATATAAATATATATGATAATAATAATAATTTAATAGCTACGATAAATAAAAATACGCAGAAAAATTCTAATGGTGAATTAGAAGTAGTATATCCAAATGCCCAGACTAATATAAGGATAGAAATTAGTAAACCTCAAATAGAAGGTGTATTGCAATTAAGAAACTATAAAGTAATAGAGGCAAAATTAAATTATAATTTAAGCCAAATTAAGGATTTTTATGCAATAAGAGAAAAAGTTAATATATCAGAACAATATGAAGGATTATTAAATTTAAATGAAACTTATACTAAAATAGACTTACAAATGGATAATACAGAATTAATGCCTTTTGTAGATAATAATGTAAATTTAACATTAAATTTAGTGACAAACAGTAACGAATATGATTTATTTAAAAATCCAGAGATAAGAATTAGATTACCAGAAGAAGTTGAAAGTATTAATATAGGAGAAATTTCTTTAGTATATAATGAAAAATTAAAATTTGAATATGCTCGTTTAGAAGAAAATGACAGAGTATTAGTTTTAAAACTAACAGGAGAAGAAACAAATTATAAATTGGGCATTCAAGAAGGAACTAAAATAATAATCCCTGCAGTAATAAGATTAAGAGATACTGTTCCAAGTAAAAGTAGTAGCATAAAACTAACATATTCAAATGAATTAGCTAAAGCTACGGAGTATAGTAAACAAGGGAAAGATAGTTCGGAAGTATCATTTAATATTGTGGCAAAATCCGGATTAATCACAATAAGCGAATTGAGCGGATATAATGGAAATGAAACAAAAAGAACTCTAGATGAAAATGCTATTAATGGACAATTAGAAATAGGAGCAACAGAGAAGGAAGCAAAAATCGAAACAAAAGTAGTAAATAATTTTAATGTAGATTTAGCCAATGTACAAATTATTGGGAAAATTCCATTTAAAGATAATAGGGATATTCATGGAAATAATTTAGGAAGTACATTTGATGCAACGTTAAAAGAAAATTTAAAAATACAAGGTGTGGATGCTAAAGTTTTTTATTCAGAAAATGATGAAACAGATGCTGAGAGCAGTTCTTGGAACGAGAATGTATTAGACATTAATAATGTAAAGTCGTTTAAGATTGTATTAAACAATACATTAAAAAAAGGCGAAAAATTCAGCTTAGGATATTCAATAAATATACCTGCTAATTTGCAAGCAAATGAAAAAACTTATGCAAGTGCAACAATTAAATATGAATTAAATAATCAAGAAAAAGATATAACACAAATAATTGGATTACAAACACCTAGTATAGCAAAGGAAAATAATGAGGTAGGAGAGACAGCAGAGGAAGAATTACAAATAAAAGTAAAAGAACTTTTAGGAAATCAAGAAATACAAAACAATAGTAATGTACATGAAAAAGAAGTACTAAGATTTGAGATAGAAGCAACAAATAATTCTAATTCGGATATTTCAAATATAAGTATAGACGCAGTTATACCAAATGAGGCTACATTTTTAGAAAGAAATGCAGATGCAGTAGGAGGTATAGGTGAAGATAGTGTACCTGTATTTAGTGAAGATAAAGACAAAAGAAATGTTTCTTTTGAAATAGAGAATTTAAAAGTAAGCGAAACTCAAAAATTTGTATATGAAATTAGAATAAATGAACTACCAGAAAATACGACAACAGGAAAACTAGGTTTTGACATTTTATTTAAAATTAATAATGAAGTTCAAAAACAACAAAAAATAGAGAATAATATAGTAAAAGGTATTATTGAAACAGAATTAATGGTAGGACAAAGGACATCTGTACTTGATGTACAAGAATATACATATTTTTATAAAATAGTAAATCGTACAGGTGAAGACTTGAAAGATATTTCAGCTACAGTAGAAATACCAAGTATATTAGAAACAAGTGAACCATTAGTTATAGAAAATGGGTTAGTAAATGAAGATGATGATCCTGAAAACAGTACAGTTAAATTAGAAAATAATATACTAACTTGTAATGTGAAGGTCTTAAATGTAGGTGAGGAAGCTTGGTTCCAAGTAAGAGGAAAATTAAAATCCTTTGATTCACCTAAACTACAAATAATAGCAAGTGCTAATACGTATGTTCGAAATGATACATATAGATCAAATTTAGCAATTATAGAATTAGAGGGAGCAGATGTTTCTATTTCAAAGTCATCACCAACAGCAAACCAAGAAGTTAGAAACGGTGACACTATTACATATAATATTAGTGTAACTAACAATAGTGAGGACATAAATTCTCAAGCATATATTGTAGATACATTACCAAAAGAAGTAACAGGTCAAACATTACAATTTAATCAATTTTCTTATGAAAATGTTGGAGTAGATGAAAGTTTTAAAGAAGAGAACAAAGAAGTGGATCTTAGTGTAACTATTGAAGATGAATCTGGAACAGACACAAGTAAAGTAACACCAAGCTATGATAAAGAGAAAAATATAATAACTATACCAACAATGATACCAGCAGGAAAAACTATAAATATTACAATTATAGTTTCAGTAGAAAATATAACACAAGATACAATCTTATCTAATGTTGCAACTGTTAAAGGAGATTTAATTGTAACAACAACTTCAAACGAAGTTATCCATTATGGTAAAAAAACAGAAGATAGCACTGATCCAGATGATCCAAATAATCCAGAACAACCAGATGATACATATAGTATAAATGGAGTAATATGGTTAGATGATAACGAAAACGGAGCTTTAGATAATAATGAAGATTTACTAGAAGGAAATGAAATAATGATAGTAAATGCTGATACATCCGAAATCGTTAAAGATTCTACAGGTGCTGAAATAAAAGTTACATCAACCAATACTGGGTATACAATAAGTGGTTTAACTGCAGGAAGATATATAGTGATATTTAAATATGATAGAAATGTATTTAAAATTACTAATTATAGACAAGAAGGAGTAAGCGAAAATTTAAATTCAAAAGCTATTTCAGGAACCGCAGTTATAAATGGCAATACGGAATATGTGGGAATGACAGATGTAATAGAAATCTCAAATAATAATATTAATTCAATAAATATGGGATTAATAAAATTAGGAAATTTTGATATAGCAATCGAAAAAACTATTAGTACGATAAGAACAGTAAATCCAAAAGGAAAAGAACAAAATTATACATATGATAATGAAAAAATAAGTAAATTAGAAGTGTCTGCTAGGAATCTAGTAGGAACAAATGTGTATATAGGATATACCATAAAGATTTCTAATAATGGAGAATCAAAAGGATATATATCAGAACTTGTAGATGAGCTACCAGATGATTTACAGTTTGATAAAACATTAAACACTGGTTGGTATGAAGAAAACGGAAAATTATATTATATAGATATCGATGATATAGAAGTTGGGCAAACTAAGGAAATACCATTAATTTTAGTAAAAAAATTAACAAATGATAATTTAGGCATAACAAATAATATTGCAACAGTTAGTGCTACAAGCTCTAATAATGTACAAGATAATAATTTGGATAATAATAAGTCCAATGCACAGTTGATTATTGGAACAAGTACAGGAAGGATAGTACTAAATATAGTTGGAATAATATTATTATTAGGAATTATAGGAGTGGGAGTATATGTATTAAGAAAATATAATATAGAAAGGAGGTAAAGTATGAGAGTTATAAAAAGAATTATATTGATATTAATTTGTCTTTTAGCTAGTTGTATATTTTTCAATATAGATAAGGTGTCTGCTCAAGACGCGCCTTTTTCAGAAGAACCTAGACTGAATAGAAATTCGACAGGTTTGAATATACACTATATGGACTTAATAGAATATAATGATGGAGCGAATGGTGGTATAGGAACACCAAGACCATACAATTGTACGGAAAGAAATGCTGTAGTAAAAAAATATCAATGCAGTTGGGGTGGACATTATTATAAAGTTACTGCTGTAAATACAATTTCAGAAAGTAAAACTGGTAAATCACCCAATATTACTTCTGCTACAGGAAGTGTATCATGGAAAAAATATAATAGTGATACATACCAAGTTGGTCCATATAGGGTAAACTTTTCTGGAAGTATTGATAAAGTAACAATTTATACAGATAAGGGTTCTGTATCATTAAGAAATAATTCTACTTCGGCAGATGGTAAATATAGTGTAAGTAATATAACAAATGGAAATAACTTTTACATATATATAAAAAAGTCTACAGGAGTAAAAAAGATTAATAGTGTAAATGTATCAGTAAAAAGTCAAGTTACATATTCACAATATAATCAATATCTTTTAACATGCTATCAAACAACAGGAACTCATTATGATGCAATTCGTGGAAAACAATATAAATGTAAAGATGTTGGTTGGGTACAAAAACTAGAACATTATCAACATGATTCTACAACTAAAACAGAATCAGACAGTGTTAAATTACCCGGAGCACTGGGAATAGTAGAATTACAAATATATAAAAGAGACAAATATTTTCAAAATGTAGGAGTAGCAGGAGCAAAATATGAACTATGGAGTGATGGTAAGAAACAATATTCTGGAACAACTAATAAGGATGGTTACTTAAAGTTAGATGAAGTATTAATAGGAGATTATACGATAAAAGAAGTGTATGTTCCATATGGATTTGATATTTCAGGATATGCTACTATGAACGGAAAAACATATACAGATGTTAAAAATATGAATGTAAATTTAGATGATGACTCTACAATGTATGTATATAATGAAAGTTACATAGATCTGGGAGGTAAGGTGTTCCTAGATGCCAAAACAGGTAAAGCGAATGGACCACCTAATGGATATTATGATAGTGGAGATAAAAATCTTCAAGGAATAGAAGTGAAACTGTACCGAGCAGATAATAATCAAGAAATACAAACAAAATATACGGATGGTAATGGAGAATATAAATTTACGCATTGTTCTAAAGCGTATAATTATTATATTAGATTTAAATATAATGGACAATTATATGAAGCAACAACCTATAATGAAACATCAGCTGCCGCAAAATTTAGATCGTATGCAACAGAAGGGTTAACTGAAAGAAGAGCATTCAATAATAAATTTACGCCAGTAAATGCAAGCCATAAAGTGCCAAATTGGAGTGATACTTCTAATAGTGAATTTATAATGTATGCATATACAGGTTCAAATGGTCCAAATAATAAGAAAACGTATGGAAAAAATAATACAGACGACGAATTAAAAAATATCAATTTAGGTATTAAAGAAAGAGATATATTTGACTTAAACTTAAGAAAAGATTTAGTAAAAGTTGATGTTTCAATAAATGGAAAAAGTCATACTTATGAATATAATGGACAAGGAGAAGAGTTAGAAGTAAATATAAGAGGTACAGATGTACCAGATTATGAAAGAAAATTAAGAAAAGCAGATTTACTATATAAAGCAGATAAAAAATACGATTCGGATTCAGACAAATTACAAGTGTATGTAACATATAAAATACAAATAAAGAATCAGTCAGTAGGTAAAATTACAGGATATGTACTAGATTTAAATGATTATATGGATACATCATATCAATTAGTAAATTCTTATGATGAGAACGGAAAAGCTATAAGTTGGAGCTCTGCAGGTAGTGTATCAGGAAATAATAAAACATATAATAAAATTCATACAACTAGTTTAGCAAACGAAGGAATAACAGATAAAAAATGGATTTTTATGCAATATAAAGTTTCAAATGATACTTTAAGAGAAGTTTTAGAAAAAGGACAGACAACAGAAGAAAATTTTGCAGAAATTGCAGGATACAGAAATACGTATACAGATACGAGAAAAGATACAGAAGGAAGAGTAATGGCAAATGCAGGAGAAAATGCAGGTCTAATTGATCGTGACTCAACACCAGATAATATGAATCCAACATCAGCTAATGTACAAAATTTCGTAAAACAATCTAAGACAAATGCTTATCAAAATTTATCTGGAGAAGAAAAAACAAAACGTAGTACTGCTGTATT
>OIZW01002154.1_pt1 | contig 10336 bp, 10 predicted proteins | sample 1588581 | NCBI WGS metagenome assembly OIZW01 (sample SAMN03283266) | human gut metagenome | biome: human-associated habitat; material: feces | host: Homo sapiens | place: USA | collected 2013 | reverse complement strand
AATTCAATGTGCAGTATTTAAAGGGAAAACAAGAGCTTATTTTGTGGATCGCAGAGAGTTCAGCGGACCGATTCAATATCAGGTACAATTAGCTTTTCAGTATGTGTTAGAAAAGATTAATATGGGTATGCAGATTAAAGGAATATATCGGCAAGATGTTTATGAACTTCCAATAAATAGTGTAAGGGAACTAATAGCCAATGCAGTTGCTCATCGTAATTATCTGGAACCAGGTAATATACAGGTAGCGATATTTGATGATCGGTTAGAGGTAACATCACCTGGTATGCTTTTAAATACGGTATCAATAAAGAAAATGATTGAAGGGTATTCAAGACTAAGAAATCCAGCGATAGCCAATGCATTTGCGTATATGAAAATTATCGAAAAATGGGGAACCGGAATACCAAGAATTCTTAGGGAATGTAAAGAATATGGTCTAAAAAAACCAGAATTAATTGATTTTGATGGTGATTTTAGAGTGAATATGTATCGAAGAGAAGAAAAATCAAAAACTACCCAAACTACTACCCAAACTACTACCCAAACTACGATAAAATTAACCAAAAATGATCACGAAATTTTACAAGTGATTCAAAATAATCCAGCATTAAGTCAGAAAGAAATAGCAATGGAATTAGGATGGACAGTGGATAGAGTAAAATATTATTTAAATAAGATGAAAAAACAAGAGGCAATTAGACGAATTGGCAGCAGTCACAAAGGCTATTGGGAATTGCTGATTAAGTTATAAAGAAAGGTATCGAAACACATGAAAATCCAAATGATCTGTGTCGGAAAAATTAAAGAAACATATTTAAGAGAACTGATCGATCATTACACAAAGATCATCCGTAAAAAATATAATTTTGAGATCATAGAACTCCCTGATGAGAAAACACCAGATAATGCCAGTGACAAAGAGGAATCAAAGATTAAAGAAATTGAAGGTCAAAGAATTCTTGATAAGATTCCAGAAGGATCTTTCGTAATTCCTCTCTGTATAGAAGGAACTCCTTACTCCACCGAACAATTCCAGAAGAAATGGGATCAGTGGAACAAGGAGTCCATAAACAATATTACATTTATTATTGGTGGTTCCCTCGGATTATCACCAAAGGTTGTATCCAAAGGAAAATTAAAATTAAGTTTCAGTAGAATGACATTCCCACATCAACTAATGCGGTTAATTCTAATTGAGCAGTTAAGTTATCTTTAATCCAAAGCATTTTCGAACATTCGGTAAATTTCCGGATGTTCTTTTTTTACGTTGATCGGTTTTAAATCTTTTGTCACCATACCATGCGTTGTTTTTCCAGTAGCGATCAGGTCCCCACCTCTTGTAACCTTATAAGAGAATTCCAGACGAACCGGAGACAGCTTTGTAAGACTTGCATGAATCTGTAACTGGTCTTCATAGAAAGCTGCTTTTTTGTATTTACATTCAAGACTCGTTAATGGAGTGATGATTCCTTCTTTTTCTACATCTGTATAAGAAATGCCAGCAGCCTTGATAAAATCAGTTCTGGCAACTTCAAACCAGACGGCATAGTTGCTGTGATGAGCAATTCCCATCTGATCTGTTTCTGCATAACGAACTTCAACGGTTGATATATGTCCCATAAATTTTACGCTCCTTTTTTCTTTTTGTTTATTGTAAGCGTTTCTTTACAATCTGTCAAAATTTAGTTAATTTTTTCCTGATTTTCCGATCAACTGGTAATAAAGAATAAAAGCTATTACAGCTGTAATGATTTCAGCAATCCAGAAAGCATGCCATACACCATGCACTCCAACTGTTTTGCTTAATACAAATGCAGCAGGAATGATCACTACAACATAACGTAAAAATGAAATCAGAAAAGACTGGATACCTTTTCCTAACGCTTCAAACGCACCTGCAGAAACAACAGAAACGGAAGAAGCTATAAATCCTGCACAGATAATATGGAGTGCGATCGCACCTTCTGTCAATGTTTCAGGATTACTTGTAAACATACTCATCAGTGTCTGTGGCACCACAAAACAAATAACCGTTCCAACAGCCATGATTCCAACAACAATCTCAAACGTCATAAGATAAATCTTACGAACACGAGCTGATTCCTTTGCTCCATAATTATAACTCATGATCGGACGCATTCCCTGGATCATTCCATTTGCTGTTAGATATAAGAATGTTTGTAATTTGTAATAAACACCAAGCACAACAACATATGTTTGCGAAAATGATGCTAAGATCGCATTTAAAGCAGATACTAAGAAAGATGGCAGTGCCATATTTAAAGTTGCTGGAATTCCGATCGCATATAAACGCTTAACACAAACAGCTTCTAGCTTTAAGTAATCTTTTCTGATTTTTACATGAATTGGGCGTAATACATATACCATCAGATAAAGGATCAATGTACTGCTTTGTCCGATACCTGTTGCAAGTGCTGCACCCTGAATTCCAAGTTTCGGAAAGAATCCAATTCCAAAGATTAAAAGCGGATCTAACACAATATTTACAATGCAGCCAGTCATTAAAGCAATCATAGTGATCACCATATTTCCAACTGCTTGAAAAATCTTTTCAAAGGAAATACTTGCCATAATGATCGTTGAAAACATTAATGCAATTGTCGAATACTGTAATCCCATCCCAATAACAGTTTGATCATTCGTAAACATTGCAAGAAATGATGGCATGATCATTAATCCAACGATCGTAAGCAGAATTCCATGAATGACATTTAAAAACAATCCCTGAGTTGCAGCTTTATTGGCTTCCTTTGCTTTTCCTGCACCAAGAAACATTGCAATGACTGCATTAATTCCAACACCGAATCCAACTGCAATTGAGTTGATCAGATTTTGTACTGGATATACAAGGGATAATGCGGTCATTGCATCTTCGCTGATCTTGGCAACGAAAATACTGTCAATGATGTTATACAATGAGTTTACAAACATTGAGATTACCATTGGCAGAGCCATTGATAGTAATAATGGTAAAATTGGTTTTTCTTTCATATACGTCTGATCCATAAAATGATTCCTCCTTAATAACAAAAAAGAGACAATAGACCTGCTGTTTAATAATCAGAAACAGTAAAATCTATAGTCTCTTATAAGACGATATTAAATTGTATTCGTTGATTTTATCTAGATAAAGCAATGCACCAGACGGGAGTTGAACCCGTGACCAACAGCTTCGGAGGCTGCCACTCTATCCACTGAGTTACTGGTGCATAGGCTATATTATATTACAACATATTCAAAAAAATAGCAAGAGATATTTTGGGGTCGGACTGGACTCGCTCCGCTCGATAAGGTATACCCGCAGGGCATTCGTGAATGCATAGTCCTTCGGACTGGACTTGCTTCGCAAGGTAAGGTATAATATACTGTAAATTTGCTGTAGGTGGATTGGAGGGATGTGCGTGAAGCTTAGAAAATCTACAGTTGTTGTTATCATTATAAGCTGGATCTTATTTTTTGTTGCAGCTTTTTTGGCATATGCGAAATTGGACCAGATGAAACAAGAACGACTTACAAATGAAAAGATTTTTCAACAAACAACACAAAAGAATACCTCACAAGGCGTGATCAGAGAAACAAATGATGCAGCGAAAACGAAGAAGGAAGATTCAGAGATTGAGAAAAAAGCAGTTGAGGATTTTATGAAAACATATTATGAGAGAGTTCAGAAAAATGATCTGGAAAATCTTAAGAATATGGTAGAAGATACGAATGAATTAACTGAGGATCAAAAGGCAATCCATCAGTATGTGAAGAAATATAAGAATCTTACATATCTGATCAAACAAGGAGCAGACGATGAATCCTATATCGTTTATGTAACATATGAGATGAAGATCCGCAAGATTAAAACACTTGCACCGGGGATGACATCGTATTATGTGATGAAGAAAGGGAATACATTCTGTATCTATAATAATCAAAAACATGATACGGATGAGATCACAGATGCAAAAAAAGAAAGCCAGAATAGCAAAGAAATTAAAAAACTTACAAAACAGATCAACAAAAGATATGAGCTGGCTTTAAAACAAGATAAAAAATTAAAACAATTTTTTGAAGGAAATTAAAAGATATGATGAAATTTGAAATTTATATTCTGCAGAAGAAATCACAGGATCCTAAGATGTATCAGGAAGCAATGGGTGAGTATCTAAAACGTCTTGGTGCATACGCGAAAGTTTCTGTAATATATAAGAAGAATGCAAAACAAGTAGAGAAAATATTAAAAGAACCGGGAGAACATTATCATATCCTGCCTGGAAGAGACAGTATGACAAGTCCGGGGCTTGCACAGCTGATTAATGAAAGTTCTGTACAGGGAATTTCAAAGTTTCATTTTTATATTGGAGATTTAGGATCAGAGGAAGCAAAGCCATTTCATGTATCGTCATTTACACAAAGTGGTTCGCTGGCAGGCACGATCATATTAGAACAGATTTATCGTGCTTATCGGATTTTGAATCATCAGCCATATCACAAATAAAAATATTACGAGAAAACACTAGAATGGAGTTGATAAAGATGGAGTTTAAAACACCAACAATTGAAGATAAGGAAGAAATTGATCGATGTATCTTAGCAGATGATACAAGAAGTTGTGATTATGCAACAGCGAATATTATTTTATGGAGTCCTTTTTATCAAGTAAAGTATGCGATCATAGATGGATTATTTGTATCTCATACTGATGAGGAGGGAGGTTCTTTTTGTTATCCACTTGGAAAAGGAAATAAAAAGAAAGTATTGCAATATTTTATGGATGATTGCAAAGAAAAAAAGATTCCGTTTGTATTACATGGTGTAACTCATGAGATGGAAGAAGAGTTTCGTGAAATATTTGGAGATATTTATGAGATTGAATATGACAGAGATATCTCAGAATATATTTATGACAGAGAAAAACTCGCAACATTATCAGGAAAGAAACTTCATGGAAAGAGAAATCATATCAATCGTTTTAAAGAAAATCATGAATGGTCCTATGAACCACTTTCCGATGAAAATCAGTTAGAAGTACTGGCAATGCTGATGGAATGGAAGATGCAAAATTGTGATCCAGAAGATATAGAGAAACATGACGAGATCTGTGTTTCTAAAAATTGTGTGATCAATTATAAAGAATTAGGACTTGTCGGAGGTGTTCTGCGTGCGGAAGGAAAGGTCGTAGGATTTTCAATCGGTGAACGTGCATCAAATGAAGATACATTTATCGTTCATATTGAAAAAGCTTTTGCAGATATCCAAGGAGCTTATCCGATGATCAATCAACAGTTTGTGATCCATGAGATGGAAGATTTCAAATATGTGAACAGAGAAGACGATGCTGGAGAAGAGGGACTTAGAAAGTCAAAATTATCGTATCGACCAGTCTTTATGGTAGACAAGGGCGTTCTTCGTCTAAAATCAGAAGTAAAGAATTGACACTAGGTGCCTAAAAATGTAGAATTGAAGGTAGGACAAACCATTAGGAGGAATATGTAATGAGACATTTGATTGATCCGATGGATTTAAGCGTGGAAGATATTGATAGATTATTAGACCGCGCTGATGACATCGCAAAGAATCCTGAGAAGTATCAGGAAGTGTGCAAACACAAGAAATTAGCAACGCTGTTCTTTGAACCAAGTACAAGAACAAGATTAAGCTTTGAAGCAGCAATGCTTGAATTAGGGGGAAGTGTTCTTGGATTTTCTTCTGCTGATTCATCGTCTGCATCTAAAGGAGAAAGTGTTGCAGATACAGCAAGAGTCATTGAATGTTATGCAGATATCATTGCGATGCGTCATCCAAAGGAAGGAGCACCATATGTAGCGTCACAGTATGTAAATATCCCTGTGATCAATGCAGGAGACGGTGGTCATAATCATCCAACACAGACATTGACAGACCTTTTAACAATTCGAAGAGAAAAGGGACGTTTAAGTAATTTCACGATTGGATTTTGTGGAGATTTAAAATTTGGACGAACAGTGCATTCTCTGATCAAAGCATTATCAAGATATGAAGGAATCAATTATATTTTAATTTCTCCAGAAGAACTCCAGATTCCAGAGTATCTGAAGAAAGATGTTTTTGAGAAGAAAGGAATCACATTTACAGAAGTTGATAAGATGGAAGATGTGATGCCACAGCTTGACATTCTTTATATGACACGAGTACAGAGAGAACGTTTCTTTAATGAAGCTGATTATGTAAGATTGAAGGATAGCTATATCTTAGATATGGATAAATTAAAGATCGCCAAGAAGGATCTTTCTATTTTACATCCATTACCTCGTGTGAATGAGATTTCTGTAAAAGTTGATAACGATCCAAGAGCCTGCTATTTTAAACAGGTATTGAATGGAAAACATGTAAGAATGGCATTGATCATGGAATTACTGGGGGTAAGTGCAGATGAACATTGATAGCATTAAGAATGGAATCGTATTAGATCATATCCGTGCAGGACGCGGAATGCAGATTTATAATAGTCTTGGATTAGATCAGTTAGATTGCAGTGTTGCGATCATTAAGAATGTAAAAAGCAGCAAAATGGGCAAGAAAGATATCATTAAGATTTCAGATGCATTTGAAGTGAACTTTGATGTTTTAGGTTATATAGATCCAGAAGTTACGGTATGTGTCATTGAAAATGGCAGTGTAAAGTCCAAACACAAAGTAGAACTTCCAGAGAAGATCGTGAATATTGCAAAATGCAAGAATCCAAGATGTATTACATCTGTAGAACAAGAAATCGATCATGTGTTTAAATTGACAGACAGAGAACACCAAGTATATCGCTGTATTTACTGCGAATCAAAGCTTAAAAAATAATCAAAAGAAACAAGAGGTATCCGTGCATGAAACAAGAAAGCAGAACAAACATTAATCGTGTAAAGAAGGATATCAGCAGTCCAGATAGTTTCACACCGCCTGAGGAACTGAAACGACAGCTGATCACAACCATGCAAAGCATTTATGATGAAGAAGATATTGAGGCTGTAGAACGTGCCTATAAAGTAGCATATAAGGCACATGAGAAACAGAAACGAAAGTCTGGAGAGCCATATATCATTCATCCTATTTGTGTTGCGATCATATTGGCAGAATTAGAACTTGATAAAGAAACGATTATGGCAGGACTGCTTCATGATGTAGTAGAAGACACGGAAACAACCCATGAAGATATTGTAAGAGATTTTGGGGAAGAAGTTGCCCAGTTAGTTGATGGCGTAACAAAGTTAGGACAATTAAGCTATTCCAAAGACAAGATCGAAGTTCAGGCGGAGAACTTACGAAAGATGTTTCTTGCAATGGCAAAAGATATCCGAGTGATCCTGATCAAACTTGCTGACCGTTTGCATAATATGCGTACCATGCAGTTTATGCGTCCAGAGAAGCAAAAAGAGAAATCCAGAGAGACGATGGATATTTATGCACCGATCGCACATCGTCTTGGTATTTCCAAGATCAAAGTTGAATTAGATGATCTGGCACTTCGATATTTAAAACCAGATGTTTATGAAGATTTAGAACGCTCTCTTGATTCTGCAAAGGAAGAAAGAGAAGCATTCATTCAGGAAATCGTTGACGAAGTGAAAGGACATATTGACCACGCTGGAATTAAGGCAGAGATTGATGGCCGTGTGAAACACATGTTCAGTATATATAAGAAGATGGTCAATCAGCATAAGACGATCGATCAGATTTATGACTTATTTGCAGTCCGGATCAAGGTTGATACGGTTAAGGACTGTTATGCGGCACTTGGGATCATTCATGAGATGTATAAACCGATCCCAGGAAGATTCAAGGATTATATCGCGATGCCAAAACCGAATATGTATCAGTCACTTCACACAACATTGATCGGACCAGAAGGACATCCATTTGAGATTCAGATCCGTACATTTGAGATGCATCGTGTTGCTGAATATGGTATCGCAGCCCATTGGAAATATAAAGAAAATAATAATACCAAGGGACTTAACAAAGAGGAAGAGAAGTTAAGCTGGTTAAGAGAAGTGCTGGAATGGCAGCGTGATATGGATGATAACAAAGAGTTTTTAAGTTTGCTGAAGACGAACTTGGATCTCTTTGCAGAACAGGTATATTGTTTTACACCGAATGGAGATGTCAAAAACCTTGCGAATGGTTCGACACCGATCGATTTTGCATATTCAATCCATAGTGCAGTCGGTAATAAGATGGTTGGAGCCAGGGTCAATGGAAGACAGGTACCATTTGATTATCATTTGCAGAATGGTGATCGTGTAGAGATCATTACATCACAGAATTCAAAAGGACCTAGCAGAGACTGGTTAGGAATCGTAAAATCAGCACAGGCAAGAAGTAAGATCAATCAGTGGTTTAAACGACAATTCAAGGAAGAGAATATCGTCAGAGGTAAGGAACTGTTAGAAAAATACTGTAAGAGCAAGAGCATCAGGCTCCCAGAACTCATGAAACCTGAATACATTAAGAAGGTTGAACTAAAATACGGATTTAAAGACTGGGATTCTGTATGTGCAGCTGTTGGACATGGTGGTTTAAAAGAAGGCCAGGTTATCAATAAGATGCAGGAAGAAGACCGTAAGATCCAGAAACAAAAGATCACGGATGAACAGATCTTGCAGAAAACAACAGAAGCAGCACAGGCGGCAGCAGCGAATCCAGAGAAGAAAAAGGATGAGAAATCCAAAGGAGGAATTGTTGTACGTGGAGCGAATGATGTTGCTGTTCGTTTTTCAAAGTGTTGTAATCCAGTACCAGGAGATGAGATCGTTGGATTTATTACAAGAGGACGAGGAATCTCGATTCACAGAACAGATTGTGTGAACCTTCTGAATATGCCAGAATCTGACAGGGCAAGACTTATTGAAGCTGAATGGCAGGTAAGTGAAGCAGATACAACACAGACTTACACGACAGAGATCAATATTTATGCCAATAATCGAAAGGGATTGTTAGCAGAAGTATCAAAGATCTTCTTAGAATTAGATATTGACATCATAACGATCAACGTATCAAACAATAAGAAAGGAAGAGCAACGCTTAGTATGTCCTTTGATATTACAGGCGTAGAGCAGTTGAACCGTATTATTGCGAAGATCAGGAATGTAGAAGGCGTGATCGACATAGAAAGAACAGCAGGATAGGTGAAAATATGAGCGAAACAACATTAAGACTTGACAGACCTCTTAAGATGGTAACGATCTGTCTTGGGCAGATGCAGACAAACTGCTATATTGTTGAGAATACAAAAACAAATCAGGCATTCGTCTTTGATCCGGGAGATCAGGGAGAACGTATTATGAATACATTAGAAGAAGATGGAATGGAACTGGCAGGCGTATGTCTGACACATGGGCATTTTGATCATGTAATGGCCCTTCCATATCTGATGGAACAAAAACCAGATCTTGATATCTATCTTTATGAAGATGAAGCAGATGTTCTGGCAGATCCACAGCTCAATCTCGGAGCGATGATGGGAATGGATCTCTCATTAAAAGCGAATCATCTGGTGAAAGATGGAGAGATCATAGATGTATTAGGAACAAAGGTAAAATGTATCCATGTTCCAGGACATACAAAAGGTGGAGTATGTTATTATTTTGCAGATTATGGATGGCTGATCTCTGGAGATACACTGTTCCAGATGAGCATTGGAAGAACAGACTTTCCGACAGGCAATTTGAATGATCTTCTGACAGCGATCAGAGAGAAATTATTCGTACTCCCACCATGGACAAAGGTACTATCCGGTCATACACCACCAACGACGATCGAGGAGGAAAGCAGATGCAATCCGTTTCTGCAATAGATTATGATTGGATTAATTCAGAACAAGACCATTTATGAATATGACATTCGAAGTTTAATATTGGCATTTATGCTTGGAGAGAAGATAGAATTGACGGATCACGTTGATTCTATCTATGATTTTATACTGGACGTGGATTATAAAGATCAGGAAATCGTCATGAATCTATATAAAAAGGGCGAGTTAGAAGATGAGATCCAGTTATTTGGTGATTATGAAAATAAGAAGATTTTTAAAAACCGGATGAAACAAGGAATCTATCAGTTATTTTCCAAAGCATTAGACAAACAGCTTCCATGGGGAACGTTGACTGGGATCCGTCCGACAAAGATTGCTTTTGATGGATATGAAAAGGGTGAGAGCAGTGAAGAGATCATTCACAGATTTCAAAAGGATTATCTGGCATCCGAAGAAAAAGCAAGATTATGTACAGAAACCGTTCAGAAAGAGAAAGAACTGTTAAAAGCATTTCCATACAAAGAAGGATACAGTCTATATATA
>OIZW01002141.1_pt1 | contig 10385 bp, 8 predicted proteins | sample 1588581 | NCBI WGS metagenome assembly OIZW01 (sample SAMN03283266) | human gut metagenome | biome: human-associated habitat; material: feces | host: Homo sapiens | place: USA | collected 2013 | reverse complement strand
CACGGGCCCGCCGTGCCGACCCCATCGGCAATCCGGCCTACCGGGGCAGCACCGGCCGGGCCTCTCACCCCATCGTGGCCACCTGCGGGGACCTGTCCATTGTGGAGTGCGACCACTTCTGCGATCTGGGAGAGATCACACCCGACGAGGTGGAGGTTCCCGGTATGTTCGTGGATATGATCCTGGTGTAAGGAGGCACGACTATGGATAACAGACATTTTATCGCCCGTCGTGCGGCCCGGTATTTCCACAGCGGCGACGTGGTCAATCTGGGCATCGGCATCCCCAGCCTCTGCGGCAACTACGCCGAGAGCGGCGTCCTGTTCCAGACGGAGAACGGCTTCATCGGCGTAGGGGCCACGGCGCAGGGCATCGAGATCAGCGACCGGCTCTTTAACGCCGGCGGCATTCCCTATCTCCCGGCGCTGGGGGGCTGCGCCTTTGACGTGGCCAAGTCCTTCGGCATCATCCGCTCCGGCCGCATGGCTGCCACGGTGCTGGGAGCGCTTCAGGTCTCCCAGCACGGAGATCTGGCCAACTGGGCCACCCCCGACCGTGCCTTCGGCATGGGCGGGGCCATGGATCTGGTCAACGGGGCCAAGCAGGTCATCGTGGCCATGGAGCTGTGCGCCAAGGACGGCTCCCCCAAGCTCGTCAAGGAATGTACCCTGCCCTATACCGGGCGGCGGTGCGTGGATCATATCGTCACCGAGCGGTGCGTCATCGATGTGACGCCGGAGGGTCTGGTGCTCTCCGAGCTGCGCCGGGGCCACTCCGTGGAGGAGATCTGCTCCGCCGTGGAGCCGCCGCTCATTGTCTCTCCGGAGCTGAAAGAAATGGAGGAAGATTGCTAATGGGACAGTTTGACCATGTGGTGGTAGTGGGCTACGGCCGCTCCGCCGTTGCAAAATCAGGAAAAAAGGGTGCCCTGCGGAATATGCATCCGGTGACCATGGGCGGCCTCACCCTTAAGGGCGTGCTGGAGAAGGTTCCCCAGCTGCCCGCCGATCAGATCGACGACCTCATCGTGGGCTGCGCCATCCCGGAGCGCAAGCAGGGCTTCAACATGGCCCGGCTGGTGGCCGCCCGTGCGGGCCTGCCGGATAGCGTCTGCGGCATGACCATCAACCGCTTCTGCTCCTCCGGCCTACAGGCCATTGCGCTGGCAGCGGGCCAGATCGCCTGCGGCGTGGCGGATGTAATGGTGGCCGGCGGCGTGGAGTCCATGACCGCCTGCCCGGTGAATCTGGATATCAGCGATACCTTCGATCCCGACCTGCTGCGCCAGCGGGAGGAGGAGTATATGCCCATGGGCCTGACGGCGGAGAATGTAGCCGCCCGCTACGGCATCACCCGTCAGGAGATGGACGAGCTGGCCCTCCAGAGCCATCGCCGTGCGGCGGCGGCACAGGACGCCGGTAAGTTCGACGATGAGATCATCCCCCTGCCCGGCGTGGATGCCGACGGGGATCCCATCGTCTTTGACAAGGATCAGGGGATCCGCCGCAGCACCACGCTGGAGGCGCTGGCAGGGCTGAAGCCCTGCTTCAAGGAGGGCGGCCTTGTGACCGCCGCCACCTCCTCCCAGACCAGCGATGCCGCCGCCTTTGTGGTGCTGATGCGGGACAGTAAGGCCAAGGAGTTGGGTATCCGGCCCGTTGCAGAGCTGCTGAGCTTCGCCGTGGCCGGCTGCGAGCCGGATTACATGGGCCTCGGCCCCATCTACGCCGCCCCCAAGGCGCTGGAAAAGGCGGGCCTCACCGTGGCCGATATGGACGTGGTGGAGCTGAACGAAGCCTTTGCGGCGCAGGCTATTCCCTGCATGAGAACGCTGGGGCTGGACCCCGCCAAGACCAATCCCAACGGGGGCGCTATGGCACTGGGTCATCCCCAGGGCGCTACCGGTGCCTTCCTGACCATCAAGGCCCTGAATGAGCTGCGCCGCACCGGCGGAAAATATGCCATGGTCACCATGTGCATCGGCGGCGGCATGGGCGCTGCCGGCATTTACAAGCTTATCTGACTCCGGCAAAACCTCCTCAAACTTCAGCCGAAAGTCATGCATTCCTGATAGATATCTCCGGCCTGCTTTGTGTTTCCTTTCCTGCCAAAGCCCCTCTCCGCCGGAAGGATATCAAAAGCAGCGGGCTGCCGGATATACCGGCGGCCCGCTGCTTTTTACCCTATATCCCGTGGCCGGGACATGACGGCGTACCCTCGCCACCACGCAGAAAGCCCCAGCTCCGGCGCAGTGCTGCGCCGGAGCTGGGGCTTTTGCTCTGATATGTGCTTTATTGGGCGCTGCCCTCGCCCAAGATGCGGGCGGCGCTCTCCTGAGCGAACTGCTTGCTGTACAGGTCGTGGTAGTACCCCTTGCGCCGCAGCAGCTCCTCATGCTTACCCTGCTCCACGATGTGGCCGTCCTTCACCACAAGGATCACGTCCGCCTTGCGGATGGTGGAGAGCCGGTGGGCCACCAGAAAGGAGGTGCGGTTCGTCAGCAGATGGTCAATGGCGTTCTGGATCAGCTGCTCCGTCTGGGTGTCGATGGAGGAGGTGGCCTCATCCAGCACGAAGATGCGGGGGTCGGCCAGCACGGCACGGGCAAAGGAGATCAGCTGCTTTTCGCCGGTGGAGAGGCGGTCGCCGCCCTCGCCCACGTCGCTGTCCCAGCCCTTTTCCAGCTTGGACACCACCGTATCCGCCGACACGGCCCGTGCGGCGGCCTCCACCTCCTCGTCGGTGGCATCCAGCTTGCCGTAGCGGATGTTCTCCCGGACGCTGCCGGAGAACAGGTGGGGATTCTGCAGCACATAGCCGATGTTGGAGTGGAGCCACAGCTGGCTGCGCTGGCGGTAGTCCACGCCGTCAATGAGGATCTGTCCCTCCGTAGGCTCAAAGAACCGGCAGGCCAGATTGATGAGGGTGCTCTTGCCGGCCCCCGTCTCGCCTACGATGGCCACCGTGGTCCCCTGAGGGATGTGGAGGGAGAAGTGCTCCAGCACGTTCTCGCCACCGTCGGGATAGCGGAAGGTCACATCCCGGAATTCGATCTCGCCCCGCAGCGGCTCCCAGTTCTCCCGCTTGGGGTGGAAGGCATCGCCGTATTTCTCGATGACCTCCGGGGTGTCCTGAATTTGCGGCTGTTCGTCCATCAGGTCGGTTACCCGCTCGATGGAGGCTTGCAGAGAGATGAACTCCGCCAGATTGGCGGCGGTCATCTGGATGGGGTCGAAGATACTGACGGCATAGGTGGTAAAGGCCGACAGAGTGGCCAGTTCCAGCGCCTGATCCAGCACCATATAGCCGCCCCGCAGCAGCACGATAGACACCGCCATGGTGCCGAAGAACAGCACCAGCGGGATAAACACCGCATTGAGCCGGGCTGCCCGAATGCCGGAGTCGTGCATCTGTCGGGTGAGACTGCGGAAGGCGTCGGCGGTCTGCTCCTCCGTCACCAGCGTCTTGGTGGTGCGTGCGCCGGTGATGCCCTCGTTGAAGGCGCCGGTGATGCGGGAGTTCAGCTTGCGTACCTTCCGGTTCCAGTGGAGGATGCGGTTCTGAAAATACCCTGTCAGAATGGCCATCACCGGCACGATGGCGATGACTGCCAGCGCCAGCTTCCAGTTCAGCGCCAGCATGGCGGCAAAGGTACCCAGCACATAGAACATTGCCCACAGGATATCCGTGAAGTTCCATGCCAGCATACCGGAGATGCGGTTGGTGTCGCTCATGACACGGGTCAGCAGATAGCCCACCGGTGTCACATTATAAAAGGAGAAGGACAGGGTCTGCAAATGATGGAACAGCGTCCCACGCATATCCTTGCCCAGATTCATCTCGATGTGCATGGAGTTTCGGGCAAAGGCCACCACCGACAGTGCCTGCACCACCACCACCGCCAGATACGCCAGTGCATAGGGCAGCAGCCCCGTCAGGGTGTCCTTTTCGATGAAGTTCTGGATGGCGTACTTCTGGAACAGGGGCAGCACCACGTCCACCAGAGCGCAGATGCCGTTGAACACCAGCATGGAGATGAAGGCGCCCCGATAGGGCCGCAGGAACGGCCCCAGCCGCTTCCAGATCCTCCAGTCGAAGGATTGAGTATATTCCTTTTCATCAATGGCCGCCATGCTTGCTCCCCCCTTCCTCCAGCAGCGCCCGGTCGGCGCTCTGCATCTGAATGTTGTAGATATCCCGGTAGATGCCGGGCTTTTCCACCAGCTGGGCATGGGTCCCCAGCTCCGCCACCCGGCCGCCGTCCAGCACCAGAATGCGGTCGGCCTGCATGAGGGTGGTGACCCGGTGGGAGATCAGCAGCACCGTGGCATTGCCGGTGGACCGGCGCAGGGCGGTGCGGATCTTCTCGTCCGTCTCGGCATCCACGGCGGACAGGGAGTCGTCGAAGATCATCACCGGGGCCTGCTGCATCAGCATCCGGGCGATGGCCACCCGCTGCTTCTGTCCGCCGGAGAGAGTCACGCCCCGTTCGCCCACGATGGTGTCATACCCCTCCGGGAAGGAGGTCACCGCCTCGTCCACGCAGGCGATGGCCGCCGCACGGCGCATGGCATCCTCCGGCGCATCGGGGCGCACAGCCCGGATGTTCTCTCCGATGGTCTGGGAGAACAGGAAGGGCTCCTGCAAAACAAGGCCAATGTGCCGCCGCAGGTCGCTGCGCCGGATGTGCCGCAGGTCCACACCGCCGATGGTGATGCGGCCGGAGCCCTCCGGCACGTCGTACAGCCGGTCCAGCAGATGCACCAGCGTGCTCTTGCCGGAGCCGGTGCCGCCCAGCACGGCGAAGGTCTCTCCCTCCCGGATGGTGAAGGACACGTCCTTCAGGACCGGCTGCCCCTCGTAGCCGAAGGTCACATGGTCAAATACGATGTCCCCGCCGGGGAAGGGAACGTCGTCGGGCTGCTCCTGCTCCTCCGGGGAGCGGAGGATGTAGCCCACACGGTCCATGGACACCCCGGCCTTGCTCATATCCGACAGCACCCGGCCCAGAGAACGCACAGGCCACGCCAGAGACTCGTTGTAGCTGACAAAGGCCACGAAGGCGCCCAGAGTCATGGCCCCGGCCACGCTCTCGTGGATGCCCGCCAGAATGATGACCATCACCTGCAAGCACGTCAGCAGCGTCCCCGACGCCCAGTATACCGACAGGAGCTTCCCCAGATGGATCCACAGTCCGGCGTACCGCTCGCTCTTGGCCTGAAATTTGTCCTCCTCATACTTCTCCCGGCCAAAGGCCCGCACCACCCGCACGGCGGTGAGGTTCTCCTGAGCGCAGGCGGTCACCTCGCCCTCGGCCTCGTCGGCGGTCTTGAACCGGGAGGAGATCTTCCGGTAGAATACCCCCGACGACAGGCCCACAATGGGGATGAAGGCCAGAGCGATCAGGGACAGCTTCACGTTCATGCGGAACATGATCCACAGATACAGGATGATGAGGAACACCGTCCGCACCACCTCCACCAGCTGGTTGCACACGAAGGTGCGGATCACATCCACATCGGAGGTGCAGCGCTGGATGATGTCGCCGGTGGGATGCTGCTTGTGCCACGCAAAGGGCAGATACTGGATGCGCCGGTACAGGTCATCCCGCAGCCCCTTGACGTAGGCCTCGGACCCACGGGACAGCTGGGCCCGCTGCCCGAAGCTGCACAGGCCCCGCAGCAGCGCCGTCACCATGACGGCCCCCGCCGCCCACCACAGCGCCGTGACAGGCTCCTGCCGCAGCGTCTCCAGCGGCAGCACCCGCAGCACCAGCGCCGGCAGCTTGGCCTCCTCGGATCCCAGAATGGAGTCCACCGTGATACGGATGATCTGGGGCGTCAGGGCGTTGAGCGCCATGGACAGGCACGCACACAGCAGCGCCGCCGCAAAATGCCCCCAGCAGGGGCGCAGATAGTGCCAGATGAGCCCGGCCTTCTCCCGCCCCGACAGCCTGAATGTCGATTGCTTCTCTTCCATAAGCCTCCTTCTCTCTCCCGGCGGCCCGCAGACCGCCTGTCCAAACGCCGCCGGCATCCGGCAGCGTACAAAAAATGCGTCCCCGGACGGGGACGCACACAGAGTACGGTCACATCGGCCCCTTTATCGGGCCGATCCGGCGGCGCACACGACGATCCCCTTACTGGTCAGCTTGCTCTTCGTCATGGTGTACGCCTCCTTTCGTTTATAGTAAGTACAGTATAACGCCGTATGAGTATCCTGTCAAGAAAAGTTTTCCGCCCCGGCGGCGGAGGGTCGTCTCCCCCTCTTGCATTTTTGGAAAAATAGGGTATGATATAAGAGAAAAATTGTCCTCTGCCATGGTGGAGGAGAAAAGAAGGGTTGTTTTATGACAAAAATCGACATTGTATCGGGTTTTCTGGGTGCCGGTAAGACCACGCTCATCAAGAAGATGCTCAGCGAGGCCTATCAGGGTGAGAAGCTGGTGCTCATTGAAAACGAGTTTGGCGAGATCAGCATCGACGGCGGTTTCCTGAAGGATTCCGGCGTGCAGATCAGCGAGATGTCCTCCGGCTGCATCTGCTGCTCTCTGGTGGGCGACTTTAACAAGGCCCTGCGCCAGGTCCATGAGCAGTTCGCTCCGGACCGCATCCTCATCGAGCCCTCCGGCGTAGGTAAGCTCTCCGACGTTATCGTGGCGGTGGAGAACACCGTCCGGGACGAGCCGGACATGAAGCTGAACTCCTTCGTCACCGTGGCCGACGCCACCAAGGTGAAGGTGTATATGAAGAACTTCGGTGAGTTCTACAACAATCAGATCGAGTCTGCCGGTACCATCATCCTCTCCCGGACACAGAAGCTGTCTCAGGAGAAGCTGGAGGCCGCCGTGGCTCTGCTGCGGGAGAAGAATCCCACCGCCGCCATCCTCACTACCCCGTGGGACCAGCTGGACGGCAAGACTCTGCTGTCCGCTGTGGAAAAGGTCTCTCTGGCCGATGAGCTGCTGGCCAGGATGCAGGCCGAGCACGAGGCGGAGGAGGCGGAGCACCACCATCACCACCACGACCATGATGAGCATGATGACCATGACGACCATGACGAGCATCACCATCATCATGACCACGACGAGGACGAGGGCCACTGCTGCTGCGGCCATCACCACGACGATGATGACGATGACGACGAACATGAGCATCACCATCACGAGGGCTGCTGCCACCATGACCACGAGGAGCACGACCACCATCATGACCACGACGAGCATGAGCATCACCATCACCATGACGGCGAGTGCGACGACCCGGAGTGCTCCTGCCACCACCATCACCACCACGCCGACGAGGTGTTCACCAGCTGGGGCGCCGAGACGGTCCACTCCTACACGGAGGAGGACATCCGCCGCATCCTGACGGCGCTGGATACCGGCGACTACGGCGCCATCCTCCGGGCCAAGGGGATCGTCCCCAGCGGCGGCAAGTGGCTGCACTTCGACTATGTCCCCGAGGAGCAGGACGTCCGCTACGGCAGCGCCGACTACACCGGCCGCCTGTGCGTCATCGGCGCCCAGCTGAAGGAGGACAAGCTCAAAGAGCTGTTCAGCCTGTAACACCTGTAAGGAGCGAGGAACTATGGATATTCCTGTCTATCTCATCGCCGGGTTTCTGGATTCCGGCAAAACCGGCTTCATCAATGGTATCCTCCGGGACGGCTTTGCCGAGGAGGACCGCACCCTGCTGATCTGCTGCGAGGAGGGGGAGCTGGAGTACGACTCCCGTGTGCTGGGCAATGTGTTCACCTACACGGTGGACGAGCAGAGTCAGCTGACCCCGGAGCTGTTCAAGAAGCTTGAGAAGCAGTACCGGCCCAAGCAGGTCATCATCGAGTATAACGGTATGTGGATGATCGAGCCTCTGTACCGGGACGGCCTGCCTGCCAACTGGATCCTCTACCAGATCATGTGTCTGGTGGACGCCAGAAGCTTCGAGATGTATGTGAAGAATATGGGCCAGCTGATGATGGAGAAGATCAGCAACGCCGATATGCTGATCTTCAACCACTGCAACGAGGAGCTGCGGGCCCAGCTCCGCAGCCGCAACCTGCGGATGGTGAACCGCCGGGCCGATATCTATCTGGAGAACGAGGACGGCACCAGCGAGGAGTACGTCACTCCGGAGATGTCCCCCTTCGATCTCTCCGACGGCCATCTGGATGTGCCGGACGACGACTACGGTGTCTGGTATGTGGATATGATGGACAACCCCGACCGCTATGACGGTGTCACCGTGCGGTATAAGGCCGTCATGTGCCACTCCAAGAAGTTCAAGGGCGTCCACTGCCCCGGCCGCTTCGCCATGGTCTGCTGCGAGAACGATATGCAGTTTTTGGCTCTGGTGGCCAAGGGCGAGGGGCTGGAGAAGTTCAAGAACCGCCAGTGGGTGGAGATCACCGCCACGGTGAAGAAAGAGGCCAATGACGCCTATCAGGGCGAGGGCCCGGTGCTGTATGTCACAGCCATCGCCCCCTGCGAAAAGCCCAAGGAGGAGGTCGTCTCCTTCTGACGATCCTCCGGCCTAGTTGTGTGTAAACCATGTGAAAGAAAGAAAAGGAGAACTACCCCATGACTCAAAAAGAAAAGACCTTTCTGGACCAGACCGCCCAGCGTCTGCACCTGACGGTGGACGGCGAGAGCAGCATCCTCTTCGGCAGCGTCGGCGGCTACCAGACCATGCTCTGGCGCAACGATCATGGCCTTGCCGTCATGACCCTGTCCCTGCACCGGCTGGGGCAGGAGCCGGATCAGTCCGCCATCCGCCAGTTTGTAAAGGGGACCCGTCTGGTGACGGGCGTCTCCGTCCGGCGCAGCCGGGTGGAGCTGACCCTGAACGTCCGCTTCGGCAACCCCAATCAGGTGGAGAAGCTGGCGGAGGCCGTAGCCGCCGTGGTGGAGTTTCTGCACGCCTCCGGCTATGACAACTGCTGCCAGAACTGCGGCAGCGCCGTGGAGACGGACCCCTGCATCATGACCGGTGTCCCCTCCCTGCTGTGCGACAGCTGCTACCAGCAGCTGGGCCATCTGCAGGAGCAGAACCAGCAGGCGGAGCTGGGCAAGACGGAGAACGTGGTGGCCGGCACCGTGGGTGCGCTGCTGGGTTCTCTGCTGGGCGTGGCGTGCATCGTGCTGCTGGGCCAGCTGGGCTACGTGGCGGCAGTCAGCGGTATCGTCATGGCCATCTGCACCATGAAGGGTTATGAGCTGCTGGGCGGCCGGTTCTCCACCGTGGGTCTGGTGGTCAGCATCGTGCTGATGCTGGGCATGACCTATGTGGGCTACCAGCTGGATTGGTCCGTCGCCGTCTATAACGAGCTGAAGGAGTACTACGAGCTGAGCCTGTTGGACTGCTTCCGCATGATCCCGGAGATGCTGCGTCAGGAGATCATCGATTCCTCCACCTACATCGGGGAGCTGGTGAAGCTGTATGCCTTCACGCTGCTGGGCGCCATCCCCACGGCCATCAGCTCCATGAGAAGCCGGAAGCTGAAGAAGGTCACTTACCGTCTGCGCTCCCAGCGCACCAATACCGCCCCGGAGCTGTAATAAACCAAAAAAACAGGAGGCCGCAGGCATTGCCTGCGGCCTCCTGTTTATTGGTTTCGCCTTGGCTTACGCCTGATAGAACAGCTCCGCCAGATCGGCGGTGATATCCTCCGTCCAGCTGCACATGGTCACGCAGCACATATAGCCCTCCTGCTTGATGCACACCAGCGTCTCATACATGGGGACGCCGTCCATCTCGCCGGAGATAACAGCGCCCTCCCGAACCAGACCGGCGAACTGCACCGGAGTCTGCTCCACCTTCACGTTGGATAGCCCCATGGAGGCCAGAGCATCTTCCAGCTTGGGTACGGCGATCTCCAGATAGCCCGCCTCGTCCAGCAGCTTGCCGTACAGAGCGCCCAGATCCTCATACACCACGTTTATGGTCACAAGGCCCTCCATGGCGCTGGCGAACATATCATAGGTGCTCTTGCCATCCTCCATGGCCTTCTGCATCTCCTCGCTGCTCTCGGCCACCACGCCGGACAGCTCTGCCAGCTGCTCGTCGGTGTAGTAGGTCCAGTCATCGCTCAGCTGGCAGCCGATGCCCACGAAGGTGTTGGTGTAAATGCCGTTTTCAATCGTGCCACGCTGGAAGCCGGATTGGCTGTCGCCGCCGTCTCCGTCCTTCTTACCGCAGGCGGCCATGCTCAGCACCAGTACCAGCGCCAGCAGCAGACCTGCGGCCCGTTTCATCTGCTTCATCGCTTCTCTTTCCTCCGAATCATGTATTTGGGGGTTGCTATACCATATGGTATACATCCATCCTACCATATTTCGACACAGCCTGCAAGAGAAAAGCGCATCAGGGGCGGGCGCAAATGCGCCC
>OIZW01002127.1_pt1 | contig 10466 bp, 9 predicted proteins | sample 1588581 | NCBI WGS metagenome assembly OIZW01 (sample SAMN03283266) | human gut metagenome | biome: human-associated habitat; material: feces | host: Homo sapiens | place: USA | collected 2013 | reverse complement strand
ACGGTGTTCTGCTGAATGCCGGAACGGAAATCCACTGTGATGCAGCGGTAGGGGATTACGCCCTGATTTACACTAACAGTGTTGTTCGCACAGGCGCAACGGTGGGGAACTTTGCCCGCATCGGCAGCAACTGCACCATCTGCAATAATGCAACTGTGCCGGATGGCGCAGATATTCCGGACTGCACCGCAGTACACTAAGAGGTGAGAGAATGAACATTCTAGTCACAGGTGCCAAGGGCATGGTGGGGACCGCCCTGTGCAACAACCTGAAAAACATCCGGGATGGGAAGAACAAGACCCGCCCGGCATTGCATATTGAAGAAATCTTCGAGTATGATCTGAACTCCACCCTGGAGGAACTGGACGAATACTGCCAGAAAGCAGACTTCGTGTTCAATCTGGCAGGCGTGAACCGTCCGGAAAACCCGGAAGATTTCATGAAGGGCAACTTTGGCTTTGCATCCGACCTGCTGAACTGCCTGAAAAAGCACAACAACAAGGCCACCATCATGCTGTCCTCCTCCATTCAGGCAACTTTGGCTGGTCGCTTCGGCAACAGCGAGTATGGCCGCAGCAAAAAGGCTGGCGAGGAGCTGTTCTTCCAGTATGCTCAGGAGACTGGGGCTAAGGTTGCGGTTTACCGTTTCGTGAACCTGATGGGACACAGCCGCCCCAAGTACAACAGTGCCGTCAGCACCTTCTGCTGGGCAATCGCCAATGACGAACCTTTTACAGTCAACGACCGCAGCACCGAGTTGGAACTGCTGTACATTGACGATCTCGTAGAAGGGATGTTTGACCTGCTGGAAGGCAAGGAACAGCACTGTGAGTTTGACGGCGTGGAAACCGTTCTGAAGACCGATGGCCGCTATTGCTGTGTTCCTGTGACCCACAAGGTTACGCTGGGCGAAATCGTTGACTTGCTGCAGGAGTTCAAGGCACAGCCCACTACACTTATGATGCCGAAAATGCCGGATGGCTCTTTTGCCAAGAAGCTGTACTCCCTGTACCTGACCTATCTGCCTACGGACAAATTTAAGTACGCCCTCAAAATGAACGTGGACAACCGTGGCTCCTTCACTGAACTGGTGCATACCGCCGACTGTGGACAGGTGAGCATCAATATCTCGAAGCCCGGTATTACCAAAGGCCAGCACTGGCACAACTCCAAGTGGGAGCTGTTTATCGTGGTTGCTGGTCACGGTCTGATTCAGGAACGTAACATCAACACCGGGGAAACGGTAGATTTTGAGGTTTCCGGAGACAAGATCGAGGCTGTCCACATGATTCCCGGCTGGACTCACAACATCATCAATCTGTCTGAAACGGAGAATCTGGTGACGGTGATGACCTGCAACGAAATTTTCAACCCGAACCACCCGGACACCTTCTTCGAGCCGGTGTAAGAGAAGATACTGGTTGACGTTAGGAGAATTTTATGGAACACAACTTTACATGGAAAAACGATGGGCGTACTAAGGTCATGATTGGCTGCGGTACCCGTCCGGAAATCATTCGGCTGGCGGCTGTTATCAAACGTTGCCGGGAATATTTTGACTGCTGCGTGGTCTATTACAATCAGAACTGGGACAGAAACCTTTCCACTGTCTTCTGGGAAGATTTTGAGCTGAAGAACACCTTCGGGGAATATGGCCCGGACATTCTTGTGCCTGTGGTGGGCGAGAATCTGGGCGTGACCTGCGGCAACATTCTGGGGCGCAGCTATGAGCTTCTGTCCGAATTGCAGCCGGAAGGCTATCTGGTGCTGGGCGATACCAACTCCTGCCTGTCTGCCATCAGCGCAAAGCGGCTGCACATCCCGCTGTTTCACATGGAGGCCGGCAACCGCTGCAAGGATGAGTGCCTGCCCGAGGAGACTAATCGCCGCATCGTGGATGTGATTTCTGACGTGAATATGTGCTATTCTGAGTTCGCCCGGAAGTATCTGGCGGACACCGGACTGCCCAAGGAGCGCACCTACCAGACCGGCTCTCCCATGGCGGAAGTCCTGCACATGAATCTGGAGAAGATCCAGAAAAGCGATGTGCTGGAACGGCTGGGACTGGAAAAGGACAAGTATATTCTACTGTCCGCCCATCGGGAGGAGAACATTGACTCTGAAAAGAACTTCCTGAGCCTGTTCACCGCCATCAATGCACTGGCGGAGAAGTACGATATGCCCATCCTGTATTCCTGCCATCCCCGCAGCAAGCATCGTTTGGAGAAGAGTGGCTTCCAGCTGGACCCTCGTGTTCGCGTCAATGAGCCGCTGGGCTTCAACGACTACAACAAGCTGCAAATGAACGCTTTGGCTATCGTCTCCGACTCCGGAACTCTGCCCGAGGAAAGCAGCTTCTATCTGTCCATTGGGCATCCCATTGCCGCCGTGTGCATCCGTACCTCCACCGAGCGTCCCGAGGCACTGGAGGCAGGGGATTTCATTCTGGCTGGTATTACCACCCGGGAACTTCTCAACGCCACCGATATGGCGATTGAGATGAAGCAGAAGGGCGTTCTGGGCAAGCCCTGCCCCGATTATGTGGACGAGACCGTGTCCATGAAGGTGGTTCGCATTATTCAGGGGTATGTAAACGTAGTCAATAAGATGGTGTGGAGAAAAGGATAAGGGTGAAGAAGTTGGCTAAAACGGTATTTATCACCGGTTCGTCCGGTTTCATTGGCTCCAACCTTGCCAAGCGTATCCTAACTACCGAGCCGGATGCCAAGGTGATCGGCTTGGACAATATGAACGATTATTATGACGTTCGCATCAAGGAAGCGCGTCTTGCAGAACTTCAGAAGTTCAAAAACTATACCTTTATCAAGGGGAATCTTGCGGACAAGGCACTTGTCAACAGTATTTTTGAGCAATATCACCCGGATATTGTGGTCAATCTGGGTGCCCAGGCTGGCGTTCGCTACTCCATCACCAACCCGGATGCCTACATCGAGAGCAACATGATTGGCTTCTATAACATTCTGGAAGCTTGCCGTCATTATCCTGTGGAGCATCTGGTATATGCATCTTCTAGTTCTGTCTACGGCAGCAACAAGAAGGTGCCTTACTCCACCGATGACAAGGTGGACAATCCGGTTTCTCTGTATGCGGCTACCAAGAAGTCCAACGAGCTGATGGCACACGCTTACTCCAAACTCTACAATATCCCCTCTACTGGTCTGCGGTTCTTCACGGTCTATGGCCCTGCTGGTCGTCCGGATATGGCATATTTTGGCTTTACCAATAAGCTGGTGAACGGCGAAACTATCAAGATCTTCAACTACGGCAACTGCAAGCGGGACTTTACTTATGTGGATGACATCGTGGAAGGCGTTGTCCGTGTGATGGCGAAAGCTCCTGAAAAGAAAAATGGCGAGGATGGTTTGCCCATTCCGCCCTATGCAGTCTACAATATCGGCAACTCCAACCCGGAGAACCTACTGGACTTTGTGCAGATCCTGTCGGAGGAGCTGGTGCGTGCCGGTGTACTCCCTGCGGACTATGACTTTGAGGCTCACAAGGAGCTGGTTCCCATGCAGCCCGGTGACGTGCCTGTGACCTTTGCTGACACTGAGCCGTTGGAGCGTGACTTCGGTTTTAAGCCCCATACCCCACTGCGTGAAGGCCTGCGGAAGTTTGCTGAGTGGTATAAAGAGTTTTATATGGAATAAGAAGAGAGGGGAAGACTATGAAAATCGCAGTTGCTGGTACCGGCTATGTCGGTTTGTCCATTGCTACGCTGCTATCGCAGCATCATGAGGTCATGGCAGTGGATATTATCCCGGAAAAAGTTGACCTTATCAATCACAAGAAGTCTCCGATTCGGGACGAGTACATTGAAAAGTATCTCGCCGAAAAAGATCTGAATCTGACTGCCACACTTGATGCTGAAGCCGCCTACAAAGATGCGGATTTTGTTGTCATTGCAGCACCTACCAACTATGACAGCAAGAAAAACTTCTTTGATACTTCTGCAGTAGAAGCTGTCATCAAGCTGGTGATCCAGTATAATCCTGATGCCATCATGGTCATCAAGTCCACGATTCCGGTCGGATTCACGGCTTCTGTGCGTGAAAAGTACCACTGCGACAACATAATTTTCAGCCCGGAGTTCCTACGGGAGTCTAAAGCTCTGTACGACAATTTGTACCCGAGCCGTATCATTGTTGGCACTGACGTGGACAATGCCCGTCTGGTGAAAGCCGCCAACACATTTGCGGGTTTGCTGCAGGAGGGTGCTATTAAGGAGAACATCGACACGCTGATCATGGGCTTCACGGAGGCAGAAGCTGTTAAGTTGTTTGCCAACACCTATCTGGCCCTGCGTGTCAGCTATTTCAACGAGTTGGATACCTATGCAGAGATGAAGGGGCTGAACACCCAGCAGATTATCGAGGGCGTCTGTTTGGATCCTCGCATTGGCAGCCACTACAACAACCCTAGCTTTGGTTATGGCGGTTACTGCCTGCCCAAGGACACCAAGCAGTTGTTGGCTAACTATGCTGATGTTCCGGAGAATCTGATTGAGGCCATTGTGGAATCCAACCGTACTCGTAAAGACTACATTGCCGACCGTGTGCTGGAAATTGCGGGCGCATACGAAGCAAACGAGGCTTATGATCCCAGTAAGGAACACAATGTGGTGGTTGGTGTATATCGCCTGACCATGAAGTCGAACTCCGATAACTTCCGTCAGTCTTCCATTCAGGGCGTTATGAAGCGCATCAAGGCAAAGGGCGCAACGGTCATCATCTATGAGCCGACGCTGGAGAATGGTTCTACCTTCTTTGGCAGTGAAGTCGTGAATGATCTGGCGGAATTCAAGAAGCGCAGTCAAGCCATTATTGCCAACCGCTACGATAGCTGTTTGGACGATGTTCAGGAGAAAGTATACACGCGCGATCTGTTTCGCAGAGACTAGTTTAGCGCTGAGGCATCTTAGTCGGCATGTACTATTAAATTTGCAGAAAAATGGTTTTTGCAGACAAAGCGAAAGTTGATTTCCTCATTTCCACATATATTTTCCTACTATAAAACCAGCATTTCAAGGTTGTACTTGTTTGACGAATTAAGATGGCATGAAGGAAGGAATAATCCAAAATCTCCGAAATGACCTGAAGGAGTACATTTTATATGGTGGATATTAAACGAAAACTTCAAAAGATGTCAGAGAGTGCGAAGTCGGCGATTGTCTATACACTGTCTACAGTCTTTTCAAGAGGATTGGCGATTATAACAGTTCCAATCTTCACCAGACTGATGACAACAGATCAAATTGGCGAAGTTAACCTGTACAATTCATGGTATTCCCTGATAAGTGTTGTTACAACGCTCTCGTTGACATCGGGTGGCTATTCAGTGGCAATGAAGGAGTATCCGGATAAGAGAGACCAGTACCAATCTTCTGTGCTGTCACTGACATCTTTGATTGCTCTTATTATTGCCATCATATATTTTATTACTCCTGATTTTTGGAGTAGATTGTTGGGACTGCCAAATGGATTGATGGTTTTGATGTTGATTGGATTCCTAGTGGCCCCGGCTCGTGATTTTTGGCTGGCACGTCAAAGATACGAATATAAATATAAGTTATCAGGATGCGTAACGATAGGATCTGCGATATTGGCATCAGTATTGTCAGTTGTTGCAGTGCTTGGCGCAAATAGCGTTGGACATGAGAATATTGCAGAGGTACGACTTTACGCAAACTATCTCGTTGTGTATGGTGTGGCTGCAGTAATTTGGGTGTGCCTGTTTTGGAAGGGAAAGACACTGTACAATAAAGAATATTGGAAGTTGTCTTTATCTCTAAGCATTCCGCTTATTGGATATTCAATAGCCGCACAAATTCTAAGTGTATCTGACCGAATGATGATTAGTCAGATGGTAAATAATAGTGCAGTTGGAATTTATAGTACCTTGTATACAGTGAGTTCGCTGTCCTTGATGCTTTGGCAGGCAATTCACGCTTCTTTTGTTCCGTATCTATTTCAGAATATAGAGAGCAATGTAAAAGGTATAAAGAGGATATCGTCTCAAATTATGCTTTTGTATGCAGTGATGGCAGTGATGATGACCTATATGGCACCGGAAATTGTTAGAATACTCGCAACAGAAGAATATTATGAGGCTATCTATATTATGCCGCCGATTGCTGCGGGAGTCTTCTTCACGGCATTTGCCAATATTTATTCGGATATAGCTGTGTACTACAAGAAAACACAGTATGTGATGTATCCGGCAGTGATTGCAGCTGTGGCAAATCTTGTGTTAAACTACATCTTTATCAATGCTTATGGATATATGGCTGCGGCATATACAACGCTGTTCTCTTATATTCTGATGGCACTCTTCCAAGGAATTTGGGCTAGAAAATTGTGCAAAGAGAATGGTATTGCGGAATCTTCTGTTTTTGAAGATAGAAAACTAATATTACTCGCATGTGTAACAACGGTTCTGTGTTTGCTTGGTATAGCTTTGTATAATTTCTATATTATCCGGTATTTGATTATTGTACTTATGGCAGTGCTGAGTATAGTTTTTTATAAGAAATACAAAACAGCCAAGAAAAACTGATGTAAAATAGGCCATGTGTCCTCAAGCACATGGCTGTGCTGCTCATATATGCTACCTCTCCGTGGTGAGCAGTAGGCAACGGATCTCTATCCGGCTAAAGCATGTGATTGTCAATTCACTCTTTGGATGAGGAAAAACTATAATGGGAAAGTATTTTGGAACCGATGGCTTCCGTGGCGAAGCTGGAATTACATTAACGGCAGATCATGCCTATAAGGTAGGCCGCTTCTTAGGCTGGTACTATAACGCTTTGCGTGAGCGCAACGGCAACAACGAGCCTGCACGCATTGTAATCGGCAAGGACACCCGCCGTAGCTCTTATATGTTCGAGTACAGTCTGGTCGCTGGCCTGACCGCCTCCGGCGCAGATGCCTACCTGCTGCACGTTACCACCACGCCTTCTGTGGCATACATCGCCCGTGTGGATGACTTCGATTGCGGAATCATGATTTCTGCCAGCCATAATCCCTACTACGACAACGGTATCAAGCTAATCGACTGCTACGGCGAAAAGATGCCCGAGGAGATCCTGTTGCTGGTAGAGGACTACATCGACGGAAAGCTCCATGTGTTCGACAAGGACTGGCCGGAGTTGCCTTTCGCTCACCGGGAACACATTGGCTGCACGGTAGACTATGTGTCCGGCCGCAACCGCTACATGGGCTATCTAATCAGCCTTGGTATCTATTCCTTCAAGGGCGTCAAGGTTGGTTTGGACTGCGCCAACGGTAGTTCCTGGAATATCGCCAAGTCTGTGTTCGATGCGCTGGGCGCAGATACCTACGTCATCAACAACAAGCCCAACGGTACGAATATCAATAACAATGCTGGATCTACTCACATTGAGGGCTTGCAGAAGTTCGTGGTAGAGAAGGGTCTGGATGTTGGTTTCGCCTATGACGGCGATGCTGATCGTTGCCTGTGTGTGGATGAAAAGGGTAATGTGATCACTGGCGACCATATCCTGTACATCTACGGCTGCTACATGAAGGAGCGCGGCAAGCTGCTGACCAATACTGTCGTTACCACGGTCATGTCCAACTTTGGTCTGTATAAGGCTTTTGATGAGAAGGGTATTGGCTACGCTAAGACCGCTGTGGGCGACAAGTATGTTTACGAGTATATGGCTAAGAACGGCTGCCGTATCGGTGGCGAGCAGAGTGGTCATATCATCTTTTCCAAGTACGCCAGCACCGGTGATGGTATCCTGACTAGCCTGAAGATGATGGAAGTTATGCTGGCGAAGAAGATGCCTATGAGTAAGCTGGCTGAGCCCCTGAAGATCTACCCGCAGGTTCTGGATAACGTTCGTGTGACCGATAAAAAGGCTGCGCAGAGCGACCCGGCGGTGCAGGAGGCAGTCAAGGCTGTGGCTGAAGCACTGGGCGATACCGGTCGTATTCTGGTGCGCGAGTCTGGTACGGAGCCTCTGGTGCGCGTAATGGTGGAAGCCCCCGACCACGATACCTGCCAGAAGTATGTCTCTCAGGTCGTGGAGGTCATCAAGAACAAGGGCTACGCCGTTTAACGTATATTCTGCTGATATATATTTCTTGCCATCCAATATTTGTAATGCTATACTTATGTTATAAATACTGAATGGAGGTGTCCCTTATGCCCCGTCCCAAAGGAAGCAAGAACAAGCCCAAGACCGCAAAAGCCGCTGTTGACTTTGCTGCGCAGATTGCTGAAAAGCAGTCCGCAAAGGAAGCCGTTTCCGCCGAAATCGCATCTATTACCGCAAACATCGATACACTGAAAGCTGACCTGAAAACCAAGAAGGCAGAGCTGAAATCTATCGACAAGGAAATCGCCAGAATCGAAGCTAAAAAGGTCAAAGCTGAAACTAAGGCAGCAGAATCCGCAAAGAAAGCTGAAGCAGAGGACGTGCTGAAAAAGCTGTTGGCCAGCGGTGTGAGTGCAGACGAGATCCTCGCAAAGCTGAAGTGATTTAAAATTTCTGACGCAGAGATTGACGGGAATATCTACGCCGCAAGCAGTGCGAGCTGGTACCAACTCGCGATTTTTGAATCGGATTTTTCAAAATCTAAATTCAAAATGCTTGTTGGGCTGTGCCCAAACCCCATTTGTTCTGCATCGCGCGATGCAGGCTGCGCGTTTGTTCCAAACGCTTTTATAACAAAACGAAGAGACAAGACCAGAGTTCTTCTCAAAGGAAGGGCTCTGGTCTGTCGTTGTTTAATGGGACTTTGTTTTTTCAGCGCTGCTTTTTTGTCTGCGCAGACCGACCGCATTGCTGGACAGGGGAGCCGCTATTTTGCTATCAAAGCCACAAAGAGAAATGCAGGGAAGGGGACAATCTTCTCCAGCGCAGACAGTATTTTGAATGCAACCATTTTTATTCGGTCTATTATAAAGGTAACGGCTACTGGGAAGCAAGGATATCAACCGTTATGTAAAACCGCAACCCTCCGACTGCGGTAAAAAATCAAAGATTGGATAGTTGCGAAAGGATTTGCTTGCTGATGCTGATCAGTTCGTCCAGCCGGGCACGCAAGTCCTCCAAATCGGCGGAATAGACCTGACCGTTTTCGTTGGCGGCTTTGGTGTATTGGTTCAGATTATTGCTGCACATCTGCAAAAGATATGCCATCCGTCGCAGCTGCGGCAGATCAAGATGCAGACAATATCCATCCAGCGCCATCTTGCGCAGATAGGAACCAATGCTCAAAATGCCGCTGGACTCCATTTTGTTCCGGATTCGTTCCAACTCCTGCTTGCTGACCCGGAAGTGAAGCTGCTGGTCACGGCGGTCATTCACCGGGCATCACCATGGCGATTCCTTCGGAACGGATGGCACGGGTAGAATCGTTGTTCATAGTTCTTTCTCCATTTCAATAAAAGAAAAAGACCCTATTGGGCCTTTCGTTGCAGTGCGGTTCAACGTTCGTTCTGCCGCTGTCGTTTGCGCTGCCACTGCTCCAGCAGCTTGATGATGGTGTCCTCCATCTGTTTGGGAGTGTAACTGCGGGGAAAATATTTCCGCAGGGTTTCATTTTTGATGACAACTTTGTCCAGTTCATCTTTCTTGGCTTCGCCCATGACTGCAAAGGCAACATCATACGAGAAGTGCCCTTCCAGCGCCAACTTCTTGAGCCGCTGCGCTTGGGAGAGGGACGGCGCATTCTGAGTGTCCTCCATGGCTTCTAAAAAATCCCGCTGTTGGGCTTCGTCCAGATAGGACAACTCCACAGCGGGATTGAATGCAATTTTCTTTTCGTCCACCATGTCCAACAGCTCAGGGATAAGATTGGTCAGGCGGATAAAACGCTGGACTTGTCTGCCACTTTCTCCACTTCCTTTTCCAACTAAATCTGCCGTCTCCAACTTCCCGACAATTTGTCGGGAAGTTAAATCTGACCGAGTACCTTGCTTTTTTAGGGCTTCCAGCTTCATTTTGTAGGCAAAAGCCTGCTCACTGGGCAGGATATTCTCTCGTTGGAGGTTTGAGTCCACCATGAGCAAGACTGCGGCGCTATCGTCCATGTTGCGGACAATGACAGGCAGCGTATCCAACCCAGCCAACTGCGCAGCGTGCTGACGGCGGTGCCCGGAGATGATCTCATAGCCGCCTTCCGGGCGCGGGCGGGCAATCAATGGGGACAGCACACCGTACTGCTCCACACTCTCCACCGTACGCTGCATGGATTCATCATCCAACACTTTGAATGGATGATTCGTGAACGGGTGCAGTTCCGCAATGGGGATCTGCTGCACCTGTTCCCGCCGCTGCTCCTGCCGGGATTCCTCGGTAGAAAAAATGTCATCTGCACCTTTTAGCGACACGTTTAAGCCGCCTTTCGTCATTCGCCAACACCTCCTCGTATTATAAAAGAGTAGTATTTATAGACCGCTCTCCAGCGGTATGC
>OIZW01002125.1_pt1 | contig 10470 bp, 10 predicted proteins | sample 1588581 | NCBI WGS metagenome assembly OIZW01 (sample SAMN03283266) | human gut metagenome | biome: human-associated habitat; material: feces | host: Homo sapiens | place: USA | collected 2013 | reverse complement strand
CGCCCATGACGCTCTGCGCCACGGGTGTCGCCACGGCGTTGTTGACCGTCTCGGCATCGGCGCCGTCGTACGTGGCCGAGACCTCGACCACGGGCGGCGTGATGTCGGGGTACTGTTCGATGGGCAGCCCCATGATCGAGATCAGGCCGACGAGCACGATGACGATGGCCAGCGAAATGGCGAAAATCGGGCGCGAAACAAAGAATTTTTCCATAGGACTACCGTTTTTCGAGACGCTTGCCCGCCTGCTCCGCAGCGGCGGCCTGTCCAGTCCTCCGCGCAGTCGGGTTTTCGGGAATCACCTTTGCGCCGTCGTGCAGTTTCTGCTGCCCGGCGACCACGACCCGTTCGCCCCGGTCGAGTCCCTCGTCGATGCACCACATCGCGCCGTAGGTGTCGCCCGGGGTGACGCGGCGGTAGTGCACCGTGCTGTCGGCCTCCACGACCCACACCGACGCGATGTCCTGCGTCTGGCTCACGGCCTGCTGGGGCACGACGACGCGCGGCCGCACGGGGCCCACGCTGGCCTCCACGCGGGCGAACTGTCCGGGTTTCAGCGTCTCGTCGGGATTGGGGAACATCACCACCACGACGAGCGTCCCGGTGGTCGACGAGACATCCTTGCGCGTGTAGTCGTAGATTCCTCCGAGCGGGTATCGCGAGCCGTCGGCCAGCACGAGACGGATGTCCGACAGCAGCCCTTCGTTGTCGTAGATCGAAGTCCGGTCGCCCGCATAGCGCAGGTACTGCGACATCGGAATCGCCACGTCGACCGTCAGCGTGTCGATGTTCGACACGGTCGTCAGCACGCTGAACTGCGTGCCGGGACCCACGTAGTCGCCCACGTGCGCCGCCGTGTGCTCGATGATGCCGTCGATGGGCGAGCGCAGCTCGGTGTATCCCACGTTCATGCGGGCGTTGCGCAGCGACTGCTCCGCCGAGCGCACCGAGGCCTCGGCGGCCTTCCATTGGGCCGTGTACTGGTCCAGCTGCGACTGGCTGATGGCGTCGATGCGCGCCAGCGGCACGGCGCGGTCGTAGTTGTTGCGGGCCTCGAGGGCCTGCGCACGGGCCGATTCGAGTTCGGCTTCGGCCGCCAGCATCGAGGTCGACAGCTGGTCGGGGTCGATGGTGAACAGCAGCTGGCCGCGCCGTACGGGCATGCCGTTGCCGTATTGCTTCGACGAGAGGTAGCCGTTCACGCGCGGCTGGATCACGGCGTCGAAGTTGCTCGCGAGGTAACCGATGAAACTCATGCGGTTGGGTACGCTGTCGACGGCGGCTTCGGCCACCCCGACCCGCAGGGGAGGCGCCGCCTGTTTCGGCGTATGTTGCGCGCAGCCCGTGAGGAGCGCGGCGAAAAGACATGCGGCGGGAAAAAGTCTGTCCATAAGGGTATGTTTTACACCGCAGGAAAGGCAAAAAACGTACCGTCAGCCCCTTGAAATAGGGTTTTTCCTGCAAAAAAAACTGTTTTTCCCGTTCCGAATGATGTTGTTTAGAATATTTTTATATCTTTGCGTTGATAACAAACCCAATTTAATAAATAAAACTATGAAAGAATTAGTAGAAAAGATCAACGCAGAGTTTGAGGTGTTTGCAGCCAACGCAGCTGCCCAGGTAGAGAAGAACAACAAGGCTGCCGGCACGCGCGCCCGCAAATCGGCTCTCGAAATTTCGAAGCTGATGAAGGAGTTCCGCAAGGTTTCCGTAGAAGCTGCGAAATAATTGAGTTCCGCACAACGATAAAGGCTGTCCTTCGGGGCAGCCTTTATCGTTTCCGGTTTTATAGGGCGTCTTCGCACTTGCTCTCACGCGGTACGAATGGGTGTTTTTATACTGCCCATCCGTGCCGCGTTTCGTTCAGGCGCGAATAGGCGTCTCTGAAATCGAAAACGGGGGATGTGCGGAAATAGCCGCCTGAAATCGGAACCTAAAGTTCGATTCCGTATCTCCGGAACACCTCCATGTCCTCGTGCCGCAGGCCCGTCTTGCGGAAGGGCACGGCTTCGTTGTGGTCGTTCAGGTAGCGGCGCGGAGCCGTGCGGTCGAAATCGGGGCTTACGAGCGAGACCTTCGTCGTGAGGAACCGTCCGCGGATCGAAGCCATGTCGGCCATCGTGTGAAACAGCGCGTGGGTCGTCGCGGGAGCCGTCTCGTTGGCCTCGGCGGCGGCGACCTTTTCGGGGAAATGGGTCCGGTAATCCTCCGAGAACCAGGCCAGCGACGCCACGTAGAGCTGATAGGCCGTCGTCGTGGGCGAGGCGTGCAGGAAGCGTTCGCGGTCGTCGTCGATCAGGTCTTCGCCGTGGTCCGCGCAGTAGAGCAGGGCCGATGAAGTGCCTTTCAGCGACCGCAGGTAATCAATGGTCTGCGCGAGGAAATAATCCGTGTAACGGATCGAGTTGTCGTAGGCGTTGACGAGCATCGGACGGTGCTGCCGGGCGATCGCCACGTCGTTGTCGGGCTGGAAATGGGCGAACTCGCGCGGATAGCGCTGGTGGTAGCTGAAGTGCGAACCGTAGCAGTGGAGCACGAAAAGGAGTTTCTGCGACGTGCTTCTTTCGAGCGCCTTGCGCATCTCGTCGAGCAGCTGCGTGTCGTGGCGCGGCGAGCGGATGTAGATCACGTGTCTGGCGTCGTGGGCCAGGTGGTCGATCATCGCGCCCTGCGGCGACTGGTTAGAGATGAACCACGTGTCGAATCCCGCCTCGTTGAAGAGCGCCGGAAGGCCCTTGCGGCGGTACAGCTCCTCGTGTTCGCCGGTGGCTACGGACGAGAGGATCAGCGGCACGCTCTTGTGGGTGGTGTTGCTCTGGGTCAGCACGTCGCGGAAAACCACCAGATCGCCGACTTCGGAGAGCAGGGGATTGGTCTCCCGCCCGTAGCCGTAGAGCTGCCAGTTCATCGCGCGCGACGCCTCCCCGATGATATATACGTAGACCTCGCGTCCCGGAGCTTCGGCCGTGCGTTCGGCCTCGTAGGTGAAGCCCTCGGAGGTTTTGTGGAAGTTGTACGACTTGCGGAACTCCGAGCCGCTCAACCCGAGGTTGTACATGATGTTGAGCGGGAAAATCTCGTCGCGCAGCACGTGCCGCTGTTCGCTCACATGATAGGCCGGCCACAGGGCCAGCATGCCCAGCGCCATGAGCACCGCCCCGGTCAGTCCGACGTTCATGCGCGTGGTGCGCGATATCTGCCGTTTGTGCCCGATTTCGCGCGCGGCGAACCACAGCAGCGGCAGGTACATCACGCAGACCAGGATCACGGAGGGGTAGATGTTGCTCAGCAGCTCGCCCGCTTCGCCCGGGTTGGTCGTCACCAGGTTGGTGAACATGTCCGTGGCGATGATCGAGTTGCCGAACAGGTACAGCAGCACGATCTGGAAGGCGCAGAAGAAGATGAACGGGAAGGCCAGCCAGATCATCACGCCCGAACGCCGCAGCGCCACGCTCCACATCATGTAGAATCCCAGCGGCATGAGGATCAGCGCCTCGACGGTCCACACCGAGTAAGGCTCCGTATTGGCCAGCACGCAGTTGGGGATGATCAGCGCCACGAAGAAATAGACGGTCAGCAGCGTCGTGAAGCGGCTGCGGGTCTTGACCGTCCTCCGGCGGTTCGTCTTATTCGCGTTATTCAGATCGGCATTCATACAAATTCTCTTAAAAAGCCTCGTTGATGTTCAGCAGGAAACCGCTGGTTTTCTTGCCGAATCCGTAGTCGAGGCGCACGTTCACCCGTTTTTTCAGTTCCCACCGGAGTCCTGCGCCGTAGTTGGGCAGCGTCTGCGACCAGTCGAATCGCGACAGCGAGGGGAAAACGTTGCCCGCGCCGCCCCATACCGCGCATCCGATCCGCCTCCAGATGCGCTGGCGCAGTTCGACCTGCACGGTGATCATGTCGTTGTCCGTATAGCGGCCCTGGTAGTAGCCGCGCATCCGCTGGCCTCCGCCCATGCGGGCGAGCATCGGCCACGGAGTGCCGTCGGAGTTGAATACGGCATACAGATCCGCAGCCAGAACGCCGCCCTTCCAGATCTGCCCGTAAGCGTCGGCCGTGAAGGTCGTGCGCCACAGCGTCTTGCCGCAGTTGCCCAGCCCCTTGGGGAACAGCGTCTCCTGAAAACTCACGTAGACGCCCCGGAACGGGCTGGGGATGAAGTCCCGCGAGTCGTATTCCAGAATTGCGCCGACGCCCGTGGCCGTATAGCGCTGTTTCTGCCCTGCGAGGTAGGCCGGGTCTGAAAATTTCAGCCCCCGCACATGCTCGAAGCTCACCAGTCCTCCGATGTAGGCGTGGGGCAGGAACTCGTGCAGGTAGCGCCCTTCGACCAGATAACGCTTTTCGGAGTAGGTGCTCTCGGGATTGTACCGCCCGGCGTCGTAACCGATTCCCCAGAAACTGCGGGGCGCCGAGGCGAACATCACCGTATAGTTTATGCGGCGTTTGTTGTGCGAGAAAATGTTGTTTCCCGTCACGCCCAGCGCATAGAAGCCCGACACCGAGACGTTGCCGAAGATCGAGACGTCCGACGGCGCCGTGATCGAGTCCGTGCGGTCGAGGCGGTAGAGTCCCGCAGCCAGCAGCCCGATGCCGAAACTCGTGTTCTTCGAGTAGCTGGGACCTCCGGCGAAGGTGAAATCTATCTTTTTCTCGAAGGTCTTGTCGGTGGTCGACTCCCCGAAATAATCGACGACGCGCCGCAGAAAGGGTCTCTTTTCGGGAGCCTGCGGCGGCAGCGGGGTGTAGGAGTAGCGGAGCGAGTCGCCGTCGGAGGAGCGGATGGCGGTCTCCTGGGCATGCGCCGTGAGGTGCATGCCTGCGCTTATGAGGAGCAGAACGGCGGGGCGGCGCAGCATCCGGGCCTATTTGTACTTTTCGATGGTTTCGTAGAAGGCCTCCTTGTCGGCGTCGGAAAGCTCGCCCTTGCGCAGGAACACCAGTTCCCCCTCCTTCGATACGATCATCAGCACGAACTGGTTGTTGCAGTCGCCCAGCGCCCACGCCGTGCTTAAAATGCGGTTCTGGTCGGCGAGGACCGTGGCGCCGTTCTTGGCCGTGCGTTTCTTGGCCATGTTGCGGGCCATGCCGTTGGGGACCATCGGGGCGTCCTTGAGGTTCATCACGCCGAAGCCGTGGATATTGTCGCTTTCGGCGCGGTGGTTCTGCTCCAGTTCGATGGTGAAATCCTCGTTCTGCTTGTGCCGGTCGGGGTCCACGTAGAATATCATCAGGTTCTTTTCGCCGAAATAGGGGAGTTTGACCGGCTTGCCGTCCAGATCGAGCACCTCGACGTTCTGCACTTTGCGGGGCAGCTCCTGCGCCTGAACGGCCGATGCGGTCAGCGCGAAGGCGGCCAGCATTGCAATCACTTTCATCTTCATTACGTTCTGATTTTGTTGGTTTTTAATGAAAACAAATCGTGGCAAAGTTACAATATTTCTCCGAAAATGGAGATTGCGGGGGTGCATATTATTGTTCGATTGGTCATTTTTTTCGGTCGGACGGGAGCAGAGCCGCGTCGAAGGCGTACAGTCCGCCGCCCGAAACGATCAGGAATACGTAGATCCCGAGCCACGCGAATTCCGGCTCTCCGGCTCCGAATCCGCCCCAGGCGAACATCAGGAGGATGCCCAGCGACATGACGAGGGCCGACATCCGCACCCAGAGACCCATGATGATCAGCACGGCCAGCAGCGCCTCGGCGACCGTCACGATGACGAACACGGCCGGCGGATTGATGTAAAGCGGCGATGGATATGAACTGATTATCTCGTTGTAGTTCTGTATTTTGCCGATGTTGTGAAACAGCATCGAAGCCCCCGTGAACAGCCGCAGGTAGAGCACCGCCCAGTCCATGCACCTGTATTGTCCGATCCAGTCTGAAATTCGTTTTCCCATGCCCCGGCTCCCTGCAATTCGCGTTCCGGAAGTTCCGCCGCCCCCGGCGCCGTGACGACATTTTTCACAGGTCGGAAGGTTTTGCCGACCGGGGCGGCCCGATTTTGCATCCATCCGACTTTTTGCTACCTTTGGCGGTGTATTCCAAACGGGACGACGATGCAGGATATGATAGACGGACGCTGCGGTTGGTGCGGAACCGACGGGCTGTATGTGAAATACCACGACGAGGAGTGGGGAAGACCGGTGACCGACGACGGGAAGCTGTTCGAATTCCTCGTGCTGGAGAGCGCCCAGGCCGGGTTGAGCTGGATAACGATTCTCCGGAAGCGGGAGGGCTACCGCAAGGCCTTTTGCAATTTCGACGCCGGGAAGGTGGCGCGGATGACCGATGACGATGTCGAACGGCTGATGCACTTCGACGGCATCGTGAAAAACCGGCTGAAAATCAAAGCGACCATCACGAATGCGCGGCTGTTCCTCGCCGTGCAGGAGGAGTTCGGCAGTTTCAGGGACTACACGCTGTCGTTCTTTCCCGGCGGAAAGCCGATCACCAACCATTTCCGCTCCCTGAACGAGATTCCGGCGTCGTCACCCGAATCCGACGCCATGAGCCGGGACATGAAAAAACGGGGCTTCAAATTTTTCGGCCCCACGATTTGTTACGCCCATTTGCAGGCCTCGGGGTTCGTCAACGACCATCTGACGGGCTGCATTTGCCGGAACGGACAATGACGGCAGGCCATGAACCGCCCTTTTTCCGGCTCCTTGCGGGGCGTCGGTCCGGAAAGCATCTGAAATTTCAACCATATGAAAACGAGAATATTGTTTGTCTGCCTCGGCAATATCTGCCGTTCTCCGGCCGCCGAGGGCATCATGCGCCGCATCGTGGAGCGACGCGGCCTGTCCGGGACGTTCGGGATCGACTCCGCGGGAACCTACGGGGGACACCGCGGCGAACTGCCCGATCCGCGCATGCGCAGCGCGGCCTCGCGCCGCGGCTATGCGCTGACGCACCGTTCGCGGCAGGTCCGGGAGGAGGATTTCGACCGCTTCGACATGATCGTGGCGATGGACGACATGAACTACGAGTCGCTCAACCGGCTGGCTCCCTCGCGCGAGGCTGCGCGGAAGATTTTCCGCATGGCGGAGTTCTGCCGCCGCCATCCCGACCGCACCTACGTGCCCGATCCCTACTACGAGGGCCACGAGGGCTTCGAACTGGTGCTCGACATGCTGGAAGACGGCTGCGAGGGGATTCTGGAATATCTCTCCGAAAACGGAAAATGAAAAGTCTCCCTTTGACGAGGGAGACCCGGAGGGATTGTCGGAATGAATGACGCCGCGGCCCGGTGTGGAGTCGGAGGTTCGGCCCGGGATGAACCCCGAGCGTGTCGGGCTTGCCGGTTTTACGTCAGAAATCCAACCCGAAACTGATGCTGTATGTGTTGCGCAGCAGCGAGTGCTTCTTGGCGAAGAGGTAGGCGAAATCGAGCCGCAGGTGGAGGATGCGCAGTCCCGCGCCGACGGTCCAGTAGCTCGGGTAGTAGTCGCGCCGTTCGCCGTAGTGGTAGCCGGTGCGCAGCTGCACGAGCTGCATCAGGTTGTACTCGACGCCCAGCGACATCTGGAAACCGCGGACCGCGGAGGGCGAGAAATAGTAGCCCAGGTCAGTTCCGACCGTGATTTCGTGCGCATCGGTGAGGAACGTGTCGAGGGCCGCGCCCACGGTGAAATCCATCGGCAGGGTGTATTCCGTATCGCGGAGATACCCGCCCAGATTGCCCAGCTTGGCGCCTGCGCGCAGCGTCGAGTAGCTGCCGACGTTCTCCAGCGGCCGCTGCCACGCGGCGCTCAAATCCACGGCCAGCGCGTCGGCTGAGATGTCGGGGCGTTTGAGGTGCATGTAGCGGCCGACGATGCCGACGGCCCACCGGTCGCCGATGCGGCGCGCATAACCCAGGTCGACGGCCATGTCGTTGTTGCCGTGTTCGCGGAGGAACTGCCGCCAGCCGGCCTGCACGAGGTTGATGTTGTCGAACCGGCAGAATCCCGACACGGCGTAATAGTCGAAGCTCCGCTGTCCGTAATAGGAGGAGGAGACCTGCGACGGCGTGTGCGAGAAGATGGCCGTCGCGGAGTTGTTGTAGATGGCGTGCGAACCGGAAAGGGTGGTCATCATCACGCCGCCCATGCCCAGCGACTTGGCGTCGGGGCTGGGAAGCGTCGCCTCGATTCTCTGGGCGTATGTCTGGAGCGCGGCCAGTGCCGCGAGCAAGGTTACGAGTCGTTTCATGTTGCAAAGATAGTAAAATGCGGGACGGAAGCAAATCCGGTCCGCAGAAACCTTCCGGTCTGCCGGAAGCGTCGTTGCGACGCCGGAGGGCAGCAAAAAAGATGCAAGTTGCGCAGGCTGTTCAGGCAATTACGGCACACGCTGCGCTTTCGTGCCGTGATTGTTGGCGGCGCTTCGGCCTCGAAAAGAAAAATTTCGACGGAATATTGTCCGAAAACAAAAGCGCCCTTCCAGGTGAACCTGGCGGGCGCTTTCATTTTCAGACGACGCCTTGACTGCATCGTTTTCCGCAACGTTCTCGTTGTCTGTCGTTTCCTAACAGTTCATCGCTCCGCAGCAGTGGATGACCTGCCCGCTGACATACGACGAAAGGTCCGACGCGAGGAACAGCGCCACCTTGGCGACATCCTCCGGCGTGCCGCCGCGGCGCAGCGGAATCTGCTTGTACCAGCCCTCCTTCACCTCGTCGGGCAGTTTGTCGGTCATCTCGGTCATAATGAAGCCCGGGGCGATGGCGTTGGCGCGAATGCCGCGCGGACCCATCTCCTTGGCGATCGACTTCGCAAGGCCGATCATGCCGGCTTTCGAGGCCGAGTAGTTGCACTGGCCGGCGTTGCCGCTGACGCCCACCACCGACGACATGTTGATGATCGAGCCGCTTTTCTGGCGCGCCATGACCGGCACGACGGCGTGGATGAAGTTGAACGCCGACTTGAGGTTGACCGTCAGCACGGCATCCCACTGGGCCTCGGACATGCGCATCATCAGGCCGTCCTTGGTGATTCCGGCGTTGTTCACAAGGATGTCGATACGGCCGAAATCCTTTATGATCTGGTCGATGACCGCGTGCGTCTCTTCGAAGTTGGCTGCGTTCGAGGCATAGCCCTTGGCTTTCACGCCCAGCGCGGCGATTTCGGCTTCGGTAGCCTTGCCGTTCTCGTCGATCGCAAGGTCGGTGAACGCCACGTTGGCGCCCTCTTTGGCGAATTCGAGTGCGATGGCCTTGCCGATGCCGCGTGCGGCGCCGGTCACAACGGCCACTTTTCCATCCAGTAATTTCATAATTCTTTTATATTTTTAAGGCAATATCTGCCAATTTTTATTCGCAAATATAGGAAAAATATCTTAATCGCCTGCCCGCGGAGCGAATTTCGGCATTTTTGCTTATCTTTACCGACCGTAAACAGCATTCCAAAATCCTTATAACGATATGAAAAGAGATTCCCAGATTTTCGATTTGATTGCCGCCGAGCGCAACCGCCAGATGCATGGCATCGAACTGATCGCTTCGGAGAACTTCGTCAGCGACCAGGTGATGGAGGCCATGGGTTCGGTCTTGACCAACAAATACGCCGAAGGCTATCCCGGAGCGCGCTACTACGGCGGCTGCGAGGTCGTGGACAAGGTCGAGACGCTGGCCATCGAGCGCATCTGCCGTCTCTACGGCGCGGAGTACGCCAACGTGCAGCCCCATTCGGGCGCACAGGCCAACATGGCCGTTTTCTTCGCCTGCATGCAGCCGGGCGATACGTTCATGGGACTGGACCTTGCACACGGAGGACACCTCTCGCACGGTTCGCCGGTCAACATGTCGGGTAAATATTTCAAGGCCGTGGGCTATCAGCTCGACGAGGCCACGGGCGTGATCGACTACGACGCCATGGAGCGCAAGGCCCTGGAGTGCAAGCCGAAACTGATCGTCGGCGGCGCCTCGGCCTACTCGCGCGAGTGGGATTACAAACGCATGCGCGAGATCGCCGACAAGGTGGGCGCGCTGCTGATGGTGGACATGGCCCACACGGCCGGTCTGATCGCCGCGGGGCTGCTGGAGAACCCCGTGAAATACGCGCATATCGTCACCTCGACGACCCACAAGACCCTGCGCGGCCCGCGCGGCGGCATCATCCTGATGGGCAAGGACTTCGAGAACCCCTGGGGCCAGACCACGCCGAAGGGCGTCGTGAAGATGATGTCGCAGATCCTCAATTCGGCCGTCTTCCCGGGCATCCAGGGCGGTCCGCTGGAGCACGTCATCGCCGCCAAGGCCGTAGCCTTCGGCGAAGCGTTGGAACCCGCCTACAAGGAGTATCAGACGCAGGTGCAGAAGAACGCCGCAGCCATGGCCGCCGCCTTCGTCGAGCGCGGCTACAAGATCGTCTCGGGCGGCACGGACAACCACCTGATGCTCGTCGACCTGCGCACGAAGTTCCCCGAGCTGACGGGCAAGCTGGCCGAGAAGTGCCTCGTGGCCGCCGACATCACCACCAACA
>OIZW01002116.1_pt1 | contig 10524 bp, 7 predicted proteins | sample 1588581 | NCBI WGS metagenome assembly OIZW01 (sample SAMN03283266) | human gut metagenome | biome: human-associated habitat; material: feces | host: Homo sapiens | place: USA | collected 2013 | reverse complement strand
GGCCATTACCCTGTCCGGCTTTTTGGGCAGCGCCTTTGCTGCAGATAACTTTTCGGAGCTTTTGGTTCAATGGCTTGTGGGTCTGGGGGTGGGCATTCCCGCCAAGACCCTGGACACCATTTCGGTGATTTTGATCACCATTATTTTGTCCTACTTTACCTTGGTGTTCGGCGAGCTGGTGCCTAAGCGGCTGGCCATGAAAAAGTCGGAGCAGCTGGCCCTGGGAATGTCGGGTCTCATCAGCGCCATTTCCAAATTTTTTGCTCCCCTGGTTTGGCTCCTGACCGTCTCTGTCAACGGAGTTCTGCGGCTGCTGCACGTGGACCCCGAAGGGGACGAGGAGGAGGTCAGCGAGGAGGAAATCCGGATGATGGTGGATGCCGGCAGTGAGCGGGGGGCCATTGACCCGGAGGAGCAGAGCTTCATTCAGAACGTCTTCGAATTTGACAACCTCACTGCCGGGGAGATTGCCACCCACCGGACGGAAGTGGATCTGCTATGGCTGGATGAAACCCCGGAGCAGTGGGACGAGACCATCCGGGGCAGCCGTCACAGCATGTACCCGCTTTGTCAGGAGTCTGTGGATCAGGTGGTGGGAGTTCTCAATACCAAGGACTATTTCCGACTGACAGACCGCAGCCGGGAAGCCGTACTGACCCAGGCGGTGAAGCCGGCTTACTTTGTGCCGGAGACGGTAAAGGCCGATGTGCTTTTCCGGAACATGAAAAGCAGTCGGACCCGATTTGCCGTGGTTCTGGATGAATACGGGGGACTCAGCGGCATCGTCACGGTGAACGACCTGCTGGAGCAGCTGGTGGGGGATTTTGACGAAGAAGGAACGGAGGAGGAAGCAGCTCCGGAGGTGGAGCGGGTGGACTCCCAGACCTGGCGCATTCAGGGGGCAGCGCCTTTGGATGAGGTGGCCCAGGAGCTGGGGGTGACCCTGCCTCTGGAGGAGTACGACACCTTTGGTGGCCTGGTCTTTGGCGCTCTGGGCACGATTCCAGGCGACGGTGCCCAGCCGGAGGTGGAGGTCTGTGGTCTGCATGTCAAGGTTCAGCTCATCCAGGACCACCGCATCCAGCGCGCCCTGGTTTGCCTCCTGGAGCCACAAAAAGGTGGGAATGGGGAAGAATAGCCCCGGCCCAAAGGCGCGGTTACCCAGGCGCGAGGAGCCGAAGAAGGGCCAGAAAGCTCCCTGGCAGACCAATGCCGGAAATGAAACAGGAAAAGCGCCCCGCCCCGGTTGACCAGACCGGCGGCGGGGCGCTTTCCAAAGCAAATAAAGGAGAGGCAAAAATGAAAAAACCTTACTTTTAGTATAGCGGGAAATTATTAAGATGTAAGCCGGGAAATGTTAAGATGCTGTGAAGTTGCCTTCTGATACCAAGGAGGGAACGTAGCGTTTCGACAATTGCGTCAGCCCGGAAGAGCCCCTTCCGTGCTCCGGGGAAAGCCAGGGGTGCTGCCGCGCCAGTGTAGAATAAAAAGCCATACACACATGCCCTAGGTGGAAGATTTGTGAATTTTTTGTGTTCCCCTTGACATTTTAGAAAAAGGGGGTATAGTGAAGACAAAAGCAATTAGCACTCTCAAAGGTGGAGTGCTAAAATGGCGGCCGATGGCTGCGAAGGGAGTGTGGAATATGAACTTTAATCAATATACAAAGAAGTCTCTGGAGGCGGTGCAAAGCGCCCAGAGTTTGGCTGTGGAACATCATCATCAGCAAATGGAGCAGCTGCACCTGCTTCTGGCCCTGCTGCAGCAGGAGGGAGGCCTGGCGCCTCAGATTCTGCGAAAGCTGGGCGTGACGGTGGAGAGTCTGGAAGCTGCGGCCCAGGCGGAGCTTGACAAGCTTCCCCGGGTTTCCGGCAGCCGGGAGGCGGACAAATTCTATATATCTCAGGGGGTAGACGATGTGCTCCAGCTGGCTGAGCGTCTGGCGGCCAGCATGAAGGACGAATACGTGTCTGTGGAGCATTTCCTCCTGGCCCTGGTGGAGGCGGCCCAGGGGCCGGTGAAGGAGCTGCTGGGGACCTATCGCATTTCCAAGGAGGACTGTCTCCAGGCCCTTCAGGCCATCCGGGGCAACCAGCGGGTCACCTCTGACAGCCCGGAGGATACCTATGAGGCCCTGGAAAAGTACGGCACGGACCTGGTGCGCCGGGCCAGGGAGAAAAAGATGGACCCGGTCATTGGCCGGGATGAGGAGATCCGGAATGTGATCCGGATTTTGAGCCGGAAGACCAAAAATAATCCGGTACTCATCGGCGAGCCCGGCGTGGGCAAAACCGCTATCGCCGAGGGCCTGGCCCAACGGATTGTCCGGGGGGATGTGCCCAAAAATTTGCAGGACAAGACCATCTTCTCCCTGGACATGGGGGCCCTGATTGCAGGGGCCAAGTACCGGGGCGAATTTGAGGAGCGGCTGAAGGCGGTCCTGGCAGAGGTGAAAAAGTCTGAGGGAAAGATCCTCCTGTTCATCGATGAGCTGCACACCATTGTGGGAGCGGGGAAAACCGAGGGCTCCATGGACGCGGGGAATCTGCTGAAGCCCATGCTGGCCCGGGGCGAGCTCCACTGCATTGGGGCCACTACCCTGGACGAGTACCGGCAATATATTGAGAAGGACCCGGCTCTGGAACGGCGGTTCCAGCCGGTGATGGTGAATGAGCCCACGGTGGAGGACACCATCGCCATCCTCCGGGGCCTGAAGGAGCGCTACGAGGTTTATCACGGGGTGAAAATTACAGACGCCGCCATTTTGGCAGCGGCAACCCTGTCCCACCGGTATATTTCTGACCGGTTCCTGCCAGACAAGGCCATTGACCTCATTGACGAGGGCTGCGCCCTCATCCGCACGGAGATGGACTCCATGCCCACAGAGCTGGATGTGATCTCCCGGCGAATCATTCAGATGGAGATCGAAGAGGCTGCCCTCAAAAAGGAGGAGGACCCCCGGTCCAAAGCCCGGTTGGCTGAGCTCCAGAAGGAGCTGGCAGAAGAGCGGGAGCAATTGAGCTCTAAAAAAGCCCAGTGGGAGAACGAGAAAAACGCCATTGGCCGGGTCCAGCAGCTGCGGGAGAAAATCGAAGACCTGAACCGGCAGATTGAAGCCGCCGAGCAGAGCTATGACCTGGAAAAGGCTGCTGAGTTGAAGTACGGCCGCCTGCCAGAGGCCAAGCGGCAGCTGGAGGCGGAGGAGCAGGCGGTTCAGAGCGCCAAGGAGTCCAGCATGCTTCGGGACAAGGTGACCGAGGACCGAGGAGGAATTGCCCGGATTGTGGAGCGGTGGACCGGTATCCCTGTGGCCAAGCTGGTTCAAGGGGAGCGGGAGAAGCTCCTGCACCTGGACGAAACCCTGCACCGCCGGGTGATAGGCCAGGATGAGGCGGTCCAAGCGGTGACGGAGGCCATCCAGCGGAGCCGGGCCGGCATTCAGGACCCCAACCGGCCCATTGGCTCCTTCCTGTTCCTGGGCCCCACAGGCGTGGGCAAGACGGAGCTGGCCAAGAGCCTGGCCGAGGCCTTGTTTGACGATGAGAACAACATGGTCCGCATTGATATGTCGGAGTATATGGAGAAATTTGCTGTGTCCCGGCTGATTGGAGCGCCTCCTGGATACGTGGGCTATGAAGAGGGAGGCCAGCTCACGGAGGCGGTCCGGCGGAAACCCTATTCCGTGGTCCTCTTCGACGAGGTGGAAAAGGCTCATCCCGATGTGTTCAACGTGCTGCTTCAGGTGCTGGACGACGGGCGGATCACCGACTCCCAGGGCAGGACGGTGGATTTCAAGAACACCATCCTCATTCTGACCTCGAATCTGGGTTCCCAGTACCTCCTGGAGGGGATTGGGCCGGACGGCTCCATCTCCGAGACGGCCAGGGGCCAGGTGCTTCAGCTTTTGCGCCAGTCCTTCCGGCCGGAGTTCCTGAACCGGCTGGACGAAACCGTCTTCTATAAGCCCCTCACCAAGGCGGATGTGGCCTCCATCATTGACCTGCAAATTGACCATCTGAATGGGCGTTTGCAGGAGCAGGAGATTTCCTGCCGCCTCACAGAGCGGGCCAAGAACTTCATTGTGGATGAGTCCTACGATCCCCAGTACGGTGCACGCCCCCTGCGGCGGTATGTGCAGCATACGGTGGAGACTCTCCTGGCCAAGCGCATTCTGGAAGGCGGCATTCTGCCGGGGCAGACGGTGACGGTGGATGAAGACGGGGGTTGCCTGGTTCTGCGCACAGAAAAGGCGGATTGACAGGCTAGTCCCCCAGGCGGGAACAGATCTCGTTGTTTGCCCATCTCCGAATTTGGACTGCCTGCCAACGGTGTGTCCAGGTGGCCGCATCCCACTGACCAGCGGGTGGACATATGGGTCTGCCCTTACCGCAAGGAATGGGTCTTAGGTGCACGCGCATAGCCCCCGGGGGGAGGGACGGTAACACTCACTACCTGAACGGAAGATGACAGTCAAACAGGACCGCTGCAAACGCAGCGGTCCTGAGAAAGGGACATTATTTGTTCCTACTGTTAAGCGGGCCAAGTATCACGGACAAAGTAAACAACACCCTCAAAGTTTCCGCTCAGTAGTTGACTTATATCATCCAACTGTATTTACCAAAGTGACCATAAAAAGCAAAACGATTACCAATAAACGCCTTTTCATAATCGTCACGATTTCTTCTTGGAGAACATTCTAATACCGGAGAGGATGCAGAGAACTGCCTGAAGGAAGAGCCGAATCCAGACCATATAAAGATTGAAGTTACCGCCAAATATTTCCCCCATGCTAAAATTATGTTCGTCAACAAAAACGGCTTGGCTATAAAAAACATCAACAGATATAATAAAACATACTACAGATAATAAAAATATAAGAATACTAATGAATCGATTCATAAGATACCACCCAACCTATAATTCACTACGGATTACATGCAGATGCAACGACTCGAATGTAGCTGGAAGCGCTGTGCCATAGTTCGATATTCCAATAGGTTTTAGCATTGAAAAATGAATAGTGACAATCAAATTACAATTCCTTACAAGGAAGATGTATGGGACCTTCTATGTAGCTCAGACAGTGGCTATGGTGGTCAGTCACGTTGGCCTAAAGTGTCGAAAATGTAGGGACCTATTTTACTGGGTGCAGGTTTGGTGTGCGCGACATGTTTCAAATCGACTCCTCCTTTACCCCTAGTATAGCAAAGTTAGATGTAAATTGCAATAGCTTTTTGCATTTTTTGGAAGCAATCTCTGCGTTGTCAAATGATATGGATCCAGGTAGGGGTCTCGTATGGTGGAGGGATGCATTCCTTGGCGCCTGACCCAAATTTGATGCTGAGAAGATCGTCGCCATAGGCGCTCTATTAGGTTTAGTGGGAGCTTTCGTCACTTGAACCTTGATTTCTGCTTTGCCTGCCAGCGGTGTGTCCGGGTGGCCGCATCCCACTGACCAGGGGCGGACATATGGGTCTGCCCTTACCGCAAGGAATGGGTCTTAGGTGCACGCATATACCCCGAGGGGGAGATGTGGGCAAAGTGTGTGGAGGGGGAGAACGGTAACACTTTCTGAGCGGTAGGCAATCAAACAGGGCCGCTGCGTTTGCAGCGGCCCTGAAATTTGAGGAATTATTTGCCCATGTTCATCTGAGCGGCGACTTCGGCGGCGAAGTCTTCTTGCTTCTTCTCGATGCCCTCGCCCCGCTCGAAGCGGACGAAGGACTTGACGGCGATCTTGCCGCCCAGCTCCTTGGCGACGGCGGCCACGTGCTGCTCCACGGAGACGCCCTTCTCCTTGACGAACTCCATTTGCATCAGGCAGTTCTCTTCGTAGTACTTGCTCATCTTGCCCAGGACGATCTTTTCCTTCACCTGCAAGGGCTTGGAGGCCATCTTGGGGTCGTTGTCCATGAGGGCCAACTGGATTTCCTTCTCTTTGTCCAGGGTGGCCTGGTCTACGTCAGCCTTGTCGCAGAAGGAGGGATTCATGGCAGCGACCTGCATGCACAGATCCTTGCCCAGCTCGGTGACGGCGGAAGCCTCGATGCCTTCCACTTCCATGTTCACCAGCACGCCGATGCGGCCGGCCATGTGGATATAGGGAACGGTCACGCCGGTGCAGTACCGGGCGAAACGGCGAACCTTCAGGTTCTCGCCGATGACCAGAACCTTCTCCGGGATCATCTCGCCCACAGTCTTATCGCTGTTGGGATAAGGGGCAGCCAGCAGGGCGTCCAGGTCGGCAGGAGCGGACTTGACCACGGCGTCAGCCACATCCTTGACAAAGCCAGTGAACTTGTCGGACTGGGCGGCGAAGTCGGTCTCGCAGTTGACTTCTACAATGGCGCCCACGCCGTCTTCCACGATGGCGCAGACAGCGCCCTCAGCGGCAATCCGGCCGGACTTCTTGGCGGCAGCGGCCAGGCCCTTTTCCCGGAGCCATTCCACAGCCTTGTCCATATCGCCGTCGGAGGCAGTCAGGGCCTTCTTGCAGTCCATCATGCCTACGTTGGTCATCTCGCGCAGTTTCTTTACGTCAGCAGCAGTAAATGCCATAATGATATCCTCCTAATCAACGTCTTCGTTTCTTCAAAGGGGCTGCTACCAAGAGCGGGGGACCAGGATGCGTCCTGACCGTTCCGTCTGGCAACAGCCCCTCAATTTGGATGCTTTATTCAGCGGCAGGGGCCTCGGGCGCTTCGGTGGCGGCGGGGGCGGCAGCCTCTTCGCTGTAGCTCTCGCCCTGGCGGCCTTCCATTACGGCGTTGGCCATGGTAGCGGCAATGAGGCGGATGGCGCGGATGGCGTCATCGTTGCCGGGAATCACGTAATCAATTTCATCGGGATCGCAGTTGGTATCCACAATGGCCACAATGGGAATGCCCAGCTTCCGGGCCTCCGCAATGGCGTTGCGTTCCTTCCGGGGGTCTACAATGAACAGAGCGCCAGGGAGCTTCTTCATTTCCTTCACGCCGCCCAGATATTTCTCCAGCTTGGCGATTTCGCCCTGGTGCTTGATGACTTCCTTCTTGGGGAGCATGGCAAAGGTGCCGTCCTCTTCCATCTTCCGCAGCTGAGCCAGCCGGTCAATCCGGGTCCGCATGGTGCGGAAGTTGGTCAGCATACCGCCCAGCCAACGGGCGTTGACATAGAACTGGCCGGCCCGCTCGGACTCTTCCTTGATGGCGTCCTGAGCCTGCTTCTTGGTACCCACGAAGAGAAGGCTCTCGCCGTTGGCAGCCAGCTCCCGTACGAAGGAGTAGGCCTCTTCCAGCTTCTTCACGGTCTTCTGCAGGTCGATGATATAGATCCCGTTCCGCTCGGTGTAGATATAGGGGGCCATTTTGGGGTTCCACCGGCGGGTCTGATGGCCGAAGTGCACGCCGGCTTCCAGCAATTGCTTCATAGATACGATTGCCATAATGTTGTTTCTCCTTTTGTTTCGCCTCCACCCCGATCATCTCAGGAACGCACCGCCTTGGCGGCACCTGCGGGCCTGATCCCCGGGTGTGTGGTTTTGAAGCTATGGCGTTTTACGCCACGCTAGGACATTGTAACAAATGGAAATCCCAATTGCAAGTGTTTTTTTCGGAATTTTCCACTTTTTTCACGATTCCGGGTAAATGAAATTCATGCAGTGCCGTTTTAGGGGGCGTCCAGGCCGTACCCTACATCGCCCATGTCCCAAGGGGGATCCAAGGCAGAGCGGCTTTTGCTGGAGGCATGTGCCCCGGCAGGGTCAGAACCACCTGGGTTTTGGACGGGGAACGCGGCATTTGTCCGGCTCCAGCTCTACCAGGATGATGTCGGAGCCGATGCGGCGGATGCAGTTCCAGGGAATGACAAAATCGTCTTTCCGCCCAAACAGGCCAAAAAAGCGGCAGGGGCCTGGTACCACCAGGGCCAGGACCTTTCCCTCCGGAAGCTGGACCTCCACATCTGATACAAAGCCCAGACGCTGGCCATCTGTGATATTGATTACCTCTTTGCACCGCAGTTCCGTCACTCTTGTCCCCATGGTCCGCCCTCCTGTTCCCCTTTTGCTCTACCATATGCAAATAAGCCGCCGTCTATGCCGGACGGCGGCTCTGTGAGTAAGAAAAGGTGCCTAGGCCTTTGCTGCCGCAACCGCGGAGGAGGGGCGAAGAGCGTTTTGGGCAGAAGCTGCGTACCCCAGGGTCTGGCCCTGGCGCACGGGAATTTCCCGGCCCCCTTGGCACTGGGTCAGAAGCTCCGGCAAAAGGGCTACCCGATGGGGTTCCAGGAGCAGGAGAATGGTAGAGCCGCCAAAAAGGAACAGGCCCTTTTCCTGGCCCTTTTGGAAGGGACCGGGGCCGTGGTGGTTTTGAATGCGGCCCACCAGCAGGGCGCCCACCTCCACCTGGGTGACGGCGCCGAAATGCTCCGTCTCCAGGACGGTATACTCCCGGCTATTTTGGATGAACACGGGGCAGCTGGCCAGGGCAATGGGCCGCACGGTGTGCAGTATCCCAGGCAGGAAGTGGTTCTCCCCTTTGACGCCCCAGTCAATATAGCAGTAGCGGTGATAATCGTCTACGCACAGGCGGAACACCAGGCAAAGGCCATTGGCATACCGCGTGGCGTTTTCCTGCCCTCCCAAGAGATCCGGCAGGCTGTACCGGCTGCCTTTGATTTGGAACATCCGCGACGAATTCAAATGGAACACAGACAGCTGCCCATCACAGGGAGAGATGAAGGCAGCTGGGTCCAGGTCTATGGGGCGCTGGTCTGGCCGCAGCCTTCGGGTGAAAAAGTCGTTGAAGCTGGAGAAGGACTGCTTTTCACAGCCGGTCAGATCCATCCCGTATCGACGGACAAATCCAGCGATGTGGATTCGGGAAAGGTGACTGTCCAGATACCGGCCTGCCAGGCGGGACACTGGCGGGGCAGTGAGTCCCTTTAGAAGGAACCGGCCTGCCGCAGTCCGGTAAAGGAAGGACAGGACGGGGGAGCGATCCGGCTGCTTAGCCATGGCGTGTCACCAGACGGAGCAACAAAAACAGCAGGAACTCCGCCGCGCCCAAGGCTACTAAAATGAGAATGCCCCGGAGATTTGGCTTCTTCACATGGAATTTGCCCACAAAGGCGCCGGCTGTGGCCAGCATGACGGCATGGTACAGCCAGCACAGGTCTGCACGGGTGATCCGCTGGAGGAGAACTAGGGTAGGGAAGATCAGAGAGGCGGAGGTGACGGGCAGACCTGTGTAAAACTCCCGCTTGGAGGCCCCCGTGCTTTGGCGTTCCTCCTCCGTCACGTTGAAATAGGCCAGGCGGACCACAGCTGCCAGAATGTACAGGCAGGAGATGAGGATGGGGACGGAATGGGGCAGGACAAAGGAACCGGCTTCGGCGTGAGTGGCACTATGATTCCACAGGGCCAGGCCGATGCACACCGGCAGGATGCCAAAGGCCACAATGTCCGCCAGAGAATCGATTTGAATGCCAAAGTTTTGCATGGCTTTGGTTCGATTCTTCTTGGTCCTGGCCACCTTCCCATCGAAGGCGTCGCACAGGCCGGACAGCAGAAGGAGTAGCACCGCCCACTGGGGGTGCGCCGTGGCGCCCAGGGACAGGACGATGCCAACGATGGCGGAGATGATGGAGCAATAGGTCAGGACGACCGTATAATCGTAAAAGCCAATCATGGATTCTCTCTCTTTCTGTAGATTCCGGATGCCAGCACACCGGCCAGCAAAATGAGGCCGCACAGGAGGAAGCAGCCGTAGAAGGAGATGCCCCGGCTGGCAAGCTCCATGCTTACAGGGTCCTGGGTCAGATGGCCGTAGCCGTCCAAGAAGAGGAAATCTGCCACACCCATGGCGCCTGGCAGAGGCGCGGCGTTGGAGCCCAGGATGATGCAGGCCTGGATGGCCGCTGCACGGAGCGCCTGCTGTGGGGATCCGGCCGAGCCCAAAAGAAGGCACACCGGCACCAGAAGAAGGGACAGCCTTTGCAGGAGGTTGCAGCAGAAAGCAGCTGCCAGTAGCCGCCAGTCCCGGCGCAAGACCTGGGTACAGGCTCGGTATTCGGGCATCTTCTTGGCCAAGGCAGCCCGCCACTGTTCCGCCCGGAGGCGCAGTCGACCCCGGCTCAGGAGGTTCAGGCACCAAAGCGCAATCCGCTCCACCAGGCCCGGGCGGACCAGAAGCAGAAGAAACAGTCCGGCCAAAGCCAGCTGCAGAACTGCCCCCACCACAATGAACCAGCGAGCCGGAAGGCAGAAGGTGGCCAAAACCCCGGGGCACAGTGCAATGGCAATGGGCGCGATGACCAGAATGGACAGGGTGTAAAGAACCAGATTCAGAAGCAGCGCTACGGAGCAGACAGAGCCCGGCACACCGGCCCGAAGCATGTACCAGGCGGAGGCCGGCTGTCCACCGGTTGCAGAGGGGGTGACGGCAGAGAAGAAAATATCCGCTGCAGACCAGACGACGCCGCGCCCCAGGCGTGAGGGGCTGTCCAAGCGGCGGCAAATGGTATGCAGGCTCAATCCTTCCCAAA
>OIZW01002090.1_pt1 | contig 10681 bp, 9 predicted proteins | sample 1588581 | NCBI WGS metagenome assembly OIZW01 (sample SAMN03283266) | human gut metagenome | biome: human-associated habitat; material: feces | host: Homo sapiens | place: USA | collected 2013 | reverse complement strand
CACAGCAACAAGCACCTTGCTCCATATGCCGTATCCGAGCCACAGCACAAAGAGCGGAGCTATCGCCGTTACCGGTATCGTCTGCGTTGTGACGATTACAGGGTATAACGCTCTTTCTACGCACTCAAAACGCTCCATCACAACGGCAAGCCCCACGCCGAGAACCACGGAAATAAGAAGTCCGATAAGCGTTACAAGCATTGTCGCAGGAGTATGTACCGTAAACAACGGCTCCCGAAGCTCCCATATTTTCACTGCGATCTGTGTCGGTGACGGCAGAATGTACGCCGCATTTATGCACATTGCGATGACCTGCCATAATATAAGCAGACCTATTCCGGTAAGCACGGCAGGAAGGTGCTTTTTCATATATTATCTCCCCTCTCTGCCTTTTCCGTAAGGAATGCCCTGACAAGCTCGTTTTTAAGTTCGACAGATGACGGGGTATACAGATCCTCACGGCAGGTGATATGACTTACATCAATGACCTTTATCTGCTTTACGGGTCTGCCGCTGAGCAGAAAGATTTTATTGCCGACAAGCATAGCCTCCTCGACATCGTGCGTTACCATCATAACTGTGGCGTCAAGTCCCTTCACCTGCCCGATAAGCCAGTCCTGCATAGAGATTCTTGTAAGCGAATCCAGTGCCGAGAACGGCTCGTCAAGCAGCATAAGCTCCCTGCCGTGCCACAGCTGTACAAGCGTTCTTGCAAACGATACCCTCTGACGCATACCGCCCGAAAGCTCTGACGGACGTTTATTCTCACAGCCCGACAGCCCAACTTTTTCTATTGCCTCTTTTGCCTGCGAGATACGCTCGGCCTTTGACATAGGCAGTGCCTCAAGCGGCAAGGTCACATTTTTAAGTATGTTCCGCCACGGCATAAGCAGATCCTTCTGCGGCATGAATGCCGCCGTGCCGGTCGCCTCTTTCGGTGTTTTCCCGTTTATCGTGATACTGCCCTTATATTCCGTTTCAAGACAGGTCATAAGACGGAACAGCGTGCTTTTTCCACAGCCGGACGCACCGATAACGGTAATTATATCATTCTTTTCAGCCGAAAACGACAGATCCTCAAGCAGAAGATAATCGTCCTCCTTATAGCCGAAGGTGACATTGTTAAACTCAACAAAGGACATCTTATATATCCTTTTCGACTATCTTATAGTTGTGCATAAGCGGACCACTGCCCTTGCCTAAATCCAGCTTTGCGGCGATCGCTCCCGCAAGATATTCCTTTGCGTTTGTGACAGCCTGTACCTTATCTGACGTTAAAGCAAGGTTGCAGGCTATGGCAGATGAGAATGTACAGCCTGTGCCGTGCGTATTCGGATTATCTATGCGCTTGCCGTTTATCCAGTGATTTTCACCGCCGACATAAAGCAGATCGTCGGCTGTATCGTCAAGATGACCGCCCTTTATTACTATTCCGACGGTTGAAGGGAGCTTTTCGGAAAGCACCTTTGCCGCCTTTTCCATTTCTTCTCTTGTTGTTATCTTCATACCGGTCAGTACCTCAGCCTCCGCAAGATTCGGCGTGATAATATCCGCAAGAGGAAGAAGCCTTGTCATAAGTGCGTCTGTAGCGTCCTCGCTGATAAGACGACTGCCGCTGGTCGCTACCATTACAGGATCGGCCACTATATTCACAGCCTTGTATTCTTTCAGCTTTTGCGCTATCGCCTCGATTATTTCAACATCGCTTACCATGCCTATTTTTACAGCATCGGGACGAATATCGTTAAATATGCAGTCTATCTGATTCTTCAGAAAATCAGCCGAGCTGTTCATAATACCGTATACGCCCGTTGTATTCTGCGCCGTAAGCGCCGTGATTGCGCTCATTGCGTACATTCCGTGCATCGTTATTGTCTTTATGTCAGCCTGTATTCCCGCACCGCCGCTGCAGTCCGAGCCGGCTATTGTAAGTATCTTTTTCATAATATCAAGTCCTTTCTTACTTTGTTGAACTTTCCGCTACTTTTTCGGCTTTAGCCTTTAAATCTATGACAGCAGACAAAATATCGTCAGCCGCAAAAATTGCCGACACTACCGCTACTCCGTCAAGACCAAGCCCCTCAAGCTGTGATATGTTATCCTTGTTTATGCCGCCTATCGCAACCACAGGTATTTTTACCGAATGTGCAACATCGGACAGTACCTTGTGATCTATCGCACCTGCGTCCGTCTTTGTCGAGGTCACAAATGCCGCACCGCTTCCGAGATAATCCGCACCGCCGTTTTCCGCCTCCAGTGCCTCTTTTACGTTATGAGCGGATACGCCTATTATCTTATCCGCTCCGAGATATTCTCTTGCGGCTTTTATGTCAAGGTCGTCCTGTCCCAGATGAACACCGTCTGCATCGATTTCCTTTGCCAGTTTTACATTATCGTTGATAATAAGCGGAACATTGTACTGCTTACATATCGGCTTCAGCTTAAGAGCAATCTCTCTGAAATGCTCATATTCCGTGTGCTTTTCACGAAGCTGGAATATTGTAACTCCGCTCTTTATCGCCTGCTTTGCCTGTGACAGAAATTCCTCGTCACTGTTGCTCCACGCTCTGTCGCTTACCGCATATAAAAGCATCTGCTTTGGTGCTATGTTCATATATAAACTCCTTTCGGGCAATAAAAAACGCATACGGAACACCACCGTATGCGCAGTTTTACTTACGTTGGCATTACCCAAATCAAGTTATCGGTCGGAAATTTCATTTCCCTCTCAGCCTGTCAAACAAGCTCCCGTTCGCTTTTTTCAGTTGTCTGATACATTGTACAACAAAATATGTTCGTTGTCAATGTCAAAATCTGTAACTTGAATTGTTTCTGCCGTATTTTTTTCGTCTGTCTTGACGCAGATGCTTATAAAGTAATCTTCATTATTAAAATGTGTGCCGTAATGATAAAAAACCGCACCGCTTTCAAAAAGCGTCCTGCTGTTTTCCTCATCAAAGCACTTCATCTTCAAATCGGAGCCTACCCCTTCGCCTGTCATTTTGGCATAGCTCTCTTTGAGCGTCCACAGCCGTGAGAATGTCTTGTCGCTGTCCGCCGAAGTCAGAATACGATTCACTTCGCTGTCGCCGTAGCACCTTTTCATAACAGCACCGCTTGTACGGCGCACGCTCTCGCAGTCAACCCCTACAGGAGTTTTTGACAAAACAGTCACAGCAAGTCCGTCACAGTGAGAAATGCTGAAATAAACAGGATTGCCCTTGATATACGGCTTTCCGTTTTCGGCTTTTGCTATATCGCTTTGTGAAAAATCAAGTCCGATATGAGAAAACGCTTTTTCAAGCAGTAATATTCCGCATTTATGAGAATAATCGTGATAGCCGGATTTGATTACGGATTTTCTCTTTATCGGCGATACGAATATAAGAGGTTTTCCAACGTTCATCAGCAAAGCCCCAATTCAAGAAAATCATTTATGTTCTTCCACAGCACCTTTTCCTTGACATCCTCACCGAGCGGTATCCTATCAAGAAATTCAAGGTCCTTATCTGCTCTCCACATAGGATAATCCGTGCCGAAGAACACCCTGTCGCAACCGAACCTGGTAATAAGCTCTGCGGCTTTTTCGGGCGTCATCGCATAAAAAGAGCTGCTGGTATCTACCCATATATTATCAAGTCCCACAAGCTCATGCTCTGCCTTCTCCCACTCAGACCATCCTCCGAAATGAGCGGCAATAAAGCGGGTATGCGGATATTTTCTTGCTATATCCGCCATAAGCGATGGATTTGAGAATTTATATCGTTTATCACCCGTATGAATAAGAAACGGGAGCTTATCTCCCACTGCGTCATAAATGTGGCAGGCTTTCTCATCATTGATAGCAAAATTCTGAAAATCGGGGTGCAGCTTTATACCGTGAAGCCCCAGTGAAATAAGCCTGTCGATCTCCTCTTCCATGCCTTTCATATCCGGGTGAAGCGAGCCGAATCCTATCAGCTTGTCAGGATATTTTGCTACCGACTGAACAATGAAATCATTTATCCTCTTTACCTGGTGCGGCACAGTAGCAACCGACTGAACAACATACTTTGACACCCCGCATTCGCTACCTTGATTTATCAGTGAATCTGCTGTGCCGTCAAAGTTCATATAAAGGTCATAGAACCTGCCTATATTATCTGTCGCTTTCTGTGCAATCTTATCGGGAAAAATATGAGCGTGTGCGTCTATTATATATTTACTGTAACTTAACATATCATTCTCCTTAATAATATGCCGTAAATGTGATAAAACGGCGGTGTACCATTGTGTACACCGCCGTCTGTAACGAAAAATCAATTATTCTTCGTCTTCAGGAACATAATTCATAATAGCATCAATACCTGCGCTGGTAAGTTCATATTCCTTTTCCAGCTTTTCAAGGTACTCAACGCCCTTAGGCTCAATGTGGTAATAAACACGTGTACGTCTTCTGCCTACCAGTTCGAGACGGTCAGCAATAAGCTCCTTGTCAAGAAGTCTGTAGAGCGTAGGATACATAGAACCTTCTGTGATTCTGAATGTACCGTTACTTCTCTTGCCGATTTCCTGAGTCAGCTGATATCCGTACATTTCTTCACCGTTTAAAAGATGAAGAATGAGCATTTCAAGCGTGCCTCTTTTAAAGTTTTCCTTAATTCCCATCATAAGATAACTACCTCCTTATCTTTAGTTTATATTATTACACATTCAAATAAAATTGTCAATATTCTTTGTAACTTTTTCGTAAAATATACACATTCAAAAATAATTTCTCACGTAATTCAGCAATTTTTGCGCGGTTTAGGCGAAATCTCGTCGATATAGTTATTAATTAAACATACAACTTAATATCAAATTCAACAAATCATGCTAAAAATGCTCGAAAAGCGCAAAATCAAGCATTATTGAAAAGCAACCGAAATATTTTAGTATTCATAAATATAAGGCTGAGAGATTTTGTTAGCAATTATTTTGTACAAAATTCAAATAATCCTGTTCATTCATAGGCTTTGAAAAGTAATAACCCTGGAGATATTCAACGCCTTTTTCCGTGAGCAGGTCTGCTTGTTCTTTGGTTTCCACACCCTCTGCCACTATTGAAATACCAAGACCGTTTATCATTGCTATACAGCTGTTAAGTATAGTTATCGGTTTTTCGCAGTTGTCTTCAAAGCACGGCCATATAAGGCTCTTATCCAGTTTTATTATATCAAATCCCGTATTTGCCATCTGCGACAGATTGGAATATCCCGTTCCGAAATCATCCATAGAAAAGCCGCAACCCATCGACTTTAACCTTGACATATTAAGATCCAGCAGTTCGCCCGCTTCAACCGCCGCAGTTTCGGTTATTTCAAGATTGAAGAAATCAGAACTTATCCCATATCTGCTCATACAGTCATACAGTCTGTCCGGCAGTGAGATATCAACGCTCTGCACCGCAGAGATATTGACCTCTATGTACTCTACTCCGTACTGCTTTATATCGTTCTGTGCGGCAAAGCGGCAGACATTTTCAACAACGGCATTTCCGAGGTCTGAAATAAGCCCCATACGCTCAGCCATCGGAATAAATATCTCAGGCGATATAAAGCCGAGCGTTTCTTTGTCTTTTAGTCTTACAAGCGCTTCTGCCGATACAAACTTTTTCTTCACCGTTGAATAAATCGGTTGATAGTATACTTCAAGCCCGTTATTTTTTACAGCGTACTGCAAAAGCTTTTCTACTCCGGCAAGATAGTTAATTTCGTCTATTATTGCCTCGCTTACCACCAGAATAGAACGCTCGGATTTGCTCTTTGTATGGAGTATATGCGTCATAAGTTCGGTGATTTTCTCAACGCTGTCGGCATATTTCGGACATTCGATAAAAGTAAGTTTGAATGAAGTGTTTACCTTTACGCCTGCCGAGGTTGAAAACTCAGCCTTGTCAAAATCCGATTTTATCAGTTTTTCGCAGCAGGTTTTATGCTTTACAATAAAGCTTATGCTGTTATCCGCCGTATGGTAAAAGTCCGAGTGCAGAATGCCGGACAGCTTCAACGCCGACCAGCCGAGAATATTATACACCTCGTTTACGCCAACGGAATTTTTGAGAAGTTCGGAATTTGTCAGCGTAAATGTTACTATATAAAATCCTTTACCGTTTTCACAACGCTCGTTCAGCATCATTTCAAACGCATGACGGTTCAGCGCACCGATCACATCGGCGTCATTATATTCACGAGGATTTTCTATAGACAGGAAGATGAACAACTGCATAAGCGAAACGCCCATTGATTCAATAAGCAATGTCGGATTGAGTATCTGCACTATTCCTATCGCAACCCAACCCGAAACGCCGCACAGTGCGATAATCATTATATGCCCCGGCATAGTTCTGCGGCGGCGGATTATCGTTATGACGGTCCATAAGGCATATACGCAAAGGCAGCAATACATAACCGTTACCACAGGACCGTAAGAATACATACCGTCGTCGCCGACGTGATACTCAATATCTCCGAAAGCTGTCACTACAAATGCAAAAACAGTAGGCAGTATTCTTACAATCAGCTCTACAGCCTTATATCGTTTCTGTTTACGCGTCTGAATATCAACATATATGAACAGGAACATAAGTATCAGCACAAGCGTGCAGATAAATAACTGATGCGCCAGTCTGTTGACAAAAGGAGGGATAGTATCAATATTGTACAGCGTATATATCGTGAAAACTTCCATAAAGCTGAATATAAGCGATACGCTCAGATACAGCGTATAAATTCTTGTAGATAACAGCTTGATGTGTTTATTCGTAAAATAAACAAAAGCCAATGTCAGCATAACGCAAAACGAAACTATCTGAACTCCTAAATTCACACAAATCCCTCCAGACTTCCTTCAATAATTATACGTTCAATGAGATAAAAAGTCAAGAAAAAAGACCGCCCTTGCGAGCGGTCATAAAATATATAATACCCGATTATTATACTGTTATCAGCCTACCATACTGCCTGATATAAGCTGTGCAAACTCATAGCACACAATGTCAGGGTTTGCTACACTCTGCATCTTATCAATAAGCTTGGGTAAGTTTGCGGATATTTCTGTGCTGAACGCTTCAAGAGCGGCACTGTCAGAAATATCAACAGAATTTGAGCTGTTGATTTCGGGGAGAGCTTCCTCGGTATATCCTACTTCCTTGCTGTCAACCTTCAGCGTGAACATATCCGTGCCGTTTGAAGCAACTGCGATATCAAATGTTCCGTTATTGCCGTCCATAGCAACATTCAGCTTAACTTCAAAGGTTTCGTTGTCATCGGTCGTAACCTTGAAGCTATATGTGCCGTTGCCGTTTGTAGCGTCAAATGAGAAATCAGCTGTGATAACAGTCTGACCGTCTGCCGTAACAGATGCGGTACCTGTGTAGTTATTGCCGTTTACTGTGCCCTTTGCGCCTGCATAGATATTTGTGCTGCTCGTGATCGTAGCGTTTACGGAATATTCAAACTGTGCCTTGTCAGAGAAAGTTACAAGAACAGCTTCAATAGCGTCAACTATAGATATCTTTCTGCCGATAATGTTGTTATCCTTAACATAAACGATCATTGAAGCTGCTACCTGACTAAGTTCTTCCTCTGTAGCGTCCTTTATCGAATCGGTCATAAGAGTCTTGAGATACTGGAACGAAGCATTATCGATACCAAGCTGTGAAAGGATATCCATAATCTTGCTTTCATTTTCTACCGCATCAAGTACGTCTGTACAGAAAGCAATCACCTTTTCAACTGTAAAATCAATTGTGTATGATGTGCAATCAACGGTGCTGTCTGACATTTTGAATGAATCGGACTTGTTTTCAACACTTGTAAAATTGTTGAAATAAGCTTCGGTAATAATGTCAACGATCTTGTCAAATGTTTCGTCATCTATATTCTTCAGTATCTCTTCATAATTTGTCGATGCCGAAGGAGCTTCCGCTACATCTGAAACGGTAAGAATACCGCTGAAATCAGAGCTTCCGGATGAAATATCCTTTAATGATGAGGAAAGCTCATTAAGATCCATTACTATGTACTTATCCGTAAGTTCGGGTACTGTGTAATATACCTTTCCGTCTGCAAGCCAGAAATTAGCATTCATATAAGTATTGTCGCCTGCACTGAAAGTAAGCGATCCCGATCCCTTTTCAGCTGCGCTGTCAACATTGCTTTTAGCTGTTATAACCGTAGGCGCAATATCGACATCAGAACCTATCAGATCCTTCGATACATTTATGGAAATAGTCTGTTCAAGACCGGTCTTGACATTCTTGGCACTGTTAAATAATTCATCGGCTTTCTTTTCGGCAGATGCAAAATAATTTCTTTCTAATGCTTCGTAACCGCTTGCATTGTTCTTGAACAGATTAAGGCAGGCAAAAACCACGCCGCCTGCAACAATTGTAATTGCAAGAATTATAAGAATTATCGGCAATACCTTGCTTTTTTTCTGAGGAGGTACAACTGCAAAGCTGCCTGCATCATATGCGGGCATACCCTGAGGTGTATACTGTCCCTGAGCCTGAGCGAACTGCGCCTGCTGTGAATACTGTCCGGGCTGAGGCTGATTGTCTTGAGCGTACTGGTTGTACTGAGGCTGTGCCTGCTGAGCGAACTGCTGGGGCTGTGCCTGCTGAGCGTACTGGTTGTACTGGGTCTGTGCCTGCTGAGCGTACTGCTGAGGCTGTGCCTGCTGAGCGTACTGCTGGGGCTGTGCCTGCTGAGCGTACTGCTGGGTCTGTGCCTGCTGAGCGTACTGCTGAGGCTGTGCCTGCTGAGCGTACTGCTGAGGCTGTGCCTGCTGAGCAAACTGCTGGGACTGTGCCTGCTGAGCAAACTGCTGGGGCTGTGCCTGCTGTTCGGGCTGTTCGCTGAACTCATTGAGAGCCTCCTGCCAGTTGGGCTGCTGTTCATTCATGTTGTTATTTTCCATGATGTGTCCTTTCAAGATGTAAATTGATATATTTCCTGTTAAAAAATACGGCTAACCGCATTATTTGCTAACATTTTACCATAAAAACGGCTTAAAAGCAAGTCGGCAATATAAAAATTATATGACGAGGAACATTTTTTCAGATGATATAAGAATATTTATTGCCGTAAGACGGGAGATTTGTTAAATATAAACAAGAAAACTGCTGCAATTTTTACAATTGCAGCAGTCAAATAATTAAATCAGCTTATATTTTGCTTTCATTTTCAGTATACGCAGGACGCTTTCATCCAGACGTGCCATACTTATTTCGCCATCTGTTATCGCATTCATTACTCCGTTGAACGCTTCATCAAGATTTTGCGGCATAAGAACGATATCAACCCCCGCTTTTACTGCGGTTACTGACGCCTCGGCAGATGTGTAGTTATCGGCAACAGCACCCATAGCCATTGCATCCGTGATTACCACCCCGTCATATCCCAGCTCATTGCGCAGTTTTTCGGTTATCATCATTTCTGACATTGACGACGGAAGATTGTCATTTGTTACGTTCACTGCGGTTATATGAGATACCATAACCATATCAGTTTTTGGAAGTGACGCTGTGAACGGGATAAGCTCGCAGACTTTAAGCTCGTCCCACGTTTTTTCTATGCTCACATATCCCGAATGCGTATCGTTCATTGTGTCGCCGTGTCCGGGAAAGTGCTTTAATGTTCCCATAATACCGCTGTCGTGCATTCCGTCAAGCTGAGCCGAAACCATCTCAGCAACAAGCGACGGGTCACTGCCGTAAGAGCGATCCCCTATCACTATATTCTGCGGATTTGTATTGATATCGGCAACAGGAGCAAAATCAAGGTTGAAACCGAGCTTTTTAAGGTACAAGCCAATCTGCCTGCCGACTTCTTCTGCTTTTGACACATCGTCTGTTTTTCCTATATCAGCCATACTTTTATAACTTGCAACGTCATAATAACCGGAATTCGCAACGCGGGCAATGCTTCCACCCTCTTCATCAACAGCGATGAACAGCGGATATTTACTGCTACTTTGCAGGCCGGATATAAATTCAGGCAACTGCTCCGCTCCCGTGATATTCCTGCTGAAAAGCACTACGCCGCCGACAGGATATTCTTCAAGCCGGCTGATAACCGTATCACAAACCTTATCTGTCGCAGATGCGGTTTCCGCATTCCCCTTTATGGCAAGAGCTTCGGGACGGACAATAAACAACTGCCCTACCTTTTCTCTCAGCGACATTTTGCCAAGAACGTCTTTTGCGGTATGTACCACGGTTTCATTATCGTTGAAAATAAATTTTTCGGTACTTGCATTTTCATCAACTACTGTCACTCTCTGTGCACACGATGATGTAAGAATTATGGAAAGCGACATAAGTATTGTGGCTACTTTTTTCGTAAATTTTTTCATTTTTATTTCTGTGCCATACACAGCTTGTAATAGTCGCCCTTCTTAGCCATAAGTTCATCGTGCGTGCCGGCTTCGGTAATGCCCTTGTTGCTGATGAACATTATCTTGTCGCAGTTTTTGATCGTTGAAAGTCTGTGAGCGATTATAAAACTTGTTCTGCCTTTCAACAGCTCCTGAAGACCCTTCTGCAATTCCTTTTCGGTTTTTGCGTCGATAGATGAGGTTGCCTCGTCAAGAATCAGTATCTTCGGGTCGGAGATAAGCGTTCTTGCAAAAGATACAAGCTGACGCTGACCACCCGAAA
>OIZW01002071.1_pt1 | contig 10779 bp, 6 predicted proteins | sample 1588581 | NCBI WGS metagenome assembly OIZW01 (sample SAMN03283266) | human gut metagenome | biome: human-associated habitat; material: feces | host: Homo sapiens | place: USA | collected 2013 | reverse complement strand
AGTCCACCTCGGTGCCGGTGAAGCTCTCGGGGCTGTACTCGAAGAGGAAGTTGCCATCATACTCCTCGCTCAGCTGCTTGACCAGCTTTGCGCCGTCCATGGCGATCTGCTTAATCTCCTCCTTAGACTTGTGGAACACCTGCTCGCGCTGGGCGACGGAGGTGGAATTATAGAAGTGGATGACCGCACGGGGTGCGCCCTTGACAGCCTCGAAGGTGCGGCGGATGATATGGTCGCGGCACTGGGTCAGCACCTGCACGGTGACATCGTCGGGGATCATGTTCTTCTCGATGAGGGTACGGAGGAACTCGTACTCCGTCTCGCTGGCGGCCGGGAAGCCGACTTCGATCTCCTTGAAGCCAATTTTGACCAGCATCTGGAAGAATTCCAGCTTTTCCTCGAGGCTCATGGGGACGATAAGGGCCTGATTACCGTCGCGCAGGTCCACGCTGCACCAGGTGGGAGCTTTCTCGATGTGGTCTTTCTTGACCCAGCTGTCATAGCCGGCGGGGACCGGGTAATATCCCGGTGCGTACTTGGTAGCGTCCATCATAATTCTTGTCCTCCATTTTTGCTGTGTCAACCTCTCGGTCTCGCATTCGCTCGACAGGGCCGGGTTACGGCAGCGCGTCAGCGCTGACTGAGAGGTTGACTCCTTTTATCAAACGAAAAGGCTCCCGTCTCTCAAAGGACGAAATCCCCTGAGAGACGAGAGCCTGTAATTTCTGTTACAGGGCACCCGTGGTACCACTCTCTTTGCTGTGCCAAAAGCACAGCCGCTCTGCACGATCGGCTTTTTGAGGCGAATCGCTGCCCTTATAACGGTGGGCTTCCGTCAGGACCTACTGTCTGCTTCAGTTCTGCCGCTCAGGGGCCAGTAACCGAGACCCTCTGCACCGCCTTGCACCATCCGGCGGCTCTCTGCACGCAGAAGAAAATCGTTTTTTCCCCGTCAACGCATTTGCGCTTTGTTCAAAGTGGTTTCATTTTAGCAAAAGCCGCCGCCCCTGTCAAGCAGTTTGACTCACATTGAAAATGAAACGATTTCACATAAATAGCAGCATAAATTTTCAAAATTTGCGGGTGGATTCTTTGCTTTGTTAAGAATCTGCGAAGTTTTTGCAAAGTTCGCCTCGAAACGCTGGTTTCTGAAATGGCGTCGTGGTATGCTGTTTGCAACGTAAGGAGGGACCCCCATGAAAGAAGTCAAGACCCCCAAAAAGCCATTGGCTATTTACTACGCCATTGTATTACTGGTGCTGATGCTGCTCAACTTCGTGCTCGTGCCGTGGATGAGCGAACGGCAGGTAAAAGAAGTGGACTACGGCACCTTCATGTCTATGACCGAGGACAAAGACATCGGCCGGGTGGATGTGGAATCGAACCAAATCATCTTTACTGATAAAGACGAAAAGCAAATTTACAAGACCGGCCTGATGAACGACCCTGACCTGACCCAGCGCCTCTACGACGCAGGCGCACAGTTTTCCAGCGAGATCGTCGAGCAGGCTTCGCCGCTGATGAGCTTTCTGCTGAGCTTTGTGCTGCCCATCGTCCTCTTCGTCTGGCTGGGCAATTTCATGAACAAAAAGCTCATGGAAAAGGCCGGCGGCGCGAACTCGATGATGTTCGGCGGCGTGGGTAAGTCCAACGCCAAGGTCTACGTCCAGTCCACCCACGGCATCCGCTTTACGGATGTGGCCGGCGAAGATGAGGCCAAAGAGAACTTACAGGAGATCGTCGATTATCTGCACGACCCTAAGAAATACGAAGAGATCGGTGCCTCGATGCCCAAGGGCATCCTGCTCGTCGGCCCTCCGGGTACCGGCAAGACCATGCTGGCAAAGGCCGTGGCGGGCGAATCCAACGTGCCGTTCTTCTCCATCTCCGGCTCGGAGTTTGTGGAGATGTTCGTGGGCATGGGCGCGTCCAAAGTCCGCGATTTGTTCAAGCAGGCCAAGGAAAAAGCCCCCTGCATCGTGTTCATCGACGAGATAGACGCCATTGGCCAGAAGCGCAACAGCGGCCAGCTGGGCGGCAACGACGAGCGTGAGCAGACCCTGAACCAGCTGCTCACCGAGATGGACGGCTTCGAGGGCAACAGCGGCGTCATCATCCTCGCGGCCACCAACCGTCCGGATTCCCTTGACCCGGCTCTGACCCGTCCCGGCCGCTTTGACCGCCGTGTTCCTGTGGAACTGCCCGACCTCAAGGGCCGCGAAGAGATCCTGAAGGTCCACGCCAAGAAAGTCGCTCTTGCCCCCGGCATCGACTTCAACACCGTGGCCCGGATGGCCTCCGGTGCCTCCGGCGCAGAGCTGGCCAACATCGTCAACGAAGCCGCCCTGCGGGCCGTGCGCGCTGGCCGCAAGAGCGTGACCGAGGCCGACCTCGAGGAGAGCATCGAGGTGGTTATTGCCGGCTACCAGAAGAAGAACTCCATCCTCACCGACAAGGAAAAGTGCATCGTAGCCTACCATGAGATCGGCCACGCACTGGTGGCGGCGCTTCAGAATCACTCCGCACCCGTGCAGAAGATTACCATCATCCCCCGCACCTCGGGCGCACTGGGCTACACCATGCAGGTCGAAGAAGGCAACCACTACCTGATGACCAAGGAAGAGCTGGAAAATAAGATCGCCACCCTCACCGGCGGACGTGCTGCCGAGGAAGTGGTGTTCGGCTCTATCACCACCGGCGCGTCCAACGACATCGAGCAGGCCACTAAGCTTGCCCGCGCCATGCTCACCCGTTACGGCATGAGCAAAGAGTTCGACATGGTGGCCCTGGAGACGGTGAACAACCAGTATCTGGGCGGCGACACCTCGCTGGCCTGCTCGGCGCAGACCCAGCGCGAGATCGACCAGCGGGTCGTGGAGCTGGTAAAGGCCCAGCACGAAAAGGCCGTCAAGATCCTCACCGACAACCGTGCAAAGCTCGACGAGCTGGCGAAGTACCTTTATGAAAAGGAGACCATCACCGGCGACGAGTTCATGGCTATCCTTGAGGAAAAAGATTCCAGCGAAAATTAAAATAGGATCTCTGCAATAATCCAGCCGCCGTATCCGTATTCATTACAGATACGGCGGTTTTCTGATACGCTGTACCGCGAATAAAACAGAAATTCGGGGACTTGTCCCCCTACAGGAGGATACTACTATGAGACTGCTCAACAAGAACACTGCCCGCCGCGCCGCTGCTGCTGCCGCGCTGCTGACCATGACCGCCGCCATGAGCGTGGGTGCCTTTGCTGCCGACGCCGAGGACGTGACCGTTGCCGGTTATCTGCCCCCTCAGTCGTCCGAGGTCATGGTTCAGGGTGACATCGCTCTCCACTCTGACGTTCCGGTGGGGGAGGTAGACCCCAACTACGGCGGCTACGCTTCCCCGGTGGAGAACCCCATTCAGGGCAACGTGATGATGATCTCCGACGAGACTCCCCTGCCCTCTGACACGCCGGTGGAGAAGAGCGAAGCCCGCTACACCGTCAAGGGCCTGCTGGGCAAGCAGGTGCTCTACACCGCCCGTCAGGAAGGCCGCGTGCTGACGCTGGACGCCCCCGATGATAACGCCACCTTCCGCACCACCATCCTCGACATGCAGACCCTGATGAATCAGGGCGTAAGCACGCTGGTGCTCAAGACCGGCAAGACTTCCACCACCCTGAACCTGACTCTGCTGTGCCAGGATCAGAAGCCCGGCACCCGGGTCACTCTGCGCCACCTCGGCAGCAGCGCTCACCTCACCGTGGGCTTCCGCAGCCGCCGCGACCTCATCGTTGGCCGATAAGCTTTTCCCTCTCTCCTCTTCGTTTTCCATAGATACTTTTTCCCTCAGACGCAAAAGACCCCCGCTGCAAACACAGCGGGGGTCTTACTGTTTATCAAATGGTTCCGTCCGAGCCGTTCTCGCTCTGCTCCGATGCATAGAGCACCATCAGGTGGTTTGCAGATGCTTCGAGCTGGCTCTTGGCCTGACGGAGGTTCGCTTCTTCTGTCTCGTTCATCTTCTCGGGTTTATCCTTCCGCAGGCAGCGGCGGAGGTTCGCCACATCGGCTTTGATGCGGTTTTTCTCCTCCTTGTCCAGCTCCTTCTTGCACTTGGAGAGGGCCTCGTCCACCTTATAAGCCAGAACCTCGGCCTGATTGTGGAGGTCAAGCCGCTCTTTGCGGCGGCTGTCCTCGGCCTCGTAGGCGGCGGCGTCGGCCATGGCGCGCTGGATTTCATTCTCCGAGAGGTTCGTGCTGCCGGTGATGGTGATGTTCTGCTCCCGGCCGGTGCCGAGGTCTTTGGCCGAGACTTTCACGACGCCGTTGACGTCAATATCAAAGGTGACTTCGATTTGGGGCTTGGACGAAAAGCTGGCCCGGATGCCGTTCAGCTTGAACTTGCCGAGGCTCTTATTGTCGCGGGCGAAATGCCGCTCACCCTGCAGGACGTTGATCTCCACACTGGTCTGCATGGGGCGGGCCGTGGTGAATATCTGGCTCTTGCGGGTGGGTATCATGCTGTTGCGGGTGATGAGGGGGGTCGCCACGCCGCCCAGTGTCTCGATCGAGAGGGTCAGCGGGGTGACGTCCATCAGCACAAGGCCCTGCGCCGCTGCACCAGAAGCGCCAGCCAGCTTGCCGCCGCCCTGTAACAGACCGCCCTGCACAGCGGCACCCATCGCCACGCATTCGTCGGGGTTGAGGCTGTGGCTCGGTTCACAGCCCAGCAGTTCCTTCACCTGACGCTCGACGGCAGGCATCCGGGTGCTGCCGCCGACGAGAAGGACTTTGCCCAGCTGCGAGGCCGAGATGCCGGCATCCCGCAGTGCATTCTGCACCGGGGCCACCGTCCGTGCCAGCAGGTCGCCGGTCATCATCTCGAACTGGGGGCGGGAGATGGTCAGATCGAGGTGGTGGGGGCCGTCCTTGCCCACAGCGATGAAGGGCAGATTGAGCTGGGCCGAGAGGGCGCTGGACAGCTCTTTCTTGGCCTTTTCGGCCTCTTCCTTCAGGCGTCCCATGGCGGCGGGGTCGCGGGAGAGGTCGATGCGGTCCGATTTCTTGAACTCTGCCACGGCGTATTCCACGATGCGCTGGTCGAAGTCGTCGCCGCCGAGGCGGGTATCGCCGCCGGTGGCCAGCACCGTAAAGGTGCCGTCTTCGATCTCGATGATGGAGACGTCGAAGGTGCCGCCGCCGAGGTCGTAGACCAGGATCTTCTGGGGCGCTTCGTTGTCAAGGCCGTAGGCCACAGCGGCGGCGGTAGGCTCATTGATGATGCGCAGGACGTTCAGGCCTGCGATGCGGCCCGCATCCTGGGTGGCCTTGCGCTGGCTGTCGTCAAAGTAAGCGGGGACGGTGATGACGGCCTCCGTCACCGGCTCACCCAAGTAGCTCTCGGCGTCGCGGCGTATCTTGGTCAGTATCATGGCGCTGATCTCCTGCGGAGTCAGGTCTTTGCCGTCGATGTGGACGCGGTAGTCGCTGCCCATATGCCGCTTGATGCTGGACACCGTCCGGCCGGAGTTGGTGGCAAGCTGGCGCTTTGCCGCGCCGCCCACCAGACGCTCGCCGTCTTTGGTGAACGCCACCACGCTGGGGGTGGTGCGCTCTCCCTCTGCGTTGGTGATGACGACGGGCTTGCCGCCCTCCACCACTGCCACGCAGCTGTTCGTGGTGCCAAGGTCAATACCGATCACTTTGCTCATTCTGGTCGTCCTCTCTGTTTTTGCGACGCGCATATTTTTCCTTCAATATCATATCGGTTCCGTATGACGATTTCTTAGAGCATTTGTAAAGATTCTGTGTTTCCGCTCATTCTCTCTCGAGCAGCTGGCGGATGACGGCCTCCGTCTCGTCCAGCCAGCTCTGGGCCGTCTCGTCCCCTTCTTCTTTGCGGACGAGGAAGCCCTGCTTCGCCTCAGCCAGCTGAGCCAGCGCCTTTTTGCGGGAGATATACTGGGTCTCATACTGGGCCACCCGCAGGCAGACCTGCGGCATATAGGCGATGTCGGGGGTGGCGGCGCAGAGTTTCTGAGCCTTGCGGTAGGCCCGCAGAGCCGCACCGGCCCCCTTTCCCTGCACCATGGCATCGTCGCCCAGCGCCACCCATGCGGCCACATCGCCGGCGTCGGCAGCTTTTTTCCAGAACTTGCGGGCCTGTGCAGGGCTCTTGCGGCAGCCCCGGCCCTCGTAGAGCATCTCGCCCATCATGGCAAGGCCCTCGGCGCAGCCCTCTTCGGCAGAGAGCTGATAATAATGCATCGCGTCGTCCCAGCGCTCCTCGGCCATGGCACGGTTGCCGGCCCGCAGCTCCGCTTCGCCCGGCTCATCGGTGTCGTGGCTGGCGTGGAGCAGACCGTTCAAAAGCGAGCAGTCCAGCGTGGCAGAGCTGGTCCATGGGTCGATGACCACGCCGTCGATGCTGTCCGAGTCCAGCGCCATCTGCATGGCGGAAGCCAGAAGCCGTTCCGCCATGGGGCGGCTGGCCGTGCCTTTATCGGCCTCCGCCATCTTCACTGAGGTGAACACCGGCAGGTAGCACCGGCCCTTCTGGGTACGCAGGGTCCAAGGCTGCAGGTCTTTCGCTTTCTCCGCCGGGACAGGATGCTCCGCCCACGGGGCGGCCCCGTCCGGCTGGTCGGACGCAGCTTCCAGCGGCACCAGGACCCTGGTGTCCAGCTCGAGGGCATAGTTGATGGCGTTCATCAGCGCCCAGAAGCTCTCCTCGTTCTGGCCCTTATAGAGCGCTGCCACAGCCCGCTCTATCGCCGGACAGCCCGTACCCAGCGGCCCGTATTCCGGCAGCTTTTTGTGGTCTGCCGCGCCCACCGGGCGCAGCCGCAGCCGTGCCGCACCATCTTTTGCCATTGCATCCACCATTCTTTCCGTTGAGATTCCTTTCCAGTATAGCAGGATTTTCCGGTTTTCTCAATCTCCGGAGCCGAAATCTGCATCCAGAGCCGGTTTTCTTTGGCAAAAAACATAGCATTCCTGTTGGGAGTGCGTTATAATAAGGAGCGTCTCGACTAAATGTATGAAAGAAAGGGAGTATCGAGCCTTGAACAAAATGCTTCGCTATCTCAGCGACTACAAGCGCGAGAGCGTGCTTGCACCGCTTTTCAAGATGCTGGAAGCTACGTTTGACCTGTTCGTGCCGCTTGTGATGGCCGACATCGTCAACGTGGGTATCGCGGCCCACGATTTCCACTACATCCTCGTGCGGTGCGGCATCCTGCTGCTTCTGGCCATCGTCGGCCTCACGTGCAGCCTGACGGCCCAATACTTCTCGGCCAAAGCCGCCGTGGGTTACTCCACCGGCCTGCGTCATGCGCTGTTTGAGCACATCCAGACGCTGAGCTTTTCCGAGATGGACACCATGGGCACCAGCACCCTCATCACCCGGATGACCAGCGACGTCAATCAGGTGCAGAGCGGATTGAACCTCTTCCTCCGCCTGTTCCTGCGCAGCCCCTTCGTGGTGATTGGCGCCATGATCATGGCCTTTACGGTCAACTTCCGTGCCGCCCTCATCTTCGTGGTGGCTATCCCGCTGCTGAGCGTCGTGGTCTTCGGCGTCATGGTCATCACCCGTCCGCTTTATAAGTCGGTGCAGACCCGCCTCGACCGGGTTCTGGGCCTCACCCGCGAAAACCTGACCGGCGTGCGCGTCGTCCGCGCCTTCGACAAGGAAAGGAGCGAGGTGGACCGCTTCGAGGACGCCAATGAACTGCTGACCCAAATGCAGCTCCACGTGGGCCACATCTCCGCCCTGATGAACCCGCTGACCTACGTTATCATCAACCTTGCCATCGTGGCGCTGCTGTATGTAGGCAGCATCGAGATAAACATCGGCGGCATGGCCTCCGGCGACGTCATCGCGCTGGTTAACTACATGAACCAGATCCTGGTCGAGCTGGTCAAGCTGGCCAACCTCATCGTTCAGGTGAGCAAGGCTCTGGCCTGTGCAGGCCGTGTGCAGGCGGTTCTGGACACCAAGCCCGGCATGGAGTTCCCGGCTGAGCTCACCGGCAATGTTCCGGCGGAAAAGGCCGGCGACGCCGTCCGTTTCGACCATGTGAGCCTGACCTACAAGGGCGCAGGCGCACCCAGCCTCTCCGACATCAATTTCACCGCCAAGCGCGGCCAGACCATCGGCGTCATCGGCGGCACCGGCAGCGGCAAATCCAGCCTCATCAGCCTCATCCCCCGCTTCTACGACGCCACTGATGGCAGTGTGGAGATCATGGGCCGACCGGTCCGGCAGTACCCCCGCGCCGACCTGCGCGGCAAGGTGGCTGTGGTCATGCAGAGGGCCCAGCTCTTCGGCGGCACCATCCGCTCCAACCTGCTCTGGGGCAGCCAGAATGCCTCCGACGCCGACCTCTGGGCTGCGCTGGAAACGGCACAGGCTGCGGAGTTCGTGAAAGCCAAGCCCCTCGGCCTCGACGAGCCGGTGGAGCAGGGCGGACGCAACCTCTCCGGCGGTCAGAAACAGCGTCTGACCATCGCCCGCGCCCTCGTAGGCAAGCCGGACATCCTCATCCTCGACGACAGTGCCAGCGCACTGGACTACGCCACCGACGCGGCCCTGCGCAAGGCTCTGGCTGCTCTGCCGGGCGATCTGACCGTCTTCATCGTCAGCCAGCGCGCCGCCAGCCTGCAGCACGCCGACCAGATCATCGTGCTGGACGATGGCCGCATGGTGGGCCTTGGCCGTCACGCCGAGCTGCTGGAAAGCTGCCCGGTCTACAAGGAAATTTACGAGAGCCAGTTCAAGAAAGGGGATGCGCAGAAATGAGTGCAAAAGCAAAAAGCAAGCTGACCCCTGAACAGCAGAAGGCCACTATGACCCGGGTGCTGCAGAAAATCAAGCCCTACGGCTTCTTCGTGGTGTGCAGCCTCATCGTGGCCGCTGTGAGCGTGGCGGCCCAGCTGTATATTCCCATCCTCTGCGGCAGTGCCATCGACATGATGCTGGGCAAAGGTGCCGTGGACCACGCGGGCGTGCTGCGCATCATCTACGAGATCATCGTGGTGGCTGTTGTCGCCGCCTTTGCGCAGTGGCTGCTGAGCGTCTGCAACAACCGCATCACCTTCGCAGTCAGCCGTGACCTGCGCAACGCCGCCATGCGGAAGATCCAGACCCTTCCCCTCTCTTACCTCGACAGCCATCCATCCGGCGACATCGTGAGCCGGATGGTGGCCGACGTGGATACCTTCGCGGACGGCCTGCTGATGGGCTTCACCCAGCTGTTCTCGGGTGTACTGACCATCCTCGGCACCCTGCTCTTCATGTTGCAGCAGAATGTCCCTATCACGCTGGTGGTGGTCTGCATCACCCCCCTGAGCCTCGTTGTCGCCAGCTTCCTCGCAAAGCGCAGCTACAAGTATTTCCAGAGCCAGAGCACCGTGCGCGGCGAGCAGACTGCCCTTGTCAACGAGATGATAGAGGGTCAGAAGGTCGTGCAGGCCTTCGGCCACGAGGCCCAGAGCCTCGAGGCTTTTGACGAGGTGAATGGCCGACTGCAGAACGTGAGCCTGAAGGCCATCTTCTTCTCCAGCATGACCAACCCCGCCACCCGCTTCGTCAACAACATCGTCTACGCAGGCGTCGGCCTCGTGGGCGCGATCTATGCCGTAGCCGGAGGCATCACCATCGGCCAGCTGAGCATCTTCCTGAACTACGCCAACCAGTACACCAAGCCCTTCAACGAAATTTCCGGCGTCGTGACCGAGCTGCAGAACGCTCTGGCCTGCGCGGCCCGCGTGTTCGAGCTGCTGGACGCCGAAGACCAGACCCCCGAAGCGGAGAACGCCGCAAAGCTCGTGCCGGACGGCCACGTCCAGATCGAGGACGTCTCTTTCCGCTATCTGCCCGACCGCCCGCTCATTGAGGGCCTGTCTCTGGACGTCAAGCCCGGCCAGCGCATCGCCATCGTCGGCCCCACCGGCTGCGGCAAGACCACCCTCATCAACCTGCTCATGCGGTTCTATGATGTCAACGGCGGCTCCATCAAAGTCTCCGGCACCGACATCCGGGACGTGACCCGCGCCTCGCTGCGCGGCAGCTACGGCATGGTGTTACAAGATACCTGGCTCCGGGCCGGCACCGTGCGGGAGAACATCGCCTACGGCAAGCCGGACGCCCCCCTCGACGAGGTGGTGGCTGCGGCCAAGGCAGCCCATGCCGACAGCTTCATCCGCCGCCTGCCCAAGGGCTATGACACCGTCATCGCCGAGGACGGCGGCAACATCAGCCAGGGCCAGAAGCAGCTGCTCTGCATCGCCCGCGTGATGCTCTGTCTGCCCCCGATGCTGATTCTGGACGAGGCCACCTCCTCCATCGACACCCGCACCGAGGTGCGTATCCAGGCAGCCTTTGCCCGGATGATGCAGGGCCGCACCAGCTTCATCGTGGCACACCGCCTTTCCACCATCCGGGAGGCCGACGTCATCCTCGTGATGAAGGACGGCCACATCGTGGAGCAGGGCGACCACGATACCCTGCTGGCGCAGGGCGGCTTCTACGCCAAGCTCTACAACAGCCAGTTCGAGGGTGTGGAGACTTAACGCTTCAACTTATAGCAATTCAACTTTTTAATGCAGCAGCGGTGAATTGCATATCGCAAAGATGCCGTTTGAATGCTGCACTAATTTCTTGACTTGCGATAAAATTTGCGATAAACGATTTTTGGAAGGAATATAATCGTGTCGAAAGATGAATATTTGATTACAGATCCACCCCTTAAAGCGCTGACTGTTTTTGCGATGCCGATGATCCTTGGCA
>OIZW01002070.1_pt1 | contig 10782 bp, 9 predicted proteins | sample 1588581 | NCBI WGS metagenome assembly OIZW01 (sample SAMN03283266) | human gut metagenome | biome: human-associated habitat; material: feces | host: Homo sapiens | place: USA | collected 2013 | reverse complement strand
GGACGTAGCCAGCCGGGGCATCGACGTGGACGACGTGGACGCCGTCTTCAACTTCGACGTGCCGGAGGAGAATGAGTACTACGTACACCGCATCGGCCGGACGGGGCGGGCCAAGCGCCACGGCGTGGCCTATACGCTGCTGTCGGATTTCCCCAGCCGGATGCGGCTGGACGATATCGCCCGCAACACCCGCAGCCAGATCGTCTCCGCCAAGCTGGAGGAGGACGGCACGGTGGTTCCGCTGGAGAAGTAAGAGGTGGGGCTATGAATATTTGGAAACGGGGCGTTTGCCTGCTGCTGACGCTGGTGATGGCGGCGGCGCTGGCGGGCTGCGGCACCCGGCGGGAGCCGCAGACGCTGCGGGTATGCCTGCCGGAGCTGCCGGGGACGCTGGACCCGGCTATGGTCACCACGGACTCCGAGCGCATCGTGGTGAGCCATCTGTATGAGAATCTCATGAAGCTGTCCTCCGACGGGCAGGGCGGCAGCCGGGTGGAGGCCGGGGCTGTCCGGAAATATACCTGCACAGACAACAACGACGGAACCCAGACCTATACCTTCACCCTGCGGGACATGAAGTGGTCCGACGGGCAGAAGGTGACGGCGGCGGATTTTGTCTACGCCTGGCAGCGGCTGGCGGACCCGGCTACGGCCTCCCCCAATGCGGCGCTGCTGGAGATGGTGGCGGGGTATCGGCAGGTTCGCAGCAGCGGCGATGTCAGCAAGCTGCAGGTGTCGGCCCCGGAAGAGAACACCTTTGTGGTGACCCTTAGCAATCGGTGCGCCTACTTTTTAAGCGCCGTGTGTACGGCGGCGGCCACCATGCCGGTACGCAGCGAGCAGCCGAAGAACTGGCAGGCGGATCCCACGGCCCTGTGTACCAACGGGGCCTACCGCATCAGCGAATGGAAGAACGGTCTGCTGACCGCCACGGTACCGGAGAGCTACTACGACCAGCGGCGACTGCAAATGAGCACGCTGGTGTTCCGGTTCGAGACGGATGCGGCGATGAGGACGGAACTGCTGAAAAAGAACGAGGTGGATTTCGTACTGGGACTGTCCCCAGAGGAGCTGGCGGATGAGCCGGAGACATGGACACCGGACAGCTATCCTCAGGTGATGACGCTGCTGGTGAACCAGATGGCACAGAGCCTGGCCAGCGAGGAACTGCGGCAGGCCATGTCGCTGGTCATCGACCGGAACGCCTTGGCGGCGCTGACAGAGAGCCGTCTGGTGACTCTGGCGACCGGACTGATTCCCGGAGGGATACGTAACACCATGGGCGGAGACTTCCGCACGGAGAGCGGCGACCTCATGAACAACGACCCAGAGGCGCTGACGGCTGCCCGTGAGAAGGCGGCGGGGCTGATGCAGCAGGCCGGCCTGACAGACCCCAGCAGTCTGGCGGGGCTGGGGCAGGTGACGCTGCTGTATGAGGAGAGTGACGTCAACGCCAAGATCGCTCAGCTGCTGCGGGATACGTGGCGGGATCAGCTGGGTCTTGTGGTGACGCTGAAGGGCGTTACCGGCGAGGAGGTACAGCGGGATGTGGCCAGCGGCGAGTTTGCCATCGCTATGGTGACGCTGAAAAGCGACCGCAACGACGCCATGGGCCTGCTGCGGCAGTGGGCCAGCGGCAGCAAGGAGGGGGAGTTCTTCTACTCCCACGCCTACGATATGCTGATGGGTGTGGCGGCGGACTGCGGCGAGGTAGAGGTACGGGACGCCTATTTGGAGGATGCCGAGCGTCTGCTGCTGGAGACGGGGTATGTATGCCCCTTGTATTTTACCGGCCAGAGCAGCCGGCTCAGCAGCGCCTACACGGGACTGCTGACGGATGGTATCGGCGGATATTACTTCACCCATGTGGGTCAGCAGAGCAACGGATAACAGAATTGAAAAGAGCATCCTGTGAAGGAAATAGCCCTCACAGGATGCTCTTTTTCTTGGGAAAATGCCATGGGATGGGGCGTCCTCCCGGGAGGAAAGCCCCGTGGTGGGAGGCGGCAATTACCGGATGCCGGTAACGTGGTAGCCGGCGTCCTCCACGGCCTGACGCAGGGTGTCATCGGACACGTCGGGGGTGCAGGTGACGGCGGCGGACTTGGAGTCCAGATCCACGGTGGCCTCTACGCCGGGCAGGTCATTGAGGGCCTTTTCCACACGGCCGGTGCAGTGGGCGCACATCATGCCGTCAATATGGATGGTCTTGTTCACGGTATTCTCCTCCTTTCCTTGAGACTGGAACACGGCGCTCTCCGGCAGGGGAGCGGTGGGTACGGGATGGTCGGAAAAGACCGGGGGCTTCCAACCCCGCAGGCGCAGGGCGTTGGACACCACGCACACGGAGCTGAGGCTCATGGCGGCGGCGGCCAGCATGGGATTCAGGGTCAGGTGCAGGGCCGGATACAGGACACCGGCGGCCACGGGGATGCCGATGGAGTTATAGAAGAAGGCCCAGAACAGGTTCTGCTTAATGTTCCGCAGCACGGCGCGGGAGAGGTCCATGGCGGCGGGGATGTCCAGCAGGCTGCTCTTCATCAGCACCACATCCGCCGACTCGATGGCGATGTCCGTACCGGCGCCGATGGCAAGGCCCACATCGGCCTGCGCCAGCGCCGGGGCATCGTTGACGCCGTCGCCCACCATGGCCACCCGCTGACCCTGCTGCTGGAGCTGGGCCACGCACTTGGCCTTATCCTGCGGCAGCACCTGTGCGATGACCTGATCCACGCCGATCTGACGGGCGATGGCGTTGGCGGTGCGCTGGTTGTCGCCGGTGAGCAGCACCACTCGACGGCCCATGCGCCGCAGAGCAGCAATGGCCTTGGCGCTGTCGGGCTTCACCACATCTGCCACGGCTATACAGCCCAGCAGATGGCCGCTCTCGGCGAAGAACAGGGGCGTTTTGCCGTCCTCGGCCAGCCGGTGAGCGTCGGCCTCCATGGCCGCCAGTGAGACACCGTTCTGCGCCAGATAACCGGCATTGCCGGCCAGCACCGCTTCGCCGGAGAGGGTGGCCTGGATCCCACCGCCGGGGACGGAGCGGAAGCCGGACACGGGGCAGAGGGGGATGTGGCGGGCTTGAGACTCCTCCACGATGGCGTGGGCCAGCGGGTGCTCCGAGGGCTTCTCCGCCGAGGCGGCCACGCAGAGCAGCTCCTCCTCCGTGACGCCGGGGGCGCAGAGGATATCCGTGACACGGGGCTGGCCCATGGTGACGGTGCCGGTTTTATCCAGCACCACCGTCTGCACCTTGTGCAGCAGCTCCAGACTTTCGGCGGACTTGATGAGGATGCCCTGCTGGGCGGCCTGTCCCGTGCCCACCATGATGGCCACGGGGGTGGCCAGACCTAAAGCACAGGGGCAGGAGATCACCAGCACGGCGATGGCGATGGAGAGGCAGAAGCGGACATCCATGCCCCCCACAAAGGCCCACAGCAGGGCCGCCGTCAGGGAGATGGCCATGACCGTCGGCACGAAGATGCCGCTGATGCGGTCTGCCAGCCGGGAGATGGGGGCCTTGGAGGAGGCGGCCTCCTCCATGAGCCGGATGATCTGGGAGAGGGTGGTGTCTCCGCCCACACGGGTGGCCCGCAGCTCCAGATAACCGGAGCTGGTGACAGTGGCAGAGGTGACGGCGTCGCCGGGGACCTTCTCCACCGGCAGGCTCTCACCGGTGATGGCGGACTCGTCTACGGCGGCGTGGCCGTCGGTGATGACACCGTCCACGGGGATACGGCCGCCCTGACGGACGATGACGGTGTCACCGGCCACGATCTCCTCCGTGGGGATGGTGAGCTCCTGTCCCTGACGGCGCACCACGGCACTCTCCGGGGCCAGAGCCAGCAGAGCGGAGATGGCACCGGTGGTCTTGCCGCGGGAGCGCTCCTCCAGATACTTGCCCACCGTCACCAGCGTCAGGATCATGCCGGCGGACTCGAAGTACAGGTCCGGCATACCGGATACCTGTCCGGCGGCCAGCAGGCCCATTTCAATGAGGCTGTATACAAGGCCAGCCGCAGCGCCGACGGCCACCAGCGAGTCCATATTGGGGCTGAGCTTCACCAGGCGGGAGAAGCCCACGGTGAAGTAATTGCGGTTGAGACTGAGAATGGGGATCACCAGCGCCAGCTGCAGGCAGGCCAGCAGCAGAGGGTGCGTATGCAGCACCTGCGGCAAGGGCAGGCCCATCATGTGGCCCATGCTCAGGTAGAACAGCGGCACCAGAAATACCACCGACCAGATGAGGTGCTTCTTCCGGCGGCGGAGGGCGGCGTCCTGATCCCGGCGCAGCTGGCCCTGATCCGTCTGAGAGGCGGGAGAGGCTCCGTAGCCCGCCGCCTTTACGGCGGCGATGATATCGCCTTCGGTGACCGCCTTCTCGTCGTAGGTGACGGTCATACTGCCCAGCATCAGGTTCACCGGGGCGCTCTGCACGCCGCTGAGCCTGGAGACCGCCTTTTCCACATGAGCCGAGCAGGCGGCGCAGGTCATGCCGGTCACGGCAAATTGTTCGGTCATCATCGGCACCCCCTTACTTCATGAGCTTTTGCAGGGTAGTGACCAGCTCGTCAATGACGGCGTCATCCCCCTGACGGATGCCATCGGCTACGCAGGTGCGGATGTGGGTGGCCAGCAGTTCCTTGCTGAAGCTGTTGAGGGCAGCGCTGACGGCGGAGACCTGAATCAGGATATCCGGGCAGTAGGCGTCCTTTTGCAGCATCTCCCGCAGGCCACGGACCTGTCCCTCGATGCGGTTGAGGCGATGGGTGAGTTTTTTTTGCTCCTCGTCGGAGCGGTGCTTTGTCTTATGGCAGCAGCAGTCCATACAAATACCTCCCTGGGGTATAATTTCATGGTGGCATTATATACCCCCTGTGGGTATTTGTCAACGCTTTTCTTTGGGCTTGAAGAAAATGGCTGCCAGCACGGCAAAGACCACCGCTGCGGCGATGCCGCCGGAGGTGGCGGTAAGGCCACCGGTGAGGATGCCCAGCGGTCCCTTTTCCGCCACGGCCTTGGCCACGCCCTTGGCGAGACTGTATCCGAAGCCGGTGAGGGGGACGGTGGCGCCGGCGCCGCCCCAGTCCACCAGATACTGATAGACGCCCACCGCCTGCAAAAGTACCCCGGCCACCACATAGCCGGTGAGGATGCGGGCAGGGGTCAGTTGGGTGCGGTCGATGAGAAACTGGCCGATGGCACAGAGGACGCCGCCGCAGAGAAATGCGTTCAGGTAATCCAAGGCTTACACTCCTTCCTTTGCGGCGGAAAGTGCCACCGCATGACAGATGCCGGGGATGGACTCCCCCTGAAAGGAGGAGGTGGGGCTCAGCAGCGCTCCGGTGGGGGCGAAGAGCAGGCGCTTCCAGCGGCCCTCCCGCAGGCCACGGAGCAGGTAACCATTGAACACGGCGGCGGAGCAGCCGCAGCCGGAGCCTCCGGCGTGCATATCCTGCTTCTCCAGATGGTACAGCAGCAGCCCGCAGTCGGTGTAGTTCTTCGTCATGTCCACGCCGTCCTGCCGGAAGAGGTCAGTGACGATCTGGTGGCCCAGCAGCCCCAGATCGCCGGTGACGATGAGGTCATAATCCTCCGGGCCGGTGGCGGTAGCAGTGAAGTGCGCCCGCAGGGTGTCGTAGGCGGCGGGGGCCATGGCGGCCCCCATGTTGTTGGCATCGGTGACGCCCCAGTCCACGATGCGGCCGCAGGTGACGTGGGTGATATAGGGGCCGTCCCCCTGAGCGCCCAGAATACAGCAGCCGGAGGCGGTGGCCGTCCACTGGGCGGTGGGGGTGCGCTGGCTGCCGTAGGGGACCGGCATCCGGTACTGGCGCTCGGCGGTGCAGTAGTGAGAGGAGGTCATGGCGGCGGCCAGCCGGGCGAAGCCCCCGTCAATGAGCAGCGCCGCCAGAGACAGGCTCTCCCCCATGGTGGAGCAGGCGCCGTACAGCCCGTAGAAGGGGATATGGAAGCTCCGCAGGCCGAAGGAGGTGCCGATGCACTGGTTCAGCAGGTCCCCAGCCAGTACGTAGTCCAGTTCACCGGCGGTGAGGCCACCCTTTTCCAGCGCCCGGCGCAGGACCCGCTCCTGCATGGCGGATTCTCCCTGTTCCCATGTCTTTTTCCCAAAGAAGGTGTCGGGGGATAGCTCGTCGAAATAGTCGGAGAGGGGGCCTTGCCCCTCCATGCGGCCGCCGATGTTGGCGAAGGACACCACGCTGGGGGGATGGGAGAGCTGCACCGTCTGGCGGCCCGCTCGTTTGGTCTGCATAGACTTCACCTCGTGTTTCGTATTTGAGGTAGTTTGCCCCGGCGAGGGAAAAATAAACAAGGAAGGAAGCCCTGCGGCAAAGCCGCAGGGCTTCCTTCCTTTTCAGATGTTCCATCGGAACAGCAGCAGATATGTCGCTGCAAAATCACCGGCCCCCAGATTACGATTACCGGCTGCGGGGTCACTCGCCGGATCTCTCCGGGACGGTTGCCGCCGCTTCAGGCTCCGGCAGCAGATCCGTCATGCTCTTGAGGCTGATGCCCAGCGTGGAGGCATTGTGCAGCAGAGCAGAGGTGGTGGGGGGCAGGATGCCCGCCACACCCAGAAGAATCAGGCCCAGATTGAAGCCCACAATGAAGCGGTAGTTCCGATGGATGCGATCCATAAGGCACTGACTGATGCGCCGCAGCGTCACCAGCTGGAACAGATCCTCGGAGGTGATGGTGATATCGGAGATCTCCCGTGCGATGGCGGCGCCGGTGGAGATGGCGATACCGGCATCGGCCTCCGACAGGGCAGGGGAGTCGTTGACGCCGTCACCGATCATGATGACCGTGTGTCCGGCGGCACGCTCCCGGCGGATGAAGTCTGCCTTATCCTCCGGCAGGACCTCGGCGTGGAACTCGTCCACCCCTACCTCCTCCGCCACACAGGCGGCGGTACGGCGGTTGTCGCCGGTCATCATGACCACCTTGCGGATGCCGCAGTCGTGGAGCGCACGGATGGCGTCCTTGGCCTCGGCCCGCAGGGGATCGTGGATACAGATCACCGCCGCCAGCTGCCCGGCCAGACACAAATAGAGGTGGGAGTACTGGGTGGGCAGGGCATCGAACCTCTCCTGCTCCCCGGCGGGGATGGTGCAGCCCTCGTCCTCGAAAACGAAGTGGGCGCTGCCGATGAGGGTCTTTTCGCCGTTTACCATGCTGGAGATGCCGTGGGCCACGATGTACTGCACCTGAGAGTGGTACTCCTCGTGGGACAGGCCCCGGCGCTTGGCCTCCTCCACCACGGCAGTGGCCATGGAGTGGGGATAGTGCTCCTCCAGACACGCCGCCAGACGCAGCATCTCTTGAGCGTCGTGACCCCCGAAGGGGACCACGTCCTGCACCGTGGGGACGGCGTAGGTGAGGGTACCGGTCTTGTCGAACACCACGGTATCCGCCTGGGCCACGGCCTCCAGAAAGCGGCCACCCTTGACGGAGATGTGATAGCTGCTGCACTCCCGCATGGCGGAGAGCACGGCGATGGGCATGGAGAGCTTCAGAGCGCAGGAGAAGTCCACCATCAGCACCGCCAGCATTTTGGTGACGTTCCGGGTCAGCAGGTACGTCAGCACCGTACCGCCCAGCGTATACGGTACCAGCCGGTCCGCCAGACGGGCGGCCTTGTCCTCGGTGGTGGATTTCAGCTTCTCGGACTCCTCGATCATCCGGACGATGCGGTCGTAGCGGCCGCTGCCCTGCACCTTCTGAACCTCCACCACGCATTGGCCCTCCTCGGCCACTGTTCCGGCGTATACCGGACTGCCGGGGCGCTTGACCACGGGCATGGACTCGCCGGTGATGGAGGCCTGATTCACCATGGCCTCGCCGCTGACCACCTGACCGTCCAGCGGGATAAGGTTGCCGGTGCGGACCAGCATCCGGTCGCCCAGCTGCACGTCACCGATGGGAACCAGTACCTCCGTATCGCCGCTTTGCAGCCATACCTTGTCCACATTCAGGGACATGGCCCCGGCCAGATCGGCCACAGACTTCTTGTGGGTCCACTCCTCCAGAATTTCGCCCAGCCGCAGCATGAACATGACGGAGCCGGCGGTGGAGAAGTCGCCCCGAACCATAGAGACGGTGACGGCGGTGGCGTCCAGCACCGCCACGGTGAGCTTGCCGTGCCACAGGGCCGTCAGCCCCTCCCGGATGTACTTCACGGAGCGGTACAGGGCCATGGCCGTGGTGATGGGGGCGGGGAGGAACAGCTTGGAGAAGATACGGCGCATCACCGTCATGGCCAGCTTGTCCTCGAACTCCCGGTTCAGAGCACGGGAGGTGTGCTCCGGCACCAGCTCCATGACCTCGGCCTTGGCGAAGGAGAAGGAAGCCAGTGCGCTGATCACGGCGCTGCGCTGGCCGGTGTAGCGCACCACGGCATCCTGTGTGCGGTCATAGACCGTGACCTCCGTGACACCGTCTACGCTGCGAAGATAGTATTCCAGCAGATCCGCCTCATGCAACGACATCCGGGCGCAGTGCAGATGTACCCGCAGGCGGTTGGGGGACTCGTGGAGAATGTTGCATTTCATAGATCAGTTTGAACCTCCAAACGAAAGAAGAACCGCAGAATGCGGCTCTTCCTATAACGCAGTGCTGAACTTAAGCCTCTTGTGCGGAAGTGTCCTCAATGGTCTCGGCCTCGGCCTCAGCGGCCCGGTGGTCATTGATGGCCTTGGCGTCGGCGTAGATGTCGTCGGCGCCCTCGCGGACAGAGGTGACGGTGTGCATGATGCAGTCCTTGGCACGCAGAGCGGCGGCGGTGGTGTGGGCATAGACCTTCTTAGCGTCCTCGCTGGTGAGGATCTTCAGGCCGGCCGTGCCGAACAGCAGACCGGCGGCGAACAAACCAATGTGTTTCATGATAAATTTCCTCCTGTTGATTGCGATTGCTGCGCTGAAACAGGCGCAACTCCTAAGATCGAAGTGCTCCGATCCGTGGAAGAATCATAGCACAACGAGTGGTACAATGCAAGTGTTTTTCATAAAAAAGTGGGGATCATGGGAACAAAAAGCTACACAACCGACGCCCCAAAGGGCATCAGGGCCAGACGGGCCATTTTGAAGCACTGGAGGCCCACAGGGACCCCGACAATGGTGACGCACCACAGGCATCCCAGAATAACATAGCCCAAGGCCATCTCCATTCCGGAGAGCAGCAGCCAGAGAATGTTCACCAGCAGTGAGAAGCCCCCGCCGCCGTAGACTACCTCCTTGCCGAAGGGGAAAAAGGCCAGAGAGGCGAATTTGAAGCACTGAAGGCCCACAGGGATGCCCACAATGGTGACGCACCACAGGCAGCCCGCCAGCACCCAACTCAGTCCGCCGATGAGTCCGCCGAAGAGAAACCAGAGGATGTTGCCGATCGTTTTCATAGAAATACCTCGCTTGTAGCTGTCTCCCAGGGAGACTGGTTCTATCTTAAACGGAAATTGTGAAGTTTTCAACCACGGCGGGAAATATTTTCCCGGTGAGAGTCAGGCACCGGCGGAAATATAAACAAATCTACCCTTGCAAAGAGGAGGGATATATGGTAAAATCACCATAGAGTGCAGGCCCGTTGCTGCCCGGTGTGAAAAACCGGAGGAGAAAGGGTAGGCGCTCCCCAGCCTTGGAGCAGCTGCTGGAGAACGATGTGGACAGCTATGAGATCGTGGAAGTGGGCGATATACAGGTAGACGACCTGCTCCTGTCAGCCGAAGAGCATCAGGCTATGCTGGCACAGGGAGAGGCACCGTATAACTGGGAGAGTGAGAGCAGTCAGGTGTCCTGAATGGCTGAACAGAAAAACGGGCTGCGGCCCGTGATAGGGAAGCTCATATAGCCTTGCGGAAATGGTGCAAGGCGTTTCTACGGAGCCGCCGAAGGCTCTGCTATGGGTGCTCTGCCGGAAAAGCGGCGGGGTGCCTATTTTTTGCGGAAAGGAAGGAAACGGATATGGTGCAGGTTTTGAAGGGAAACATCGTGCAGGCCCCGGCGCTGGGGGAGCTGCAGATCACGGAGCAGGGCTATCTGGTGATGGAGGACGGCGTGATCCGGGGCGTCTATGACCGGCTGCCGCTGGAATATGCTACGGCGCCGCTGGTGGATTACGGTCAGGCGCTGGTGATGCAGTCCTTTGCGGATATGCACCTCCACGCCCCTCAATACCCCATGCTGGGCATGGGCATGGACCTACCGCTGCTGGAGTGGCTGGATACCTACACCTTCCCCACGGAGGCACGGTTTGCCGACACGGACTACGCCCGCCGCATCTATCGCCGTCTGGCCACGGACCTCATCACCAACGGCACCACCCGTGTGTGTATGTTCTCCTCCCTCCACACCGACGCCACGTGGATCCTCATGGAGGAGCTGGAGCGGGCCGGTGTCACCGGCTATGTGGGCAAGGTGAACATGGATCGCAACGGCCTGCCCGGCATCTTGCAGGAGACTACGGAGGAATCCATCCGGGAGACGCTGCGGTGGCTGGAGGGATGTCATTTCGACCACGTCAAGCCCATTCTGACCCCCCGCTTTACCCCCAGCTGTACCAATGAGCTGATGGCGGCGCTGGGCCGTCTGGCGCAGGAGAAGGGGCTGTATGTCCAGTCTCACCTGTCGGAGAATCTGGGGGAGATCCAGTGGGTAAAGGAGCTGCACCCGGACTGTCAGCAGTACTGGGAGACCTATGATAAGTACGGCCTGTGGAAGGAGCACACCATCATGGCCCACTGTGTACACTCCGACCGGCGGGAG
>OIZW01002065.1_pt1 | contig 10816 bp, 8 predicted proteins | sample 1588581 | NCBI WGS metagenome assembly OIZW01 (sample SAMN03283266) | human gut metagenome | biome: human-associated habitat; material: feces | host: Homo sapiens | place: USA | collected 2013 | reverse complement strand
ACAGCAGTACCTGCGTAAGAATCCCCACGTCAAATCGTTCCGTGACGGTGCATACGGCGAGGGCGAAGCCGGAGTTACGGTAGCTGAGCTTGAATAAATATATCGGAGGCAGATATGATCAAGGTAGCCGCATTTGACATAGGCGGTACGCTTATGGAATATAAGGGTATGCCGGGTGTGTGGGTAGACTATTACGAAAACGGTTTTAAGCACGTCCGCGACAGGCTGTTGCCGCAGCTTGAATACCGGGATATAGAGGCAGGTATGCAGATACTTCGCGGCTATAATCCTACGATAAAATATCGTGAAGCGGATTATTCCCACGAAAGGATATTCGGTGAGATAGTCAGAAAATGGGGTGTGGATATTTCGCCTGAGAAAATCGCTTATTGCTTTTTCGAGGCCTTTCCGCTCAAGGCACACACATTTCCCGAAACTCTCCCTGTTTTGCAAAAACTGCGTGACAGAGGCATAAAGATTGCCACACTTACCGATGTTGCAACGGGAATGCCCGACAAACTGCACAAAAGCTATTTTCCTGAGCTTATGCCGCTTTTCGATCTTTATGTTTCGTCAACCTCATGCAGATACCGTAAGCCGAACATAAAGGGGCTTGTCGATATTGCCGTTTATTTCGGTATAAAACCCGATGAAATGATATTTATCGGTGATGAGCGAAAGGACGTCAAGGTAGCAAACGACTTCGGCTGTATCTCCGTGTATATCGACAGATATAATAATAACCGTGATTTCGGTCAGAAAATTACTGTCAGAGATCTGAACGGGTTTTATGATATTGTTACAAAGCTATAAAAATTGCCCGGTCGTTGACCGGGCATTATTTTTTACATATCAGTCGTTCTGATCGTCAGGAAACTGCATATCCTCGGGCGGCTTTTTGTTGCTGTCCCACGGCTTACGGTTGTCATCATTTTCGTCCTGTATATCATCTGCATTATCATCTTTATTGTTTTTATCATTTTTGTTGTTATTGTCAGAGCCGTTGCCTGTTGATTCCGAGAGGACTACCACATCACCCTCATTAAGTCCGCTGAGTATCTCGGTGTAGCCGCCTGCTGTCACACCGACTTCAACATAAAGGTCGTACTTTTCGTTGCCTTGCAGAACGCTGCAATATGTCTTTGTGCCGTCCTTCTTTATTGCCTTTTCGGGTACGGCAAGCACGTTCACACGTTTTGTCGTTATTGCGTGAATAGTAGCCCAGCCGGCATCTACTGCTGTGATACCGTTGTTGTCGTTTATCAGCTTCTTCAGGCTGTCATCGGACAGGGTAACGGCACAGTATGTTGTAGCGTCCTTGCTTGCATCCGAGGGGGCTGTGTCGGGAGCGGCGGTCACCGTTCCTTTATAATCGACATCGTTTATAACAAGGTCAACATCCATACCGAAACGCAGATTCTTTCCTGCGCCCTGAGAATTATACACAAATATTGATTCAAGTACGGCGACACGGCAGAGCAGTGTACCGGATTTGACATCCGAGCCGACAGCGGAATAACAGCACTCGGCAATTACACCGTCATACGGAGCGGTCACCACTGCGGCGGCACGCTGTTCCTTGAGCTTGTCAAGCTCAATCTGCGCATAGCCCTTATCAACGCCGTCCGCCATCGCCGCAACCTTCATTTCCTTATCGTTTATCTGAAAGTCAAGGTCGGTCGTGTCAAGCGCAAACAGAACATCGCCCTTTTTGACCTTCATATTCTTGGATATGTTATTTGTCTTGATTTTTGCGTCTATCGGTGCGTAATACGCTTCCGACTGAGCATAATCAAGGCTTGCGGGTATCTTTGCTTCTTCTTCGATAGTCATATACTGAGCTTTGGCGGTTTCGTACGAAAACTGCACCTGATCGGTTATCGAGGTGACAATCTCCTGCTTTACGGGGTCGCCGCTGCAGCCCGATGATACTATTGCTATTGCTGCAGCCGAAAATAAAGCCGCTGCTTTAAAAATTCTGCTTGAAACAGACATAGGGGGAATCCTTTCGATTACATACGAGAAATTATCTCTAAGCACATTCTTCCGTTATGATAGGGGCATTTCCACGGATCTACGACCGGCTTGAAATCTGCGGGCTGATCGTTATCGTCAAGCTGTGAATGCCATTCGCCGCCGGGACGCTTGTCTATCATCTTATCCTTGATATAGTTCCAGAGAGTGCGTGAAATCTCAAGGTATCTTGCGTCGCCGTATCTCTGATAAGCGTTGCAGAAGCCGACTACACCCTCTGCCTGTACCCACCAGATATGCCATGTGTTCACAACACCGTGTTCAACCTCGTTATTGAGCCTGCCGTTCGATAAAGCTCTGTCGGCAATGTTCTTGACGATTACCTTGTTCATCTCGGCGCATCTCTTTGAAAGATGCTCGTCACCGATAACATCGCAGGCTCTGTCGATAAGCCATGTAGCTTCAATATCGTGACCGTATGAGTAAATATCGCCTATCTCGTTAAGATTTTTATCGAAGAATACGAACAGCTTTCCGCCGTTCTTATCGTAAATCTTGTCAAGAGTGATCTCAAGAGTAAAACGCAGAGCCTTAAGCACACGCTTGTCACCGCTTACTCTGTAAAGCTCGGTATAAGCCTCCATAACGTGCAGGGTAGTGTTCATTGTTTTGTCAGCCATAAGACCGTTTTCGGAAAGTGCATCATTCGGGATAAGGCTCCAGTCCTTTGAGAATGCCTCAAGATATGCGACATCGTCACGGCACTTTTCCTCAACCGTAGCGAACACATCAAGAGCAAGCTCCAAAGCGGCTTTATCCTTAGATGCGTCATAGTAGCTTGACATAGCGTAGATGAAAAATGCCTGACAATATGTGTGCTTCATACTGTCGTTTACCGTGCCGTCTGCATTCATCATCCAGTATACACCGCTGTTTTCCTTGTCAACACAGTATTTTGAGAGGAATTCATAAGCGTGCTTTGCTTTTTTAAGGCAGTTTTGATCCTTTAGCACAAGATAGCAGTTTGAGTAGAACCAGAGTATTCTTGAGTGAAGTATTACGCCTTTGGGAGCGTTTTTATCAAGAGTAAGGTCGTTTCCGACATAACCGTAGAAACCGCCGTTATCATTATCTTCAAGGCTGTTCCAGAAAGGGATTATGTGTTCTGTAAGTTCCTTTTTGCATTCACGAGCGAGCATTGTTTTTCTCCTTTGATCAGTCAAAAATTTTGTTCATAACAAGTCCTGTTGTGAGTTTGGGGTAGAAATATGTTGACTTCTGAGGCATCTTTTCGCCTGCAAGCGCAACATCTCTTATCTCGGAAACTCTGGTGGGGTTAAGTATAAATGAACAATCGGCACTGCCGTTGTCTACAGCTTCAATAGCCACATCAAGAACTCTTGTGTATGTAAGGTTCTTCTGATTTGCCATATTTTCTTTATCTATGCCGAAAATTCTTTCAAGCACAAGCGTATGAAGTACGCTGACATCAAGCTCACGCAGTGCCTTGCTTGCAGTCGGCATTAGCTTTTCCATAAGGGAAGTATCCTTTAACGTCATAAGCGTATACTTGCCGTCACAGTAGAGAACGAATGCCTTCTTGCCGTCCTTGTAAGCCTTGTCGAGCTTTGCGGTACTGTCGGTGCGTGAAAGATTGGTTTCAATATCGAAATAATCCTTCGACTTTTCAATAACCGCATTTACATCAAAGTTTTCAAGATCCCTTACGATTCTGTGGGTAGGGAATACTACAAGTCCGCTGTTCTCCATATTGACAAGCATCATCGTAACATATTCGGAAGTGCCGACATCCTGCTTGTTTTCTGCAACGAATTTCTTGTAACGGAGCGCCGTTTCATAGCGGTGGTGACCGTCGGCAATATATAACTTCTTGTCAGACATTTTGGATGCAAGGTCTGCGATAAATGCTTCATCGCTTACGCACCACAGCTTGTGGGTAACTCCGTCGGGATCGGTGAACTGCTTGTCGGGAACGCCCTTGCTTGCATTATCTATAAGAGTGAATACCTTGTTGTCATCGTCCATATATAACGAGTATATCTGGCTGAAATTACATCCGGTAGCACACATAAGGTTGAACCTGTCCTCTTTGGCCTTTGAGAGCGTTTCCTCGTGGGGAAGAATTATTCCCTTTGAGAACTCCTCCAGCTTTACAAGCGAAACATATCCCTTTACGCTGTAGCTTGAACCGAGTGCGTCAAACACCATCTCATAGATATATATTGAAGGCTTTTCGTCACACTTCAGAATTTCTTCGTCAAGCCATTCGTTAAGATACGCTCTTGCCTTGCCGTATGCCTCATCGGTATCCTCAGCCGTTTTCGGCAATTCAAGCCTTATGATATTGTGTGGGTTTTCAGCCAAATACTGCTTTTTCTGTTCGGGACTGATAATATCGTAGGGAGGACAGCACACCTCGCCTGTGCTTCCTGCCTTGTCGGTAAATCTCAGTCCTCTGAATGCTTTGATCTCAGCCATTTTGAGTTCCTTTCATTGTAAGCAATGATAATTTATGCCGTTTGTCGTATTAAAGCGTTCAGCTTGCGTCCGTTTTATGAACACAAGCTGAAACAGCACTGTTACCGGTTATTATTCGTCCTTACCGCAACATTTCTTATACTTTTTACCGCTTCCGCAGGGGCAGGGATCGTTTCTGCCGACCTTTTCCGAAGCGGATTTCTTTACGGTCGTGTGAGAACCTGCGTTTTCAGCGTCGGGCTTCATTACCTGTTCACGCTCAAGCGGTTCTTCTATCCTTACCTTGACGGTAAGGACAAGTCTTGCAGTATCCTCACGGATAGCGGCAATCATCTCATCGAACATTGCGAAGCCTTCAATACGGTATTCGACAACGGGATCTCTTTGTGCGTAGCTTCTGAGATAGATGCCTCGCTTAAGTTCCTCCATTGCGTCGATATGATCCATCCACTTGGTGTCAACGACCTTCAGCAGACAGATACGCTCAATCTCACGCATATTTTCAGTGCCGAACATTTCTTCACGCTCGGCATAAAGAGCGTCCGCCCTTTCCTGCAGGAGCTTTACAATATCCTTGCGGTCAATTGTATTGAGGTCTTCCGTAGTATAGTTGAAGTCATCTTCCTTTGTAAGCATATTTGCAAAATGCTCACGCAGACCGATAAGATTCCAGTTTTCAGGATAATCATCGGAGCAGTATGTCTTGACATTCTCCTCGATGGTTTCCTTTATCATATTCTTTACATAGTCGCTGACATCTTCACCGTCAAGCACCTTGGCACGCTGTGAATAAATCGTCATACGCTGCTGTGACATTACATCGTCAAAGTCAAGTACGTTCTTACGGATAGAGAAGTTTCTGCCTTCGACCTTACGCTGTGAGGACTCGATAGTCTTTGTGAGGAATGCGTTTTCGATCGGTACATCGTCCTCGATACCGAGCGTCTGCATTACGCTCTGTACTCTTTCGCCGCCGAACTTACGCATAAGATCGTCCTCAAGCGAAATGAAGAAGCGGCTTTCGCCGGGGTCACCCTGACGACCTGCACGACCTCTCAGCTGATTGTCGATACGGCGTGATTCATGACGCTCCGTACCCAGTATGAACAGACCGCCTGCCTGTCTTACTTCCTCAGCCTCGTCCTTTATTGCGGCCTTATATTCCGCATTGTACTTGATATACGTTTCTCTTGCGTTGAGAATATCTTCGTTATCTGTTTCGGCAAAGCCGGTAGCCTCGTTTATGAGAGCCTCGTCCATGCCTTCTTTTCTCATTCTTGCCTTTGCGAGATACTCTGCGTTACCGCCGAGCATAATATCCGTACCACGACCTGCCATGTTGGTTGCGATAGTAACCGCACCCTTCTTACCTGCCTGTGCAACGATTTCAGCTTCACGCTCGTGGTTCTTTGCGTTCAGCACCTCGTGCTTTATGCCTTTCTTCTTGAGCATAGAGGAGAGCAGTTCTGATTTCTCAATCGTGATAGTGCCGACCAGTACAGGCTGACCTTTTGCGTGGCACTCTTCAATCTGACGGATTACCGCCTTGTACTTGCCCTCTTCGTTCTTATATACCTGATCCTCGTGGTCAATTCTTGCTATAGGCTTGTTGGTAGGTATCTCTATAACGTCAAGTGCATAAATCTGTCTGAATTCGGCTTCTTCCGTCATAGCCGTACCTGTCATACCGGACAGCTTGTCGTACAGTCTGAAGAAGTTCTGGAAGGTGATGGTAGCGAGCGTCTTGCTCTCGTTCTTAACCTTTACGCCTTCCTTTGCCTCGATAGCCTGGTGTAAGCCCTCGTTGAATCTACGTCCGAACATAAGACGTCCTGTAAATTCATCAACGATTACTATTTCGCCGTCCTTTACAACATAGTCAACGTCACGCTTCATTACACCTACCGCCTTGATAGCCTGGTTGACATGGTGTAAAAGCGTCATATTTTCGGCATCCATAAGGTTTTCTACGCCGAAATATGCTTCCGCTTTTTTAACGCCACGCTGGGTAAGAGTAGCGTTCTTTGCCTTTTCGTCTATGATATAATCGCCGTCAAACTGATCCTGATCTTCCTTGCTGTCAAGGTCTACAACAGTAAACGGCTTTAACTGTAACGCAAGTCTGTTAGCCTTCTGATAAAGGTCGGTTGACTTATCTCCGGGTCCCGAAATGATAAGAGGAGTTCTCGCTTCATCAATAAGTATCGAGTCGACCTCATCGACAATAGCGAAGTTGAATTCACGCTGTACCTTATCCTTCTTATAATTGCACATATTATCACGAAGGTAGTCAAAGCCGAATTCGTTGTTTGTACCGTATGTTACATCGCTGTTATACGACTTTCTTCTTTCATCGTTTTTCATATCGTGAAGTATAAGTCCTACGGTAAGACCTAAGAACCTGTGTACACGGCCTATCATTTCACCGTCACGCTTTGCAAGGTAGTCGTTTACCGTTACAACGTGTACGCCCTTGCCGCTGAGCGCAACAAGATAAGAGGGGAGTGCGGCAACGAAGGTCTTACCTTCACCTGTTCTCATCTCTGCAATACGTCCCTGGAAAAGAATAATACCGCCGAGTATCTGTACGGGATAAGGCTTTATGCCGAGAACTCTCCACATAGCCTCACGGCATACGGCAAATGCGTCGGGGAGAATATCATCGAGTGTTTCACCGTTTTCAAGTCTTTCCTTCAGTGCAGGAGTCTGCGCCTTAAGCTCGCTGTCGGTCATCGGAGAATATTTCGATTCAAGCTCAAGAACCTTATCCTTTATCGGAATTATTCTCTTGATTTCTTTTTCGGAATAGTTACCGAATATTTTTGTAAGTAATCCCATGTAAAATGCTTTTTCCTTTCGTTTTTGAGTAAACGGGCTGTATTGCTTAAAATACGGCATACCGCCGGGTCTGTATATCAAGCCAAACGTAAAGCACGTTATCAGCCTATTGTCATATTTTAGTTTACATTCTTTTATATTATACACTCGACAAGGCGGTTTGTCAATATAACACAGCCGTCAACGAAAAAATTTTACGGAGTATATTTAAATATGTGCAAATTATCATAATTCTATTGACTGTATGGGGAAAATGTGATAAAATGTAAAAAAGGATTCAAATCTCTTTATCAATGCGAAAGGAAACGTATTATGCTTATAAATATGATGGAACACTACGTTGACGAAAGACTTTCGGAACTGCTCAAAGATTACAACTGCTGTAAGTGTGAGGTCTGCCTTGAGGATATGAAAGCGTTTTCCCTCAACCGCCTTCCTCCGAAATATGTCAGCACAGTAAACGGACAGGTTTTCACACGCATAAAGCAGGAGCTTGAAAGTCAGCCCTCAGTCGATCTTGACGTTGCTGTCATACAGGCTATTCAGCACATCAGCGCAAAGCCCAGACACGACTGATATTTGTCAGAGTGCATAAATAACATTTAAGGCAAAATGCGGATAAAGCCGTACCGATATTGACTTTATCCGTATTCTGCGTTATAATTAATACAGGAACCGTAAGGTGCGAGATTTGCTTCTTTCACCGAACGGCAAAATATCTACAATTTTATAAACCTGACTGATCTGAAAGATTATTCTGACAGAAAAGCAAGGCGGTTTTGTTTTACTATTTTTACGATTTTACGTTTTATGATAGAGCTGTGCCTTGCACGGCTCATTTTTATTTTAAACGGGAAACAGGTGATTAAATGAATTGTGAGAGCAGAGTAGCACTTATAGGAATAGTCGTATCAGAGTCCTCTTCGGTATCAAAACTGAACGAATATCTGCACGAGTGCGCTCATTACATTATCGGCAGGATGGGAGTACCTTATGAAAAGGCGGGGGTTTCTATCATCAGCGTTGCCATTGACGCACCGCAGGATGTGATAAATACCTTATCGGGTAAGCTCGGCGCATTGAAGGGCGTTACCTCAAAGACTATCTATCAGAAGCTTCCAGCAGATTGTTCAAAGGAAAAGGAGGCGGACGATTGAGCAAAGCCGAAGAACTTAAAAAACTGGTATCAAAGCTGTACAGCACACACCACCTCGAAAAAGGCGAATATGTATCGCTTATCGAAAACAGGGACGCAGTGCGTGATTATCTCTTTGAACTGTCGGGCAGCGTCCGTGAAAAATATTACGGCAAGGACGTTTATATCAGAGGTCTGATAGAATTTACCGACTACTGCAAAAACGACTGTTATTATTGCGGAATACGGTGCAGTAACAAGCAGGCAGAGCGCTACAGGCTCAGCAAGGAGCAGATACTTGATTGCTGTAAGACAGGCTATGAGCTTGGCTTCAGAACGTTTGTACTGCAGGGCGGAGAAGATCCTTATTACAGTGATGATATGATATGTGATATTGTCTGTTCGATAAAGCGTGATTTTCCCGATTGCGCTGTAACGCTTTCGATAGGCGAAAAAAGCGAAGAAAGCTACCGCAGATATTTTGAAAGCGGTGCGGACAGATACCTGTTGCGCCACGAAACCGCCGATTACGAGCATTATTCAAATCTCCATCCGCCCGGTCTTTCGGCAAAGCACAGACAGGATTGTCTTAGAACGCTTAAAAAAATCGGCTATCAGACAGGGGCAGGCTTTATGGTAGGCTCTCCTTATCAGACGGCTGAAAATCTTGCCGATGATATGCTGTTTTTGGAAGAACTGAAGCCCGAAATGGTGGGGATAGGTCCTTTTATACCGCACCACGCAACGCCCTTTGCCGATAAGCCGCAGGGTACGGCTGAGCTTACGCTGTTTATGCTGGGTCTTGTGCGGCTTGCGCTGCCCGATGTACTGCTTCCTGCGACTACTGCGATAGGAACGATTCATCCGACAGGAAGAGAGCTTGCGCTTAAAGCCAGTGCTAACGTTGTAATGCCGAATCTGTCACCGACAGACGTAAGAAAAAAATATCTGCTGTATGACAACAAAATCTGCACAGGCGACGAATCCGCACAGTGCAGAATGTGCCTGCAAAAACGTGTTGAGGGCGCAGGCTACAGAATAGTCGAATCAAGGGGCGACCATGCCTCTTTTAACGAAAGGAAATAAATATGTATAATTACGATCCCAAATCTCTGAAAGCAGAGGAATTCATCAACCACGAGGAAATCGAAGAAACGCTGAGATATGCCGAAGAAAACAAGCATAACGCCGAGCTTATCGACAGCATTCTTGAAAAAGCAAAGCTCAGAAAAGGACTTTCGCACAGAGAGGCAGAGGTTCTGCTCGACTGCGACATTCCCGAAAAGAATGAGGAGATATACAAGCTCGCAGAGCAGATCAAGAAGGACTTTTACGGCAACAGAATCGTAATGTTCGCTCCGCTGTATCTTTCAAACTACTGCGTGAACGGTTGCCTTTACTGCCCTTACCACGCAAAGAACAAGCATATCTGCCGTAAGAAGCTGACGCAGGACGAGGTAAGGCAGGAGGTTATCGCATTACAGGATATGGGTCACAAAAGACTTGCCATAGAGGCAGGCGAAGACCCCGTGAACAACCCTCTTGAATACATACTCGAATGTATCAAGACTATTTACTCCATCAAGCACAAGAACGGAGCTATCCGCAGAGTAAACGTAAACATTGCCGCTACGACGGTAGAAAACTACAGAAAGCTGAAAGAGGCGGGTATCGGCACATATATTCTGTTCCAGGAAACCTATCACAAGGAAAGCTACGAACGCCTGCACCCGACAGGACCCAAGCACAATTACGCTTATCACACAGAGGCTATGGACAGAGCGATGGAGGGCGGAATTGACGATGTAGGCATCGGCGCATTGTTCGGACTTGAGCTTTACAGATATGAATTTGCGGGACTTCTTATGCACGCAGAGCATCTTGAAGCCGTACACGGCGTAGGTCCTCACACTATCTCAGTTCCGAGAGTAAGACGTGCCGATGATATAGATCCCGATGAATTCGATAACGGCATCACAGACGATACATTCGCAAAAATAGTTGCCTGTCTTAGAATTGCCGTTCCCTATACCGGAATGATCGTTTCCACAAGAGAAAGCCAGAAGTCAAGGGAAAGAGTTCTGCATCTTGGTATCTCGCAGATAAGCGGAGGCTCAAGAACAAGCGTCGGCGGTTATGCTGAACCTGAGCCTGAGGAAGAAAACTCGGCACAGTTTGACGTATCGGATAACAGAAGTCTTGACGAGGTAGTAAACTGGCTGATGAGGCTCGGATACATCCCGTCGTTCTGTACAGCCTGCTACCGTGAGGGAAGAACGGGCGACCGCTTCATGAGTCTTTGCAAGGCAGGTCAGATACAAAACTGCTGTCACCCGAATGCCCTTATGACGCTTAAGGAATACCTTGTCG
>OIZW01002039.1_pt1 | contig 10962 bp, 8 predicted proteins | sample 1588581 | NCBI WGS metagenome assembly OIZW01 (sample SAMN03283266) | human gut metagenome | biome: human-associated habitat; material: feces | host: Homo sapiens | place: USA | collected 2013 | reverse complement strand
CGGATATGCTGGTCTACGGCGGCAGGTATTATCTCATCGGCGAGGGGCACAAGGAATTTGCACCAGACAAGATCAAGGATGAGGATTACTATGTGCTGACCCTTGCGGCCATCGCCAAGGAGCTGAAAGCCGAAAATCTTACCGAGGCGCACATTGTGATTGCCGCTGGTCTGCCCCTGACTTGGACAAGCGGACAAAAGGCGGACTTCAAGGAATATCTGATGAAAAATGCCGAGGTGGAGTTCTCCTACAAAAAGGCGGACTACCACCTCTATATCGACGATGTGCGCATTTATCCGCAGGGCTACGCCGCCATTGCCAGCTTTGCAACCACACTGAAAGGTGTCAACCTGATTGCTGACATCGGCAACGGCACGATGAATACCCTGTATATGATCAACGGCAAGCCGCAGCAGGGCAAAATGTTCACCGAGAAATTCGGGACTTACCAGTGTACCCTTGCCGTTCGTGAGGCGTTTATGCAGAAAACGCAGCGGGAGATCAACGACGCCATCATCGACGAGGTGCTGATCACCGGTACGGCAAATATTGCGCCTGCCGACCTGAAAATCATCAAGGGCGTCGCCGCCGAGTATGTGCGGGACATCTTCCGCAGACTTCGTGAGCACGGCTATGATGAGAATACAATGACCTTGTATGTGACCGGTGGAGGCGGCTGCCTTGTAAAGAACTTTTATAAGTTCAGTGCCGACCGTGTAAAATTCGTTGAGGACATCTGCGCCGCCGCAAAGGGATATGAGTATCTGGCAGAGGCACAGATGAAAGCTGAGGCGAAGGGATGAGCAAATATCGGATCAATGTGCGGTTCGATTTGGACAAGCCAAAAGAGGCGAACGCCGCACAGTATTTACAGTCGCTGGATAAATCCCGCAACGCTTTTATGGTAACGGCGGTCTTAAACGAAATGCAGCGGCAGACATCCACAAATGGGGTTTTGCTGGATGATATTCGGCAGGTCATACGGGAGGAATTACAGGAGGTGTCGTTTGCTGCGGCACCTCCTGTTTTTGAGCAGGTACAACTCGAACTGACCGAGGAGCAGCAAGCTGAAAACGAAAAGAGCGTGCTGGATGACCTTGAAATGTTCGGCTGAGCCAAAATGCCGAGATGTGGCTCAGATCGCGGTATTTGCAGCAGAAGCAGAGCCATTTTGGCTCGGGAACAAGATATACCCTCAATGGGCAAGAATGCGGTTTTCAGTATCCGTCAGCCGCTTTTCTTTATGGCCTATGGGGTGCGTCTCACAGTATAACAAGCAGGGACTTTGTGTGCCACAAAAGTCCCAATCACAACCGAAATCGGCTGACTCTTTGGGGGCGTAGCCCCCAATCCCCCGAAAGGAGAGATATGTATGGGGAAAGATATGCGCATTGCCGTCCGCGTAACGGTAAAGGAAAAAGAGAAAATCCAGTCCAAAGCCCGAAAATGCGGGCTTTCAACAACCGAATATGTGAAGCAAAGAGCGTTGAGGTACGAACCGAGAACGGTTCCGCCTGACGTTCTTTTTGCGTGCCTTGAAAAGCTGGGCAAGCTTGCGGATAAAGCGAGTTCACCGGAACTTGACGAGGGAATTTATACGGTGCTGAAGCAAATCACAGCAGAATTCCTGCTGCCGGGAAAGGGGTAATGCGGTATGGCGGTAACAGGCTTTTGGCCTGTGTTCAAAAATCTGAAAGCCACGCTGGACTACGCCGACAATCCCGACAAGACCACCGCCCCGGAATATCTGGACGAGGATCTATACGCCGCCCTGTGCTATGCGGGGAACGATGATAAGACCGACCGCAAAATGTTCGTGGGTGGAATCAACTGCTCAGCACAGAACGCCTACGCCGAGATGATCGCCGTGCAGCGGCGATTCGGTCTGCGTGGAAAGGTCGTCGGCTACCACGGCATTCAAAGCTTCCGTGAGGGTGAGGTCACGCCGGAGCAGGCGTTCGCCATTGGCAAGGAAACCGCAAGAAGGATGTGGGGCGACCGGTATCAGGTGCTTGTCACCGTCCACCTGAACACCGACAATGTGCATTGCCACTTTGTTGTGAATCCCGTGTCCTTCAAGGACGGTGCAAAGTTCAAAAACAAAATCGGCGACCACAAGGAGCTGCGGAAGGTATCTGACCAAATCTGCCGGGAACACGGCCTGTCCGTTTTGGAAAACAGCGAATTTTACAGCAAGAGCAAGAAAAAGGAATATTGGGTGCATAAAGCAGGCAGAAAAACACATCGGGACTATCTGCGTGAGGATGTGGAATACTGCCTGTCCTTTACGACCAGCCCAAGAGAATTTGAAAATCAGCTTTATGCGCTCGGGTATACCCTTGACCCTGTACGCTTTTCGGTCAAGGCAAAGCACTGGGAGCGAGCCGTGCGGCTGAGTAGTATGGGCTTTTCAAAGGAGCGTGTCAATGGACAGCTGCGGCAGAACGCCGAAAACCGCTATTGGCTGTTCACCTTGGAATACCGACCGCCGTACAAGCCGAAGAAATTTCCATTGGAGGACGAGTTGCGAAAGCTGGGGTTCTCCATTGAACACAGCTATGACACCGCCGCCGTTTTGGTGGATGCGGTGTTTTATCTTGTCATAACGGTAATCCAAATCGTATCCGAGCTTGCCGATGTAATGCTGCTGTCGCCGGATCTACGGGCTGCTGAGAAGGATTTGAAGGAGCTGGTTGCCGACTATCACTTCTTGCAGGAGCACGGTATCCATACGGCTGCCGACCTCCAAGCAAATATTGAGCAATCCAAGGCGGAGCTTTCCGCTTTGGAGCGTGAGCGCAGCGACCTCAGCAACCGCATACGCCGCCCCAAGTCGCTGGAGGAACAGGCGCAAAACAAGGAACGCCGCAAGGCGGTATCCAAGCAGATGAAGCCCGTAAGGGAGCATCTGCGCCGTGCGGAGCGGATTTTAGAGAAATCCCCGCACCTGTATGAGCTGTTAAAACAAGAGCACGAGCTGGAGAAAAAAGCCCGTGCGAGATACAAGGAAAGAGGTAGATAAAATGAAAAATACGATGAAAAAGCCGGTGGCAATTCCGGTAGAAAAATTGCGTCCCTTTGCCGGACACCCGTTCAAGGTCAAGGACGATGACGAGATGAATACGCTGATCGAAAGCATACAGGCGCAAGGTATTCTTTCGCCGCTGATCGTCCGACCGATTGAAAATACAGAGGAATATGAGGTCATAAGCGGTCACCGTCGCTTACACGCCGCACAAAGGGCAGGGATGACAGAAGTCCCTGCCTTAATTTACGCCCTCGACCGGGATGCTGCCGCCATTGCGGTGGTGGACAGCAACCTCCACCGGGAGCATATTCTGCCCTCTGAAAAGGCGTTTGCCTATAAGCTGAAAGCTGATGCCCTGAAGCATCAGGGACAAAGAACAGACATAACTTCGGAGCAAATTGCGCCGAAGTTGTCCACGGAGGTAATCGGAGAGCAAGAAGGAATCAGCAAGGATACCGTTAAGCGATATATCCGCCTGACCTATCTCATTCCTGAATTCCTTGAAAAGATGGATAAAGGTGAAATCGCCCTATCCGTAGGTGTGGAGCTTTCGTTTCTTGACGAATCCAGCCAGCGGGAGGTGCTGGAGCAGTGCGCCATTAACGACTGCACCCCGTCCTATTCGCAGGCTTGGCGGATGCACAAGGCCGACCGGGAGGGGACGCTGACCAAGGCAGCCATTCAAACCATTATGTCAGAGGAAAAAGCTAACCAGAAGGCCCGCCTGAAAATCCCAATAGAGCGCATCCGAAAGTATTTCCCGCGAAGCTATACTGCCGCCCAGATCGAGGACGCTGTGGTGAAGCTCTGCGAGCGGGACTACCGCCGACGAACTGAACGAGTGCGATAAGGAGGTGCGGCCTATGGGAGAATATCGCAAAATCGACTACACGCAGGTCGCACTGCCGGAGGAACTGCTTACCTCCTTTGCCAAGGCCATGCTCCCGGAGCTGCGTAAGTTTTACGCCAGTGACGAGGGCAGGGCCTATTTTGCAAAGTGGCTTCTGAAGCACCCGGAATATGCGGCACATTCGACGCCGGAGAGCGGATGACTATAATAAAAATCGGAGAGGAGGAATTTCTATGAATGTGGTCATTTACGCCCGCTTTTCCAGTCACAGCCAGACGGAACAATCCATTGAAGGCCAGCTCAAGGTTTGCTATGAATATGCGGAGGCGAACCATTATGCCGTTGTCGGAGAGTATATCGACCGGGCCATCAGCGGCACTACGGACAACCGTGCCGAGTTCCAACGGATGATCTCCGACAGCGACAAACACACCTTTGAGGGCGTTTTGGTATATCAGCTGGACCGCTTTGCCCGGAATCGGTACGACAGTGCCATCAATAAGGCAAAGCTGAAAAAGAACGGCGTCCGGGTGCTGTCTGCCAAGGAGAATATTGCGGACGACGCTTCCGGCATCTTGGTGGAGGGCGTTCTGGAAAGTATGGCGGAATATTATTCCGTGGAGCTTTCTCAGAAAATCCACCGAGGCATGGCCATCAATGCCGAAAAGTGCCTGTCTAACGGCAGCAACCCCGGCTTGGGCTTCAAGGTCGATGCCGAACGGCGGTTCTATGTGGATGAGGAGGAAGCCGCCATTGTCCGTGAGATTTATGAGCGCTACGCCAGCGGCGAGACGAAAGCGGAAATTATCCGGGATCTGAAACGGCGCAGGGTCAAGACCTCCCTCGGCAAGGAATTTAGTCCCAACAGTCTCAGTCACCTGCTCAGCAACAAGCGTTATATCGGCGTCTATCTTTACAAAGGAAAGGAAACACCCGGCGGGATGCCGCGCATTCTGGATGATGACCTATTTTACCGGGTGCAATCGATGATGAACAAAAACAAAAATGCGCCGGCTCGAACTCACGGCGAGGGCGAATACCTGCTGACCACAAAGCTGTTCTGCGGACACTGCAAGGAAATGATGGTGGGCTACGGCGGCACCAGCAAAACCGGCAGGCAATATCACTACTATATGTGCAAGAACGCCCGCAGGAAAAAGTGCGGCAAGAAGATCGTCAGCAAGTCCTATATTGAGGACCGTGTGGTCAACGAGTGTCTGAAAATGCTGACCGAGGAGAAGATACGCTTCATCGCCAAGAAGGTAGCTGAGGAGTGCGCCAAAAGCCCGGACAACCTGACCGCCAAGGCGCTGAAAAAGGCGATCCGAGAGGCGGACACGGCCATTGAGAATCTCTGGAAAGCCATCGAGCAGGGGCAGGCCGTGGAAATGCTGACGGATCGACTCAACAAGCGCATGGCGGAGAAGGCGGAGCTGGAGGCGCAGCTCGCTATTGAGGAAAACAAGAAGATCACGCTGACGGAGGCACAGATTTTAGCGTTTCTGGACTATGTCTGCGAGATGCCCGCCGACGATGTGAACAAGCGCCGAGCTATCATCAATATCTTTGTTCATTCCATCTACCTGTATGACGACCACTTTACCTTGATTATCAATGCAAGCAAGAAGCCGTTGAACATTGACAATATCCCGCTGGATGATATAGAAGCGGCATTTGAAGGCGAAACCGGAGCTTCGGAGGGGTGTTCATCCTTGAGCACCCCTGCTCCACCATAAGTCCACCGTAATTTTGATAGAATTACGGTGGATCTTTCTGTTGCTTCTTTCAGACGTGCCTGTGGGAACCGCCGGATTCACGGAGCGGAAATGGAGATCGCTGCGGCCTGCTTCATGGTGCCGCTCCCCGCAGCCCGGCAAGTATCGCAGGATACTCCTTCTTCCGTCAGCCAAACCGCCGGAGTCGGTGCGTCATAGGGCGCACCGACTCCGGCGGTTATTTCTTTGCAAACCTTATTCGGCAGCGTTCAGATTGCTGTCCCACTTCCAGTTGCGGACCTCCGGCAGATCCACGCCGTTGTCCCGGATATACTGACGATGCTCCACCAGCTTATCCTGCATCTTCTGCACCAGATACGCCCCCCGGTTGCCCAACTGGGGCAGCCGACGGACCGTATCGATGACCAGATCGAAGCGGTCAATGTCGTTGAGAACACGCATATCAAAGGGGGTGGTGATGGTTCCCTCCTCCTTGTAGCCCCGCACATGGAGGTTCCGGTTGTGGCGGCGGTAGGTCAGCTCATGCACCAGCGTGGGGTAGCCGTGATAGGCGAAGATGATGGGCTTATCCTTGGTGAACAGGCCGTCGTACTCCTCATCCGTCAGGCCGTGGGGGTGCTCGGTGTGGGGCTGCAGCTTCATCATATCCACCACGTTCACCACACGGATCTTCAGCTCCGGCAGCTCCTGACGCAAGATGCTCACGGCAGCCAGCGTCTCCAGCGTAGGCGTATCGCCGCAGCAGGCCATGACCACATCCGGCTCCTGCCCCTGATCGTTGGAGGCCCAGCTCCAGATGCCGATCCCCTGGGTGCAGTGCTTCACCGCCTGCTCCATGGTCAGCCACTGGGGCCGGGGGTGCTTGCTGGCCACAATGACATTGACGTAATTTCGGCTGCGGATGCAGTGGTCAAAGCAACTCAGCAGGCAGTTGGCATCCGGCGGCAGATACATCCGCACCACGTCCGCCTTCTTGTTGGCCACGTGATCCAAAAAGCCGGGATCCTGATGGGTAAAGCCGTTGTGGTCCTGCTGCCAGACGTTGGAGGCCAGAATATAGTTCAGCGAGGCGATATCCTGCCGCCACGGCAGCTCGCTGCACATCTTCAGCCACTTGGCGTGCTGGGCAAACATGGAGTCCACGATGCGGATAAAGGCCTCATAGCTGTCGAAGAAGCCGTGGCGTCCCGTCAGAAGATAGCCCTCCAAAAAGCCCTCGCAGAAATGCTCGGAGAGCATGGAATCCATGACCCGGCCGTCCGGGTCCAGATGGTCGTCGATGCCGGGGATCTGCTGGTCTAAGAAGCGGCGTCCCGTCACCTCGAACACCGCCTGCAGGCGGTTGGAGGCCGTCTCATCGGGGGCGAAAATGCGGAAGTTGCGGGACTCCATGTTCAGCTTCATCACGTCCCGGACGTAGGTACCCAGCACATACATATCCTGCGCCTCCACGGCGCCGGGGGCCTTGACGTCCACGGCGTAGTCCCGGAAATCGGGGGTCCGCAGGTCACGCAGCAGCAGTCCGCCGTTGGCATGAGGGTTAGCGCCCATGCGGCGGCGGCCCGTGGGCGGGAAGGAGGCGATGAGCTCCACCGGCGTACCGTCGGGGTTAAAGAGCTCCTCCGGCTTATAAGAGCGCAGCCACGCCTCCAGCTGGGCAAGGTGCCGGTCGGTGTCTGTCCCCATGGAGATAGGCACCTGATGGGCCCGCCAGCAGTTCTCCACCGGCAGCCCGTCCACCTCCTTGGGGCCGGTCCAGCCCTTGGGAGTACGCAGCACGATCATGGGCCAGCGGGGCCGCTTGGCCTCGCCGGTCTTGCGGGCCTCCCGCTGGATGCGCTTGATCTCCCGGATCACCCGGTCCAGCACCGCCGCCATCTGCTGGTGCATGACCATGGGATCGTCGCCCTCCACAAAGTACGGCTCCCAGCCGCAGCCACGGAAGAAGCACTCCACCTCCTCATGGCTCATGCGGGAGAAGATGGTAGGATTGGCGATCTTGAAGCCGTTGAGGTGCAGAATGGGCAGCACAGCGCCGTCGGTGATGGGGTTGACAAACTTGTTGCCGTGCCACGAGGTGGCCAGCGGGCCGGTCTCCGCCTCGCCGTCGCCCACCACACAGGCAGCGATCAGATCGGGGTTATCCGCCACGGCGCCGAAGGCGTGGGCCAACGAGTAGCCCAGCTCGCCGCCCTCATGGATGGAGCCGGGGGTCTCCGGCGCCACATGGCTGGGAATGCCGCCGGGGAAGGAGAAGCGCTTGAAGAGCTTCTGCATACCCTCTTTGTCCCGGGTGATATTGGGATAGATCTCCGTGTAGCTGCCGTCCAGCCAATCCTGCGCCACCATGGCGTTGCCGCCGTGGCCGGGACCGGAGAGATAGATCATATCCAGATCGTTGCGCTTGATGACCCGATCCAAATGGGTATAGATGAAGTTCTGGCCGGGGCAGGTCCCCCAGTGTCCCACGATGGTCTGCTTGAGGTCGCTTTTGACCAGGGGGCGCTCCAGGAGGGGGTTATCCATCAGATACAGCTGGCAGGCCGTTAGATAGTTGGCGGCACGCCAGTAGGCGTGAAGCTGCCGCAGCTCCTGCTCGCTCAGCGGCTGCTTTTTGGAGAAGCGGATGCCGGTTTTGATGGTAGGCATGGAAAATCCTCCTTACTAAAAATATCCTTCACTGCTGAAATGTCCTCTGCTGCTGAAATGTTCTCTGCTGTCGAAATGCTCTTGGCAGCAGGTGCGGTGAAACGGTCACAACAAGGTCTCCCCCGATCTGGCCGATTTCTGACACGAACCGGACACTTTTCTCACCCATCGCTGACAGGAATTTTGTCCTGTCAATGTCCATTTTTGGTACTACAATCGGTAAGTACACCATAATACAAAAGTTGCCCTGCGTCAAGTCGAAGTATTCCTTCTCTTGGCCGAAAAAAGTTCTTTGGGGAAAATGCTTGCCAGATAGGTCATACTTCGGTTATAACAGAACATATATCCGGCGGATCTGACCGGGTATCCCATAGAGAGCATGAGACAATAAATGTCACTCTGCCAATGTCGGACGGCGAAGGGGCAGTTCTTTTTTGTGCTCCGGGATATGAGAGCAGCTCCCATGAACGCAGGAGGGCCGTTCTATGCCGAAAACAAAATGGGAATCCGTTATTTTTACCGCTTACAAATTCTTTGACTCCAAGGAGCTTCTCTTTTTCGTGGTGCCGGAGGACATCCGCACCGAGGGCTTCGCCGTGGCTCAGCACTCCTTACAGGGAAACGCCGCCCTGCCCCCGGCAGAGCGTGCGGCGGCGGCCATTCTGGCGGCCTGCCGCTGGTTGTCGGAGACACGGGCGCTGGTGTTCATCGAAGACGACGCCGAGTCCCTGCTGCGCCGTCTGCCGCAGGACATCCTCTCCACCCACTACCATGACAATGAGGGACACATCCGGGCGCTGCTGGAGGAGAGCGGCCTGTGTCCCCGTGGCGGCACCGCTCTGGCCGCCGCCGCCGTCCGGGGCCTGATCCTGACGGTCTCCCACCAGAATCAGATCGGTCAGCTGTATCCGCAGGTCCTCTCCCTGCTGGTCCACGGGGCCTGCCGGGAACTGTTTTAACAGGTGAAGGCCGCAGCGATGTGGTTTTTCCAAGGGATATCGGTTTGCCCATTCTAACCAAGCATTTTACCCGATGGTCAAATTCCCCTAACTGCCAAGTCACAGGAAGGAAGGTACGTTCATGGAATGTGATATTTCTGTTTTCTCATTGTCCGACACCTCCTGACGCTTTCATGATACGCAGAAAGCTGCCGAGGCACAAAGATGCGATATATGACAGGTAGAAAACAATAAGGCTCCGACCTTGTGAGCCAGAGTCTTATTGCTTGCCTTTACGAATGTCACTTTCCGTATTTTGAAATTACCGCCTTATAGGGCTGTGACATGGCCTCTCCTTTTTCTGTTTTCAGAAGGTCATCGACTGCCGCAGCAGCCGAACCAACGGGCCTCAGATGACCTGATACTCCTTCAGCAGCTTCTCGATATCGGTGCCGTGGATCTTGCTGAGGACCTTCTTCAGGGCCATCTTTTCCACCAGATTCAGTTCCATATCGATGGGTTTCTTGCCGTCCCGCAGCTTCACGGTGGCATCCAGCAGATCCCGGACATCATATACGCTGCCCCAGACCTCCGGCACGCCACGATCCACGTTCAGCAGGGTGTACACGGCCTCCATACCGGTCCGCATGGAGTACTCCGTGGTGAAGATGGTGTCACGGGGCGTCTCGGCAAACTGGCCCAGAAAGGCGAAGTTCACAGCGCCGTCGGGTACGACCTTGGGCCGATCGCCGTAGGCACGGGGCATGAAGAAGGCGTCGATATAGGGCATCATCACAGGGACGGTGTTGGCGCTATTGGCGGCCATGTCCTCGATCTCGCTCTCCGGCACACCGATGTGATACAGCCACTCCATGCAGATCTCCTTACCGGTACACTCCCGCATAGGCTTTTTCACGTAGTCACCGGGCTTATCGGTGAACAGGGCATACACCCACACCAGGCAGTGATCCTTGGGCTGCTGGCGGAACTGGGGCTGGCGGTTGATGGTCCAGCTCATGAGCCAGCTGGAGTCCTTCACAGTAACGATGCCGCCGGTGACCACCTTACCGGTGAAGGGATCCCGCTTGCAGATGTTCTTGATATAGGGGATGATGCGCTGATCCATCGTCTCCACCGTGGCGCTCATCCAGTTGGTCTGCTCCGGATCATAGCAGAACTTGTCCGGATGGCCGAAGGAGGGATCCTGAGCGGCGATCTTACGCCACATATCCCAGCCGCCGCCCTCCTTGATCTCGGTGTTGTAGGGGGCGGGTGTGTTCTGGCTGCCCATGGAGGAGTTCTCCACGCAGCCGCCGTTGGTGATGAACACCAGATCGTTCTCCGTCAGGTCGATGGCCTCGCTTTTGCCGTCCCGGAGGACGTCGATGCGCTTGGCCACCTTCCGATCGGCGGTGCAGTCAAACTCCACGTTGGTCACCTGCACACCGAAGTGGAACTGGACGCCGAAGCCCTCCAGATACTTCACCATGGGCAGGATCATGGACTCATACTGGTTGTATTTGGTAAAGCGCAGGGCGGTGAAGTCGGGCAGGCCGCCGATGTGATGGATATAGCGCTGGATATAGAGCTTCATCTCCAGAGCGCTGTGCCAGTTCTCGAAGGCGAACATGGTGCGCCAGTACAGCCAGAAGTTGCTGCCGAACACCTCGTCATCGAAGAAGTCGCTGATGCGCTTGTCCTGCAGCTCCTCGTTGGGGGTGAAGAACAGCTTCATGATCTCCATGGCGCCCTTGTCGGAGA
>OIZW01002037.1_pt1 | contig 10996 bp, 7 predicted proteins | sample 1588581 | NCBI WGS metagenome assembly OIZW01 (sample SAMN03283266) | human gut metagenome | biome: human-associated habitat; material: feces | host: Homo sapiens | place: USA | collected 2013 | reverse complement strand
ACTCGTCCTTCAGCTCGATCTCCTTGGCAATGGTCACGCCATCGTTGGTGATGACCGGTGCACCGAACTTTTTGCTCAGCACCACATTGCGGCCCTTGGGGCCCAGGGTGATCTTAACGGTGTTTGCCAGGGTATCGATACCGGCACACAGTGCCTTGCGGGCATCCTCGCCCTGCTTGATCTGCTTAGCCATAATCAAATCGCTCCTTTAAAGCTCAATTTTCAAATATCAGAGGGGAAACTGCTCAGTCCTCAACGACTGCCAGGATATCGCCCTGACGGACGATGGTGCACTCTTCGCCGTCCACCTTGACCTCGGTACCGGAGTACTTGCTGGTGAGGACCTTGTCGCCGACCTTCACAGTCATCTTGACTTCCTTGCCGTCCACAACGCCGCCGGGGCCGACAGCGATGACCTCAGCCACCTGGGGCTTTTCCTTAGCACTGCCGGTCAGGATCAGACCGCCCTTGGTGGTCTCCTCAACCTCAACAGCCTTAATGACAACACGGTCTGCAAGAGGAATGATCTTCATAGTTCTTGCCCTCCTATAGTAAAAATATAATTTAAAACTTTGATGTGTCCAAAGGGCCTCATGTCGGCCCTTTGGCTCTTTAGCACTCCATTTCTCTGAGTGCTAAGTGTATTGTACTCATCTTGACCCAAAAAATCAAGACCTTTTTTGCTTCTTTTTGTTAAGAATTTATGACAGATGAAAAAATCAGCCGTACAGCGAAAAAGAGACAGCTTTCTTCTTGGACAAAAAAGCTGTCTCTTCTTCTGGTTTTTCATGTTCGGTCTGCACTCTGTGCCGTCCTCTGCGCTGCAAAGCGCTCAAAAGCAGGCTTTGGCAGAAGGATGCGCCCTGCCAGCGGCTGTACCTGTACAGTGATCTGCTCCTTGGGTGCGCATTCACCGTCTGCCGTGGCAACGATCGGCCCACGGCCATCCGCAGCGCGCAGGCTCACCTGCTTTGCGCGGCGGTAAATGAAATACGGCTCTGCAGCCCTGACGAGCTGACCGTTCTGGAAGTGCTTGCCGCTCTTGTACATTCCCAGCAGCTTTGCAATGGTCACGCGGCTCACCTTGCGGATGATATATACATCCAGCCAGCCGTCGTCGGGCTGTGCTTCCGGCGCTGCACAGAAACCGCCGCCATAGGTGCGGCCATTGCAGATGGCACACATCAGGCAGTCCACATCCAGCGTTTCACCATCGATGGTATACTCCACCCTGCGGCCGATGTGTCCGCACAGCTGTTCCACAATGGAAAGCACATAGGCCATCTCGCCGCCGCACAGCGGGATGCGCCGGAACTTCGGGATGCCGTAGGCAACCTGCGCATCCAGACCGGCAGCGCAGATGGTGGCCGAAAGGCCAAGGCTGGTCTGCATCAGATCGATGCTCACCGGCCCACCGGCCAGCTGGGCATCCAGATCCAGAAACTCTTCCTTTGTACCAAAGGTGCGCAGAAAATCGTTGCCGCTGCCAAAGGGCAGACAGCCCACGGCTGCATTTGCATAGCCATAGATCCCGGTGAGCGCTTCGTTGAAGGTGCCGTCGCCGCCGGCAGTGAAGACCCGCAGTTCTTCCCCGCTCTGCCGGGCCTGCTGCGCAGCGGCATTGGCCAGCTCCCGGGCATGACCGGCGTGATTTGTGACCTGAATGGTATATTCTTCCGGCGCAAGCCCTGCACGCGCGGCGGCAGCTTTGATCTGCTGCGGCAGCGTACGGGTGCAATCGGCCTTACCGGCAGTTGGGTTCAAAAGAAACAATGTGCGCATGGACTTCCTCCTGCAATTCTGTTGCTTCTATGATAACAGAAAACCAAAAGGATGCAAGAGCCAATCTTACAATGTCGCTGCCCCGTACGCACAAAAAAGGAGCGGATGTCTCCGCTCCCTTCGGGGGGATGTTTACTGTTTGGGGAATGCCTTATTCCATGTCTGGATGACCTTGAATTTCGGGGTCCATCTGTCGGGATCGAAATCCGCATCCAGACAGCCCTGCTCCACGCACCACTGTGCAGCTTTGGCTGTTTCGGGGTCCGTCATATTGGCAAAGGCAGAAGCATTTTCCGGTTCCGGAAAACCCGCCGTCTGCCAGACCAGTTTTGCCAGCTGGGCCTGATTTTGGGGGATCGCCGCGCCCTCGGGCAGAAGATCCTGCAGCATCAGTTCCGTGATGATGGTGTAGCCGCCAAAGACAGCAGCACCCGCAACAGCTGCTGCCACAAGAGCCCCTGCGGCATCGGAGCTGTCGCCGCCCGCACTGGAATCATCCGGGATGGGGTCCGAGATGTCCGGGATGATGGTCAGGCTCTCGTTCAGGCTTACGGCGGCATTTTCATAAGCAGGCGCTTCTTCCAGTTCTTCGCCGTCCAGCACCACAGTGTAGCCCGCGCCTTCGGCCTGCTTATAGGTCAGTTTTAGTTCCAGATGAGATTTCCCGGTTTTATTTTTCAGCCTCAGCGTACCGGCGCAATCCACATTCAGATTTGTTTCCTCATTCTGGGAATCAATATCGATGCTTACATTGTTTGCACCGGAAATATGGACGGAATTTCCCAGTTCACCTTTGACCTTGATGTTCGGATTTTCGTTGCCTTTGAAATCCACCGGGCTCCAAAGATCGTCCTTAAGGTCGACCGTGTATGTCCTGCTTGCGGAGTCATAGGAAACGGTCATGTTTGACATGTCAGCCGGATTCTGCGGAGTATTATCCGGGGTAAGCAAACCGCTATACGTGTAATATTCCCAGAACACCGTCGGTTCGCTGCCGGTGTAAAGTTCCCAATTTGCCGTCACTTCCACCGCATGGTCTGGCATGGTAAAGAAAAAGGCCGTTCCTGTCGGGTCATCGGTAGTTTCTACGTCAGCCGGGAAAAACCAGCGGTTGAATTTCAGGCCCTTTTCTGGCCGGGAGGTTTTCACCCGTACAGTTTCACCTTTGTAAAAGGTCGTGTTATTCTCAGAGTTACTGAGTTTTCCTCCATGCACTGTTACCGGGTAGGTAGTTGCTTTCCGGACGCTGATATAAGCTTCCGAAGGATGCCAACTGCGGCATACGAAAGGATCCCCCATACGGCTTTCAAACTGTTCCGTTTCTCTGTTGCTGCCGACATAAATTGCCTTTTCGCCACTATTAGAAGAAACGCAGACCGATATCCACTGACGGATCGCCATGCCGCCCTCACCCGTTGCGATCAGGGTCAGATCACCGCTGATATCGCCAATATCCGCTCGATCTGCCGCCATGGTTTCACCGGTTATGGTCACGTTGTGTGCACCGGTCACGGTCAGTTTTCCGCCGACAGCTGCGCTGCTTTCTGTTTTCATCACTACATCAACTTCACCCGCAGCGGTAGGATTTACCTTGATCGTCAGATCGCCGGCAACTGCCTGCAGGATCGTCAGGGTGCTGACATCCGTGCCGCCTGTATATTGAATCCGGATATTATTGACCTCGGTACTGTTGACAAGCACACTCTGGCCGTTGACGGTGATACCGGTATCTTGCCCTTCATCTTCCTCGCTCAAAGCGGCAGTACCGTTCGTCAAACTTACCATATCTGCCGCAGCGGCATTGCCCGTTCCGTCCGGGGCTGCAGCCAATGTTGGCAGTGTCACCGACAGTATCATGGCCGAGGCCACAGCCGCCGCCGAAGCGCGCTGGATAAGCTTGTGCAATTTCATACAGTTTTCTCCTTTTTGTTTCGTTTTATTTACGGGGGGGGTATGCTTTGAGGGAAGCATACCATATTTTTGCAAAAAGTAGAACAAAACCTGCGTGAATCGCGCCAAAAGCTGCGTGAATCGCTTCCGCCCGCCCCCTGCAGACAAAAAAATACCGCCCCGGGTCTTGTAACTCAGGGCGGTTCTTTTGAGCTTCAGATGCTTTACAGTGTTGCGGTTTCGTCCTCCCGCAGGACGATAGCACCATCCGCCGAGCAGTCCGCTGTCCAGTGCTGGCCCACGCAGGCCGTGCCGGATGCGATCTGATCCGCAAGTGCCTGCTCCACTGCCCTGTCCACTGCGCGGCGCAGTTCTCTGGCCCCGTAGGCAGAGCGGGCCTTTGCTGCCAGCGCCTGCCCTACCCGCGGTGTGTGATGCAGCTGGTAGCCGCTGCGGGCGGCACGCTGCTCCAGCTGGCACAGCATTTTTTCGGCAATGGCGCACAGGCTGTCGTCGGCCAGCGGACGGAATACGATCATCTCGTCCAGACGGCCTGCCAGCTCTGGCCGGAACCACTTTTTTGCCTCCTCAATGGCCTGCTCAGACTGCTTTTCAAACACGGCTTCGCTGCCCGCCGCAAAGCCCAGCGGCGTGCTCTGACCCGCCAAAAAACGTGCGCCGAGGTTTGAGGTGAGCAGTACGATGGTGTTGCGGAAATCCGCCTTGCGGCCCATGGCATCGGTCAGCTGGCCATCTTCCAGTATCTGCAAAAGGATGTTCTGAATATCCGGGTGTGCCTTTTCGATCTCGTCAAACAGCACCACGCTGTAAGGGCGGCGGCGCACTGCTTCGGTCAGCTGTCCGCCCTCGTCATGGCCCAGATAGCCCGGCGGCGCACCCAGCAGCCGGGCAGCGGTGTGCTGCTCCTGATACTCCGACATATCAAATTTGAGCAGGGCTTTTTCGCTGCCGAACCAGCTGACCGCCAGCGCCCGGGCAAGAGCCGTTTTGCCCACTCCCGTGGGACCAAGAAACAGCATGGCACCCATGGGCCGGCCCGGCTCGCCAAGACCGGTGCGGCTGCGCCGGATGGCACCTGCCACCGCAGCCACAGCCCGGCTCTGGCCCACGATCTCGGCGTTGAGACGTTCTTCCAGCTTGTCCAGCCGTTCCCGCTCCTGCTCCCCTACCCGCTCCACCGGCACACCGCTGGCCTGCGCCACCACATGGGCGATATCGTCCGGCATCAGCGTGGGCTTTGACTGCTTTGCCTGCTCGGCCCGGATGCGTGCCGCCGCACAGGCTTCGTCCACAAGGTCGATGGCCTTATCCGGCAGAAAGCGCCCCGGCAGATACCGCACCGAAAGCTCCACCGCAGCCTGCAGCGCTTCCGGCGGAAGGCAGACATTGTGGTAGCGCTCATAGCGCGGCGCAAGCCCGCTGAGGATATCCAGCGCCTGCGCAGGCGTAGGCTCCTCTACCTGCACCTTGCCGAAACGGCGTTCCAGTGCGGCATCCTTCTGGATGTGGGTGCGGAACTCTTCGGTAGTGGTGGCACCGATAATTTGTATCTCGCCCCGGGCCAGCACCGGTTTTAAGATGCTGGCAGCATCGATGGCACCCTCCGCTGCACCGGCACCCACGATGGTGTGGAACTCATCTACGAACAGAATGGAGTTGCCGTCCCGCACCAGTTCTTCCAGCAGGTTCTTGAACCGCTCCTCAAAGTCACCGCGGTATTTGGTGCCCGCCACAAGGCTGGCCATATCCAGTGCCAGCAGACGGCGGCCCTTGAGCGCACGGGGCACACGATCCGTGGCAATGCGCTGGGCCAGCCCTTCGGCAAGGGCGGTCTTGCCCACGCCCGGCTCCCCCACAAGGCAGGGGTTGTTCTTCTGACGGCGGCATAAGATCTCCACCATGCGGTCCAGCTCTGCTTCCCGGCAGAACACCGGGTCCAGTTCCCGTTCCGCAGCACGGCGGGTCAGATCCCGGCAGTACTTATCACTGGCGCGGCTGCCGCGCGGCGCACTGACCGTGGTCCGCATCTGATACGGCAGTACGAACTGCCCGGACAGCTGGCGGCATTCCCGCACGGCATCTGTGAGCTGCACGCCCATGGATGCCAGCAGGATGCCTGCTGTGCAGCCGTCATCCTCCAGCATGGCGCAGAGCAGATGTTCCGGCTCGGCCCGGTTCAGGTGCGCGTTCTGTGCCCCGATGATGGCGTAATCCATGGTGCGCTTGAGGTCCGGCGCAAGAGCGTAGCGATCCAGATGCAAAGCCGGTGCGCGGCGGCTCTCGGCCAGCTGACGGCGCACCTCCGGTTCCCGGATCTGCTTGCCCTCCAGAAACCGTGCTGCCGCCCCGTGATCCTGCTGCAGGATTGCCAGCAGCAGATGGCCGGTATCGGCTTTTTCGCAGCCAAGGTTCCCGGCAAGCTCCACCGCACTGCGCAGCAGCTGATCCGACTCGTGCGAAAAGCCCTTGTACCCGCCAAAGCCAAGTTTTTCCCAAATACTCATTTGCCCGCTCCTTGCTGATGAAATTCGTTTTCACAAGAAGTATAGCCCCGAAGCACAGAAAAAAAACATCTCTTTCTGTCGGGATGGGAAAACAAAAAGGAGATACCCGCAGGCATCTCCCCCTTCGCTGTTTGATTTTTCAGTCCATTTCGGCCAGAGCCTTTTTCAGGTTCCTGGCGATCTGATCCGGGCAGCTGGTATTGCGGAAACCGCAGAGCGTGCCCTCCATGCGGTCGATCACATCTTCGGCCTTCATGCCCTTGACCAGACGGCAGATACCCTTCAGGTTGCCGTTGCAGCCGCCAATGACCTCCATGGACGCAATGGTGTGGTCATCGTTCAGCACAAAGTTGGTCTGCTTGGAACAGGTGCCGCTGTTCGGGAAGCTGAATTCCTTGCTCATAGTTCAAAATCCTCTCTTTTTGACAGAAATCCCGACGAAGATCGTCTGCTTCTATTATAGAGCAGCGTGCCGGAATGTCAATGTGACCGGGTCACACATCAATACCGCGGCGCTTGTGGGCCAACTCCAGAATGCGGGCCACCTGATCGTCTGCCGTGGTACAGGTACCCACCGGGTGCGGCACCTTATGGTTTGCGCCGTGGAAGTCCGTACCGCCGGTATGGATCAGCCCATACTGCTCACACAGAGCAGCACACTCGGCCCTGTCCTCCGGGCTGTTGCGGGGGTGCTCCACCTCAATGCCATCGATGATGCCCTCTTTGGCAAGCTGACGCACCAGCGGCATGCTCTTGTAAACGGTCGGGTGTGCAAACACCAGCACCGCACCGGCAGCTTTCGCCGTGGCGATCACTTCCTGCACCGAGGGATATTTTACCTGATGCAGCACCACGCCGCGCGGCTCCCAGCCAAAGAGATAACTGTACAGCTTGCCGTACACAGCATCGCACAGCCCCAGCTGGTGCAACGCTTCCATAATGCCGCTTTTGAACAGCACACCGCTGTCCTTTGCATATTCCAGCGCCTGTTCCGTGCGGAACTGCGGGTACAGCGCTTCGATCTCCTTTGCGCTTTGCAGGCCGCACTCGTTGCGGCGCTGTCGCAGGATGTCGCAGTGCTCCTTCAGTTCCCGGCTTTCCGGGTCCGGGAAGTAGCACAGCAGGTGCACGCGATGCTTATGCTCATGGTCATAGCCGGTCAGCTCGGTGGCCGGAAGCAGGCGCACGCCGTCCTGCACAGGGTGCTCATAGCAGTAGTTTACGCTGAGCAGGGTGTCGTGGTCGGAAATGGCCATGGTGTCCAGCCCCGCCCGCGCCGCCATGAGCGGCAGGCGGTGGATGGGCACAGAACCATCGGAACAGGTGGAATGGTTGTGAAGATCGCCGGGCATGGAAAATGAACCTCCCAAGAAAACCAGAGAAAGGCTTCCCCCAAAGAGGAAGCCTTATATCATATCAGTGCTTATAGAAATTGATCAGGCAGCCGTCGGCCAGGATCTTGCGCTCGTCGGCGGTCAGCGGGGCCATGTACAGGCTGAACTCCTTTGCGGTGTCGCCCAGCACATAGGCCTTGATGTCCTGCAGGTCGCCCTTGAGGGCCTCGCGGACATTCGGGATAAAGACATAGTCGCCCAGACCGAACGGCGTTGCGCCCACCAGCTGCAACGGCAGCATGCCCCAGTTGATCAGGTTGGAGCGGTAGCGCTTGGTGGCATACTCGGTGACGATGTTGGCACCGGCCCCCAGCACACGCTGGCAGCTGGCCGCCTGCTCACGGGCAGAACCATCGCCGGGCTTGACGGCAAAGATGGTGGATGCGATCTGCACATCGTTCCAAGTCAGGTTTTCGCAGCCGGGCACCTTGTGCAGCTGGGCCAGCACCTCGGCGCTGCCCTCGCCTGCACGGCGGGCCTTTTCTTCGGCCTGCACGGCCTTGGCACGGCCCACATACTCCGGGTCCTTGCGGCTGAGGGTGAACTCGGCCAGGCCCAGAGGATTGGAACGGTAAGACGAAGTCTCACCGGAGGGGATCAGCTCGTCGGTGGTGGTGACAGGGTCGGTGATGTAAGATGCCACCTTCAGCAGCAGGTTATCGCCCAGCGGTGCAATTTCGGGCCAGTCCTTGATGTTGGGGCCAAGCTTGAGCAGGGCATCGTAATCGCCCTTGCCAAAGCCCTGATACACGCGGGTATCGTAGCTGGAAGGATCGTACTGATACTCCGGCACGGTGGGATCATAGTCGATATCGGTAGCCGGGGTCAGAATGCCGCCGTTGGCCGTGGTGGCCGCAATGCTGCGGGCATCCATCAGTGCCACACCGGAAAGCTGGCCGTTGCCGGGCTTGGAGCCTTCGCGGCTGGGGAAGTTGCGGGTGGTATGGCGGATAGACAGCGCGCCGTTGGCGGGCACGTCGCCTGCGCCGAAGCAGGGGCCGCAGAACGCAGTGCGGACGGTGGCACCGCTGGCCATCAGGTCGTGGATGACCCCGGTGCGCACCAGTTCCATCATGATGGGCTGGCTGCCGGGATACACGCTCAGGGCGTAGTCACCGCAGCCGCCGGTGTGGCCCTTGAGGATGGAGGCAGCTTCATAAATGCTGTCGTACAGACCGCCTGCGCAGCCTGCGATCACGCCCTGATCCACACGCAGTTTACCGTTCTCGATCTTGCTGCACAGGTCAAGGCTGACATCCTTGCGGCCGATCAGCTTCTGCACATCCTGCTCGCAGGCATGGAGAATATCCTCAAGGTTTGCGTTCAGCTCTTCAATGGTAAATGCATTGGAGGGATGCATGGGCAGTGCGATCATGGGGCGGATGGCAGAAAGGTCTACCTCTACCACACCGTCGTAATAAGCAAGGTCGGCCGGAGCCAGCTTCTTATAGTCGGCGGCACGGCCATGCACCGCAAGGAATTTCTGCGTCGTTTCGTCTGTTTCCCAGATGGAGGACAGGCAGGTGGTCTCGGTGGTCATGGCATCGATGGCGTTGCGGGTATCCTGACGCAGGGACGCAACGCCGGGGCCGACAAACTCCATCACCTTGTTCTTGACGTAGCCGCTCTTGAACAGCTTGCCCACCAGCGCAATGGCCACATCGTGCGGGCCGCAGCCTGCAGGCAGAGAGCCGGTGAGATAAATTGCAACAACACCCGGACGGGCCACATCGTAGGTGCGGCCCAGCAGCTGCTTTGCCAGCTCGCCGCCGCCCTCACCAATGGCCATGGTGCCCAGAGCACCGTAGCGGGTGTGGGAGTCCGAGCCAAGGATCATCTTGCCGCAGCCCGCAAACTTTTCGCGCATGTACTGGTGGATGACCGCCAGATGCGGGGGCACAAAAATGCCGCCGTATTTTTTGGCGGCGGACAGGCCGAAGCGGTGGTCGTCCTCATTGATGGTGCCGCCCACGGCGCAAAGGCTGTTGTGGCAGTTGGTGAGCACATACGGAATGGGGAATTTCTCCAGACCGGACGCACGGGCCGTCTGGATGATGCCCACAAAGGTGATGTCATGGCTGGCCATGGCATCGAACTTGATCTTCAGGTTTTCGGCATCGCCGCTGGTGTTGTGGGCCTGCAGAATGCTGTAGGCCATGGTGCCGGTCTTTGCGTTCTCGATGGCTGCGGCATCAAAGCCCTTTGCTGCCAGTGCGGCGCTTGCTTCGCCGTCTGCAGGCACCCATTCACCGCGGGCATAGTATGCGCCGCCGGTGCTGCACTTGATCATATCCAACATCTCGATTCGCCTCTCTTTTTGTATTTCCCGCCCGCCCTATCTTGCGGGCACTGCCCCAGCAGAGCGGTACGCTGCCCGCTCTGCCCTCTTCTGCCGCGCTGCCAAAGCATGCGGCTACGGCCCGGAAAACCGTATCTGAAGGTTATTATACCATGAAACCACGGAAAGAAAAAGCACTTTTTACAAATGAATCGTGAATGGAGGATGAAGAGACGGGCTCCGTGCTTTTTCTTGACAAAGAAGCCATTCTATTGTATTATTATTAGCGTTGTATGCCGCTGTGGTGAAATTGGCAGACACGAGGGACTTAAAATCCCTTTCTGGAGACAGAGTACGGGTTCGACCCCCGTCGGCGGCATAAAAAGACCCCCCAAGCTTACGCTTGAGGGGCTTTTTATTTTGCTTATTTTACACCTTGCCGCCGTGCAGCTCTGCATACATCTTGGAACGGCACTCGGCCACAGCCGGGGTCATGTTCACATAGTGCTTATGCGGGCACTCCAGACGCAGCTCGCTCTCCCAGGTCTCCTCGGTGAGCTGCTTTGCAATGTAGGCCTTCTTCTCTGCGATCGAAGGCAGCTCAATGGCCAGCTGACCATTCAGCACATGCGGCACCAGCAGCTTTTTGACCTTGGTGGGGGTAATGGTGACGGTGCGCTCGATGGCATCGGAGTCCAGATTGACCATCGTGACGGGCTTGCCCGCCTCGATGACTTCATCATCCATGGCGATCAGGTCACACTGGGCCTGACCATTTTCATCGTAGAGGCGCCACGGCATCTTCTTGCCCGGAATGATGGCCTTGCTGGCGGAATCCGAGCACTTCATCTTGGGAGTGTAGCTGCCGTCCGGCTGCTTGACTGCCACCAGCTTGTACACACCGCCGAACACGGGGTCGGAAGCAGAGGTGATCAGGTTTTCGCCCACGCCGTAGGAGTCAAAATGAGCGTGCTCATACAGCTCCATGTTGGCGATCTTCTTTTCGTCCAGACCATTGGAAGCCACCAGCTTGATGTAAGGCTTACCGGCCGCATCCAGTGCCTTGCGCAGGCGCTTGGAGCCGCGGGCCAGGTCGCCGGAGTCGATGCGGGCGCTCTTGACGCGGC
>OIZW01002006.1_pt1 | contig 11189 bp, 7 predicted proteins | sample 1588581 | NCBI WGS metagenome assembly OIZW01 (sample SAMN03283266) | human gut metagenome | biome: human-associated habitat; material: feces | host: Homo sapiens | place: USA | collected 2013 | reverse complement strand
CGCCGGAGCCGTCCACAAAGACCTCTCCGGCGGGTACGGAGGCCTCGCACTTCATGTGCTTGGTGGTCAGCTCGATGACGGAGCCGTTTTCGGCCACGCAGATGTTCCGGGGGTCCATGCCCATGGCCTCCGCCACCCGCTTGTGGATCTGCAGCATCCGCTGCTCACCGTGCAGGGGAATGAAGAACTTGGGCTTGGTCAGGGCGTGGATGATCTTCAGCTCCTCCTGACAGGCGTGGCCCGACACGTGCAGCATATCCGCCTTGTCGTACACCACGTCGGCGCCCTTGCGGAACAGCTCATTGATGACCCGGCCCACCGTTACCTCGTTGCCGGGGATGGCGGAGGCGGAGATAATGACCTTGTCCTGCGGCCCGATATCGATCTGCTTGTGGGTGGAAAACGCCATCCGGTACAGGGCGCTCATCTCCTCGCCCTGGGAGCCGGTGGTGATGATGACCTGCTGCTGGGGCGGCAGGCCCTTGATGCGGTTGATGTCCATCAGCACGCCCTTGGGGATCTTCATATACCCCAGCTCCGTGGAGACCTTCATGATGTTCTCCATGCTGCGGCCGGTAACGGCCACCTTCCGCCCGCAGGCGGCGGCAGCGTCAATGATCTGCTGGATGCGGTGGACGTTGCTGGCGAAGGTGGTGACGATGATGCGCTGCTTGCAGCCGGTGAACTGCCGCTGGAAGGTCTTGCCTACCAGCCGCTCGCTCATGGTGTAGCCGGGGCGCTCCACGTTGGTGGAGTCCGCCAGCAGCGCCAGCACCCCCTCCTTGCCCAGAGCGCCGAACCGGGCCAGATCGATGACCTCCCCGTCAATGGGGGTGGAGTCGATCTTGAAGTCGCCGGTGTGGACCACCACGCCCATGCGGGTGTGGATGGCGAAGGCCACGGAGTCGGCAATGGAGTGGTTCACATGGATGAATTCTACTTGGAATTTCCCGGCCTTCACCGTCTGGCCCGCCTCCACCGTCACCAGCTTGGTGCTGTCCAGCAGCCGGTGCTCCTGCAGCTTCAGCTTGATGAGTCCGGCGGTAAAGCGGGTGCAGTAGATGGGCATATTTACCTGCTTGAGGACGTAGGGGATGGCCCCGATATGGTCCTCATGGCCATGGGTGATGAACAGGCCCCGCAGCCGGGATCTGTTCTTGATGAGATAGGTGACGTCGGGGATGACGCAGTCGATGCCGTACATATCATCGCCGGGGAATGCCATGCCGCAGTCCACCACAATGATCTCCCCGCCGTACTCGTAGGCGGTCATGTTCTTGCCGATCTCGTTGAGACCGCCCAGAGGAATGATCTTCAATTTTTCTGCCATATGTGTTGTATATTCTCCTTTACAAGATAAGTAGCGCACAGACAGACTGCCCGTCGGCGGACGCAGCTGCTCCGCAAACGGACACGGCAAAATAGAGGCGGCTCTCGACGTTTCTCTGCGGCGCTGTATCGCCGGAGAAGTCCGGCGGCCCGCCCGACTGTCCTGTGCAAAAGTGGTGAGGGGAATCCCCTCGTTTATTTGATCACGAAGGCCCGCCGCCTCCGCAAAAAATACAAAAAAGGCCATCGCTTTTCAACGATTTACACAAAGTATATCATATTTCTCCGCATTTGTACAGCCTTTCTTTCCCCCTTTTTTCGCCGCCCCTCGCAAAGCCCGCATTTCCCCGATCCCTCCGCCGAAAAAGTACCCCGGAAAAGACTTTTTCAAACCGATAAGAAAGACGTTGTAGCAGAGGAAAAACTATGCTATAATAATGTAATTCAAAATGGCGGAACAGCGCAGTCCGCCAAAACAGGGAGGGATGCGCCTTGAATAAACGGATCGCCCGACTCCTCCGGACGAATATCACGATCTTCTCGCTGTGCCTGGTGCTGTTTGCCCTGGCAGCGATCCCCTTTGACGTGCGCCTCGCCATTGGCGAGGGCGTGGCCGCCGTGGCCTTTTTCCTGCTGGGCCGCCGCCGCAGCAAGGCTACCCAGCAGAGTCTGCGCCAGTATATCCAGCGGTTTTACGGCGGCATGGACTCCGCCCGCTCCAGCAATATGCTCTTCACACCCCTGCCCATGATGGTCTTTGATCTGGCCACGGAGGATATCCTCTGGAGCAGCGAGAGCTTCCTCCAGCTGACGGAGCAGCGGGAGGGCATCTTCGATGCCCATCTGGAGACGGTGTTCCCCAATATCTCCTTCCACTGGCTGCTGGAGGGCAAGACCGAGGCCCCGGAGACCGTGGTGTGGAACCACCGCACCTATCGAGTGTTCGGCGGCGTCAGCCACCCGGAGGGCGGCCAGAGCGCACTGGCCACCACCTACTGGATGGACGTTACCGACACCGAGGAGATGCGCCGGACGCTGGAGCTGACCCGGCCGGTGGTGGCCATCCTCATGGTGGATAACTACGAGGATCTGATGAAGGCCACCCCGGAGGGCAAGCGCTCTGCGGTGCGGGCCATGCTGGAGGAAAAGCTGAGCCAGTGGTCTGCCGGCGCCGAGGGCATGATGCTGAAATACGACCGGGACCGCTACCTCTTTGTGTTCGAGGAGAAGAGCTTCTCCGACTTTGCCGCCAAGCGCTTCGACGTGCTGGATGCCGTCCGTGAGGTGGTGGCCGGGGAGGGCGTGGCAGCCACCCTGTCCATCGGCGTGGGCCGGGATGCCGACAGCTTCGAGGCCCTGTTCAAAAACGCCTCCGTGGCGCTGGAAATGGCCCTGAGCCGTGGCGGCGATCAGGCAGTGGTGAAGGACAAGCTGAATTTCGAGTTCTACGGCGGCCGCTCCAAGGCTACGGAGAAGCGCACCAAGGTGAAGTCACGGGTCATGGCCAATGCGCTGGCGGAGCTCATCGACGAGGCCAAGCAGGTCTACGTCATGGGCCACAGCTATGCGGATATGGACGCACTGGGCGCCGCCGCAGGCGTGTGCGCCATCGTCCGCAAGCGTGGCAAGAAGTGCCGCATCGTCATCGATACGGAGAATAACGCCGCCCATCCGGTGCTGCGCCGCCTGCAGGCCCTGCCGGAGTATCAGGGGGCCTTCCTCAGCGGCGATGATGCCTTCCTGCGGGTCCAGCCGGAGACGCTGCTGGTGGTGGTGGATACCAACCGCCCCGGCAGCGTGGAGTCCGAACCTCTGCTGGACGCCTGCAACCGGGTGGCGGTCATCGACCACCACCGCCGGGGCAGCAGCTACATCGACAAGATGGCCCTGAACTACCACGAACCCTACGCCTCCTCAGCGTCGGAGCTGGTGACGGAGCTGCTCCAGTACCTCATCGAGCCGGGCGACCTGTTGAAGGCGGAGTCCGAGGCGCTGCTGGCCGGCATCGTGCTGGACACCAAGAATTTCACCAACCGCACCGGCGGCCGCACCTTCGAGGCGGCAGCGTATCTGCGCCGGGCCGGGGCGGATACGGCGGATGTACAGCGGATGTTCCAGAGCGACCTCCAGTCCATGATCTCCCGCTACGATATCATCCGCCGGGCGGAGCTCTACCACGGCGACATCGCCATTGCGGCGCTGGATCAGGAGTGCGACCGGGTCATTGCCGCCAAGGCCGCCGATGAGATGCTGACCCTGCAGGGGGTCCGTGCTTCCTTCGTGCTGTACCGCAAGGACGACGGCATTTACATCTCCGCCCGCTCTCTGGGCGAGATCAACGTACAGGTGCTGGTAGAGACGCTGGGGGGCGGAGGCAACTCCACCACCGCCGGCGGCCAGTGCTCCGGCATGACGGTGGCGGAGGCGAAGACCACGCTGCTGCGTGCCATTGATAAGTATTTTGAAGAATAAGGAGGAATAATTCCATGAAAGTGATTTTGCAGCAGGATGTCCGGGGTAAGGGCAAGAAGGGCCAGATGATCGAGGTAGCCGAGGGCTACGCCCGCAACTTTCTGCTTCCCAGGAATCTGGCGGTTTTGGCTACCGCCGATGCCATGAACACCATGAAGCTGCAGGCCAAGGCCAAGGCCAAGGCCGATGCAGAGGCCAAGGCCGCCGCACAGGAGCTTGCCGGGAAGCTGAAGGGCTGCCAGGTGAAGATCGCCGCCAAGGGCGGCGCCGGCGGCAAGCTCTTCGGTGCCGTCACCGCCAAGGAGATCTCCGAGCAGCTGAAGGCCCAGCACGATATGGAGCTGGACAGCAAGAAGCTGGTGCTGGCGGAGCCCATCAAGACCTTCGGCAGCTTCGAGGTCAAGGCCAAGCTGGGCTTCGAGATCACCGGCACCGTCTATGTGCTGGTCTGCGAGGAGAAGTAACTTTTCTTTGGCCTTGCCGGCGCTTTTGGGGCTTGACAGTCCCTTCTGTTTGTCTCCGACGGGTACTTTCTTTCGCTACTGAAAGAAAGTTACCCGCCGGAGGCAAACAAAAAGCCCCCGCCGGAGGCAAAAAGAAAAGCACACCCCACCCCCTTCAGAAAAATCCCCGAAAGGAGTTCCCCCATGGATGAATTGCTTCTGCGGCAAATGCCGCACTCCACAGAGGCAGAGCAGGCCGTGCTGGGCTCCATGCTCATTGACGCCGCCTGCGTCAAGGACGTGATGGACCAGCTTCAGCCGGACGATTTCTACCTCCGCCAGAACCGGGAAATTTTCGAGACTATCTACACCATGTTCGTCTACTCCCGCCCCATCGACGGCCTTACCGTGGCCGGGGAGCTGGAGAAGGCGGGCCTCGCCAACGATGGCACACGGGCGTATCTGGCCCAGCTGATGGAGGTGACGCCCACCTCTGCCAATGTGCTGGAGTATGTGCGTCTGGTGCGTGAGAAGGCCCTGCTGCGGTCGGTGGCCGCAGCGGCGGCGGAGATCACCGCCATGGTGCAGGAGGGGACCGGCGCCCCCGGCGACGTGCTGGAGGCGGCGGAGCAGAAGATCTACGCCATCCGCCGGGGCCGCAGCGCCCAGAGCATGGCCACCATTCAGGTGGTGCTGCAGGAGGTCATGGAGCATCTGGCGGAGCTCAGCGCACAGGGGGGCAAGACCCTGCCGGGTCTGTCCACCGGCTTTTCGGCGGTGGACGGTAAGATCAACGGCCTGAACAAGTCGGACCTGCTGTTGCTGGCCGCCCGTCCCGGCATGGGCAAGACCAGTATGGCTCTGAACGTAGCCCTGAACGCCGCCAAGGAGTCCGGCCAGACGGTGGCCGTCTTTTCTCTGGAGATGTCCCGTGACCAGCTGGTGACCCGTCTGCTGGCCAGCGAAGGCCTCATCGAAAATACCCGCCTGATCAGCGGCGACCTGCGGGAGAGCGACTGGGTGAAGATCGCTGAGGGCGCCTCCTCCCTGAGCCGTCTGGATATCCGCATCGACGATAACCCCCTGCTGACAGTGGCAGACATGAACGCCAAGTGCCGCCGCATCGACAACTTGGGGCTGGTGGTCATTGACTACCTCCAGCTGATGACCTCCGCCGGCGGAAAGGGGTATAGCGGCGAGAACCGCCAGCAGGCGGTGTCGGATATCAGCCGTATGCTGAAGATCATGGCCAAGGAGCTGCAGGTGCCGGTGCTGTGCCTGTCCCAGCTGTCCCGTGCCAACGAAAAGCGTGAGGACAAGCGCCCCATGCTGTCGGACCTGCGTGAGTCCGGCGCCATTGAGCAGGATGCCGATATCGTCATGTTCCTGTATCGTGACGACTACTATAAAGAGGATTCGGAGAAGCGCAACATCGCCGAGTGCATCGTGGCCAAGAACCGCCACGGCGAGACCGGCAAGGTGGAGCTGCGCTGGATGCCGGAGTATACCACCTTCGGCACCTTGGAAAACCGCTACGACGAGGAGTAACGAGTCATGGATCTGATGCCGTGGATGCAGCAGCAGGGGATGCTGCCCGCCGCCGGGGAGACGGTGCTGTGCGCCGTGTCCGGGGGCCGGGACTCCGTGTGCCTGCTGCACTATCTGGCGTCGCTGGGTCGCCACCGGAGCTTTGCCGTGGCCGCCGCCCACTATAACCATCTGATGCGCCCCACGGCGGGACGGGACGAGGCTTTCGTGGCCGGGCTCTGCCGGGAGCTGAGCGTGCCGCTCTATGTGGAGCGGGGCGACGTCCGGGCCATCGCCCGGCAGGAGGGCTGGGGCGTGGAGGAGGCAGGCCGCCGCCTGCGCTACGACTTTCTGGAGCGCACGGCCGACGCCATCGGAGCCTCCCGCATCGCCACCGCCCACCACCTGTCGGATCAGGCGGAGACGGTGGTGCTGAACCTGCTGCGCGGCACCGGCCCGGAGGGGCTGGCGGGCATTCCCCCAGTGCGGGGACGGCTGATCCGCCCCCTGCTCCAGACCCCTCGGCAGGAGATCGAGGCCTATCTCACGGCCCACGGGCTGGGTCATGTAGAGGACGAGACCAACGACAGCATGGATTTCACCCGCAACCGCCTGCGGCGAGAGGTGTGGCCCCTGCTGGCACAGCTCCACCCCGCTCCGGAACGGAGCATCGCGCGGGCCGCCGCTATCCTGCGGCGGGAAAACGATTTCATGGATCGGCTGGCCTGCTCCTATCTGGAGACAGCCGTATCCGATTGCCCGTCAGCCGGTGAGCCCAATGCCCCGGAGATCTCTGGCCGCCGGGACCCCGCTGCACCCAGCCCTGCACCGCCTCCCGGCACGTTGCCGGAGGAGTCGTCAAAGTCGGATAAGCCCTCAGAATGTACACGCACGGGCGATATTTCGCCTGATTCCACATCAGCACCCACCGCCGTATCGGTGTCCGAAGCTGTGCTGCGATCGGCACCGGAGGAGCTGCGGCCCCGGATGCTCCGGCTGCTGCTGGAGCGGCTCCCCGTCGGGAAGAAGGATGTATCCGCCGCCCACATAGAGGCCCTGCTGTCCCTCCGGGAGGGCGGGATGCTGGATCTGCCGGAGGGCGTCACGGCATGGCGGGAGAAGGATGTGCTGCATCTGGAGATGACGCCGCCCCTGCCCCTACCCCTGACTCTGTCGGAGGGGGAGCAGGTCTGGGGAGACTATCTCGTCCGGGTGTGGAGAAGCGAAAAAAATACTCCGCCCCCTGACGGAGAAGGGCTGTCCAAAACGGGCCGGTTTTTGGACCATATCCTGACACTTTCGGACGGTGGGAAAATGTCCGAATGGACACTCCGCTGTCCGCAAAGGGGAGACGGTCTGACCCTGCCGGGGGCCAGAGGCCGCCGCAGCATCAAACGCCTGCTGACGGAGCGGGGGATGCCGCCCCGGCGACGGCGAACCACCCCGGTGGTGTGTATAAACGGAGAACCCGCCGCCGTATACGGCGTGGGAACGGATCAGAGATTTTTGCCGGGAAAAGACGGCAGCAATATAAATATTTTAATGATCGAGAAAGATCAGGAGGAAGAAAGTAATGGCTAAGAGCAATATGGATCAGGACATCCTGAAGGTCCTGTTCAGTGAGCAGGAGATCCATGACCGCATTCAGGAGATGGGCAATCAGCTCTACGATGAGTTCCACGACAGGAATCCGCTGTTTGTGGGGGTTCTGAACGGGTGCTTCCTGTTTATGGCGGATCTGGTGCGGGCCACCCAGTGCAAGAGCGAGGTGGAGTTCATCGGCCTGTCCTCCTATCAGAACGCCACCAAGTCCTCCGGCGTGGTGCAGATCACCCGTGATCTGCAGCGGGATATCTCCGGCCGGGACATCATCGTGGTGGAGGATATTCTGGACTCCGGCAATACCCTGTACTTTTTGAAGGACTATATGCTGGCCAAGGGAGCCAATAGCATCACCATCGTCACCCTGCTGGACAAGCCCTCCCGCCGGGAAAAGCCCATTTACCCCGATCTGGCGGGCTTTGAGGTGCCGGACGAGTTCGTGGTGGGCTTCGGGCTGGACTACTGCCAGCAGTATCGCAATATGCCCTACATCGGCGTGCTGAAGCCGGAGGTATACAGTAAGTAAGCGGCGTATCGGGTGCCGCATCGGCGGACAGCGCCCGCCGACAGTGGGAAGGAGGAAAACCTGTGGAGGAACGTAAGCGGGGTTATCAGGGCCGGCGGCTGGCCGGTGCGACCCCCAGGCAGGAGCCGGAACGCCGGGGCAGCCGTACCCGGCAGGCGGAGGATAAGGCCCGCCGGGAGCGGGACCCGTGGGAGATGACCCCGGAGGAGACTGCTCCGATAACGCCGGGAGACGGCGAGTCCGTCTCGGCCGGCCGGAGAGCCGCTTCGGTGGCCGGAGGTAAAGCGGCCCCAACGAAGAACCCTGACAACGGGATTGGTTTTGCCGACAGGGCGAGCGCCGACCATGCAGCCGGTGCGGTGGACTCCGATGCGATGGCCGGGCCCGGTGAGGGAAGCGGCTCCGGCGGGGCGGCGGTCAAGAAGAAAAAGAGCGGCTTTGCCGCCTTTTGGTCGGATTTCGGCTATCTCATCGTCACGGCGGTGGTGGTGGTGCTGGTGTTCCGGGTACTTTTACAGCTGAGTTGGGTACCCTCCGGTTCCATGGAGACCACCATCCCCAAAAAGACGCTGCTGATCTCGTGGCAGCTGCCCTATGTGATGGGCGACCCGGTGCCGGAGCGGGGGAACATCGTCACTTTCTGGAGCGACGAGCTGGATAAGCTGCTGGTAAAGCGGGTCATCGGCCTGCCGGGAGACACGGTGTCCTTCTCTGGCGGCTATGTCTACATCAACGGCCAGCGGCTGGAGGAGGAGTATCTGGATCAGCAGGGCGGGACGATCAGCCCCAACCAGACCTCCTTTACCGTGCCGGAGGGGTGCCTGTTTTTCTTAGGTGATAATCGCTCCGGCTCGAATGATGCCCGGTACTGGGAGGAGAGCTATATCCCGGTGGGCAATGTGAAGGCCCATGTGCTGCTGGCCATTTCCCTGATCGGGGGCAGCAGCTGGCAGGGCGTGCGGGCCATCGGCTGAGAGGAGGAAAGCATTTGGCAGAACGAAGAAAGATCGGTTTCGGCACCATTTTGATGGTGATTTTGGCGGTATGCGTGGTGGCCTATGTGGTGTCCACCATGCGGACCGCCGGGGACATCCCCTACTCTGAGCTGCGGCAATACTTTTTAGAGGAGAAGGTGCAGGAGTTCTCCATCAGCGACACCCGGATCACGGCCAAGCTGAAGGGGGGCAGCACCGTTACCTCCGACCTGTACGACTTCGACCTGTTCTATCAGGATCTCAACGAGCTGGTGCAGAAGCAGTATGACAGTGGCATTATCACCGCCTATAACTATCACGCAGACCACTCCACCAACTGGCTGCAGCTGCTGCTGCCGTATGTGCTGGCGTTTTTGGGCTTCATTTTGCTGATGAATCTCATGAACCGCATGGCCGGCGGCGGAGCCGGGGCGCAGGACAAGCTGTCCCGGTTCGGAGAGGCCAAGGTCAGTACGCCGGGAGAGAAAAAGGTCACGTTTCAGGATGTGGCCGGGGCCGACGAGGAGAAGGAGGAGCTGCGGGAGATCGTGGAGTTCCTCCGGGAGCCCCAGAAGTATCTGGACCTGGGGGCGCATATCCCCAAGGGCGTGCTGCTGGTAGGCCCTCCGGGTACCGGTAAGACGCTGCTGGCCAAGGCGGTGGCCGGTGAGGCGGGGGTGCAGTTCCTGTCCATCTCCGGCTCGGACTTTGTGGAGATGTATGTGGGCGTAGGCGCCTCCCGTGTGCGGGATCTGTTCCAGCAGGCCAAGAAGAGCGCCCCGGCCATCATCTTCATCGACGAGATCGACGCCGTGGGCCGCCAGCGTGGCAGCGGTCTGGGCGGCGGACACGACGAGCGGGAGCAGACCCTGAACCAGCTGCTGGTGGAGATGGACGGCTTCGGCTCCAACGAGGGCGTGGTGGTGCTGGCTGCCACCAACCGTGTGGATATTCTGGACCCGGCGCTGCTGCGTCCGGGACGGTTCGACCGGCAGGTCTATGTGGGGCTGCCGGACATCAAGGGCCGGGAGGAGATCTTGCAGGTACACGCCAAGAACAAGCCGCTGGCGGAGGACGTGGATCTGAGACAGATCGCCCGTGGTACCGCAGGCTTTACCGGCGCCGATCTGGAGAACCTCCTCAACGAGGCGGCCCTGCTGGCGGGACGGCGCAGCGAGTCCTTCATCACCATGAAGGATCTGCAGGAGTCCATCATCAAGGTCATCGCCGGGCCGGAGAAGCACAGCCGGGTCATCCCGGAGAAGGAGCGGCGGCTGACAGCCTATCACGAGGCGGGACACGCCGTGGTGATGCACGCACTGCCGGATCTGGATCCGGTGCATCAGATCACCATCGTTCCCAGAGGCGAGGCCGGAGGCATGACCATCTATCTGCCGGACGAGGATCGGTCGTACCTCTCCCGCAGCTATATGCTGGACCGCATCGCCGGGCTGCTGGGCGGTCGGGCGGCGGAGCAGCTGGTGCTGGGGGATATCTCCACCGGGGCCTCCAACGACATCAGCCGTGCCACGCAGCTGGCCCGGAAGATGGTGGGCACCTACGGAATGTCGGAGCAGCTGGGCAACGTGGCCTTCGACGCCGGACACGACGAGGTGTTCATCGGCAAGTCCATGGCCCAGACCCGGCCCTACTCCGAGAAAACGGCGGCGGAAATGGACGGCGAGATCCGCCGTATCATGGACGATGCCTACGCCCGCTGCACCGCCATTCTGGAGCAGTACCGGCCCCAGCTGGTGGAGGTGGCGGAGTATCTGCTGGCCAACGAGACCATGACGGCAGAGGAGTTCGAGAAGGTATTCCGGACGGAGTGAGGCATTGACAGCGCCTTGCTTATGGGGTAAAATAACGGGGTATCCGCCTCCGTAGCTCAGCTGTATAGAGCGACCGCCTCCTAAGCGGTAGGCCGCCAGTTAGAATCTGGCCGGGGGTGCCATATAAAACACCGCAGGACGGGGAATTTCCCCACCCTGCGGTGTTTTTTGCTGCCTGAGGCGCTTTTTTGAAGAAAATGACGAAAATTTGTGAAAAAACCTTGTGCTTTTTCGGCTGCGGTGCTATGGATGTGTACATCCATGTGTACGCCGAACCGCCCATGGGCGGTTATCGTTTCAGATGAAACGATAAGGGGGGGCCCAAAGGGAGTGGCGTTCTGAGGAGGGGCGCAGCCCCGACGTGAGGATCCGTACTCCCCATGCGAGAGTCTCGTCGCCGCACACGCAAAAAAATAGGAGGAAGATACGATGACAAACCGCAAGAGTACCAAACGGGCCTTGCTGGGCAGCGTCATGGCCATGG
>OIZW01002005.1_pt1 | contig 11193 bp, 15 predicted proteins | sample 1588581 | NCBI WGS metagenome assembly OIZW01 (sample SAMN03283266) | human gut metagenome | biome: human-associated habitat; material: feces | host: Homo sapiens | place: USA | collected 2013 | reverse complement strand
CGGCATTTTCTGGTGCGATGGAAGGGACTCGAACCCCCGGCCTACTGATTCGTAGAGGGCCTTTATATGAGTTTCGGTGTTTTTGGTCATTACAGCTTATGTAGATTTATCGTCATTTTTGTGTTTGTTCGTGCATGGTCGTTTCACTTCTTTTCGATTCAATAAGGCACAAGTAAGGCACTTTCCAGAGGGCATATCATCCCACAAAACGGACACCATGAAAAAGTCAAAAAGCAGACGGCTCACGAGGGCGGCAGAAACGCCCCTGTGAGCCGTCTTTTGTTATGCGTGGGTCTTTTCCTTGATACGGCCGAAAACGTCCGTCAGCGCATCCGCTGCCGCCGCATCGCTGGAACGGATGAACCCGGCGTAAATATCCGTGGTGGTGCTGGTCTTTGCGTGGCCCAGTCTGCCCGAAACCGTTGTAACCGGCACATGAGCCGCTATCAGCAAGCTGGCGTTGGTGTGGCGCAGGCTGTGGAAGTGAACCGCCGGGAGATCATGGGTGGCCAGAAAGCCCGGAAACCAGCTTGTAACCGCGTTGGGGTCGAACGGCTGACCGTTCCAGCGAGTGAACAGCAGGTCATTGTCCACCGTCTTGCCGTTCTCGATCTCCACCCGGCGCACCCACTCGGAGCCGACCTTGAACCGTTCAGCCTTTTGGTGCTGGCGGTACTCGCGCAACAGCTGCACACACTCCGGACCTATCTTGATGCACCGCCGGGAGCGTTTTGTCTTGGGTGCTGTGAATACCGTGCCGCGCCCGGCGATGTTCTGCACCGTCCTGTTGATGGAGATCACGCCCGTGCCTGTGGCATCATCGAACGCAATATCCGACCAGCGCAGGGCGCATATCTCGCCCCGGCGGGCACCCGTGAGCAAGGCAAGCTGTGTGATAACGCTGTACTGCGCTGGCGCGTCCTGCAGGGCTTCCAACAGCTTTGCAACGTCCTCTTCCTGTAAGGCTTCCACTTCGATTTCTGCCGCTTTTGGGGCTTCTGTGCGCCGACAGGGGTTTTCATCGATCAGCTGCCACTTGACTGCCTTTTCAAACACACTGGACAAGAAGCGGTGATAGTGCAGCTGCGTGTTGCCGCCCAGCTTACCGCCCGCCCTGACCTTCTCGGTAAAGGCTTTGGACAGGGGCAGCCCGGCGGCATCGGCCACCTTCTCGGCAGTCTTATGGCTGACAGGCTTGCCGCTGCACAGCCCCCGCATGGTTTCCTCACCCACCCCGGCGGCCTCCCGGATCCTTGCCCGCTGGCCTTTCGGCAGCAGCTTCAGCAGCGCAGCCGTTGCCATATAGGTGGAATCTTGACGCACTCCGCCCTCTGACAAGTTCGCATAGAACGCCATGAGGTGCGCCGGGCGTATCTGGTTGACCTTCATGTGCCCCAGAGCCGCCGACACACGCGGCACCAACTTCCTGTACTCTGTGGCCGTCTTGGGCTTCAGCTGGCGGTCTGCGTACTCGGTGAACCAGCGTTCTATCAGGTCATCAAGCTTCATGGACGCATCCAGCGAAATACCGCTGTGCACTTCCTGTTCAAAGGCATCTGCCTGCCGCTGCAGTTCTTTTTCCAGCTTTTTCCCGGTCAAGCCCGGCGGGGGAGTGAAGGTGCGGTTTACCAGCACCTGACGGCCCTGCCGATCATAGCCGTTGGAGACCCGGATGCAGTAGGAGCAGGTGCCGTCCTTCTTCATCCGTTTTACGATCTTCGCCATAGCCTCACACTTTCTACTCTATAAGAATTCTCCAAGCATCATCTTCTATCTTCTGAATCGTCTGCCAACTCTGAAATCGGCTTTGTATAGCTTTCCAACATCGACAGCTCTGAGACTCTTTTGAATGCCTCTTTCAATCCAGTAGCATTTAGCAAGAGCATCATTCCAACCGTATCAAGTACATATCTGCGCTCTTCTTTCTTGAATCGCTTTAATAAATTGACTCCTTCTGCCATCTCTAACTGTTCATCTGCACCAAGACTATCTACCTGCTCAAAAATATTCTTGGCCATGTCCTCTGACAAAAACTCCAGCCTATTAGCCATCGCCTCGCTCATATCAAACTCGGATACAGAAAGACATTTGTTTATCCAATTTACAATTTCTTCCTCTGACCTGCCATATTTTTCTGCCACTTCTGAAATCTTGCTACAAAGTCTTTTCAGATGTTGTGGGTCACCTTTATTTTCTGCTACTCCATACAGAATCCCGATATCTATATCCAATGCTTGTGCTATCTTTTGGACTGTTTCAAAATCCATTTTGCTATCGCGTTTTACAGCATTGTAAAGTGTCGTATACGGAATATCCACTCTTCTACTTAATTCTTTCAGCGAAACATCTCTTTCTTTCGCAATCTCTCCTATTATCGCAGCAGATCCCATTGTGCATTCCTCCTTTGCTTGAGTATACCACATTAAGAAGAAATTCTCAAATAAGTATTGACGAAATTCCAAAAGTGGAATATAATTGCGTCAAGATAGTTCTTTTTTGAGAATTTTCAGCATATCTAGCAGAAAGGGGAAATACGAAAATGCGTTTTGACAAAGTAAAGTCAAAAACTGCCTTGCTTGTTTCTGGCAAAACACAGTCTGACCTCGCTGACAGCTTGGAATTATCCCGGCGGTGGGTAGGTGCCGCATTCAACGGCGGCAACATCAGCGAAAAAACGGCCCGTCATATTGCTGATGCCCTAAATGCGCCTTTGGAAAGTCTGATTGATAAGTGAGCAAAATTCACCGTTTTGGTGATTCAATTTCATCATTATTTTTTGATGTGCGGAATCAGCACAAAAATCCATTTTTGAGGTGGGCATCCCTCTGTAAAGCCTTGTAAAAAGACGTAAAAGAATTGCAAAATGGGATACTGCGTATCACGCAATATCACTAGATGGATTTTGACGCAAAGGACTTCATTTCAACAATGCTTCATGGCATCAATTTTCAATCGAAATTTAGCGGTATTGCAAAGATTTTCGTTTTATGGTTTAATGCCGACACATCAAAAACGACAGAGCAAAAAATGACCTAAAGGGGGTTGAAACATGGGTGATACCATCCGTTATCCCAACATGGGCACAGTCAAGAAGGCCGCTGAAATCTACGGTCTATCAGCGTCCTACATCCGGCGGCTGTGCAAGACAGGTAAAATCCGGTATGTAAACGCCGGGCACATGTGGCTTGTCAATCTGGACAGTTTGGCACGGTACTTTGAACAGGGTGATCCGGTAGACGGCAACCAGACCGCTCCGGCCATCCGCCGGGTTGCGAGGTGACAGACGTGAAGGGAAAAAGCCCTGAAACTATTGTTCTTCGCTTCGTATGGCTTGAAAGCCTGACACAGGACTACACCAACGCGGAAATCGGGCAGATCATCCGGGACTTGTATCATTATGCCAGCCAAGGCACGGAGCCCCAGCAATATGCTGACCGTGGAATGCGTGGTCTGTGGCGTTCAATGAAAGATGGGGTGGATAAAGACTTTTCAAAATACCGTGAGAAGTCTCAAAAGAGCTCTGAAGCGGCTAAAGCGCGCTGGGAAAAACAAACGCAAAAAGATGATGTATCTGACGTGCAGACCGATGCAAACGCATTGAGTGAGATGCGGACGCATACAGCTGCATCCGAATGTATGCATTCGCACCCTACAAATACAGATACAAGTACAGATACAGCTACAGTTACACCGGAAGTCCCAGCCGCTGCTGCCGATTCTCGCACGGATTCCGACCTTGCCGAAATCGTGCAGCACTTTCAAGATGTGATAGGCGATTTCCCACGTTCTGCACTGGACAAGCTGCAACGCTGGCGGGAAGTCTACCCGGCGGAGATCATCCGAGCTGCGATTGATGAAGCCGCCGAAAACAATGTGCGCAAGTGGCGATATGTTGACGGCGTTTTGAAAGGCTGGCAGGCTGACGGTATTCGCACTTTGGGGGATGTAGAAGCCCGCCGGGAAGCCCGAAAGAAGCCGGAACAGCAGCCGGAACGGAAGATGGAGGTACTGTCGTGAACATTCACAAGGTTTTACTGGGTGCAATCCTCATTAAGCCAGACCTTGCACCCTACTCGCTGCCGGATCTGGAAATCGAACACTTCCCGGCAGACCTTCAACCGGTGTTTGCGGCATTGTCCGGCCTTTGGAACGCAAAGGGCAAGCTGGACGCGGTGGAAGTCTGCACTCGATACCCGGAGCAGCGAACGGCCATCATGGAGTGCGTAGAAGAATGCGAGGGCGAGTATATCGCCATCACCCGCGACCGCATAGAAGAATGGACACAGCTTGTCAGGGAACAGGCCGCTTTGACCCGGTTCCAATCGCTGGCCCTGCAGGCCGGAAGCGCATTGACCACCTTCGCAGATCTGCCAGACCTGTATAGCCAGATGGGCGAAGCCCTGACGCTTGACCGGGAAGAACAGGATTTTAAGCCCATCGGGGAACTGGTGGACAACTATATTCGCCGCCTTGATGAAAAGCCGCGGTACATTCCCAGCGGCATCCCAGTGCTGGACAAGCACTTGCATCTTGCACCGGGTAACCTGTTTATCATCGGCGGTAGGCCCAGCGCAGGCAAGACGGCCTTATCCTTGCAAATGGCCTGTGAACAGGCCCGGCGGGGGCTGAGGGTGTGTTATTTCTCGCTGGAAACTGACCCGGACACGCTGACCGCCCGCATCATTGCGAACCGTCTGGCGGCCCCTCTGGCCGATGTGAAGGGCAAGACCGTTCCGCAGTCTGATCTTGACGGCCTTGCAGACCTGCACAAATTGCCGCTGTACATCCGTTCAGCGTCCGGCAAGGGTGTTGGATGGGTAAAGGCACAAGCCCAACGGATGCAAGCACAGGTCGTTTTTATCGACTATCTGCAGCTGCTCCGGCAGGCTGGCGCAAAAGATCGCTATACTGCTGTGACGCAGCTTTCAATGGATTTGCACGAACTGGCACAGACCACCGGCATCCTTGTGGTTGCGCTGGCGCAGCTGAACCGCAACGCGGCGCACGCTGCACCTTCCACCGCAGACCTTCGAGAAAGCGGCCAGGTGGAACAGGATGCGGACGCAATTTTGCTGCTGTCCAGCGATGGGGAAAGGTACCAAGCCATCCTTGCAAAGAACAAGGAAGGCCGTGTGGGTGAAGTCCCCTTGACCTTCGACAAGACCCGCCAACGCTTTCTCGCTGTCACCAGCGAACTGGAAAGGAGATGAACACATGAAGCACAACCCAAACCGCCCACGCCGCCGGGAACCGTACCACTACGATGCAACCGGCGCACAGTATATCGCCTGTATTGAAACGGCTTTACAGCATGGGCAAAGCATCCCGCTGCATGTCTTGCAGGTGATCTACCACATGCTGTTGCCGTATATGCACAGTTGAACCGTCGACTATACCCCGGCGGTGTTGATTTTGAACGTGTCCAGTAAGGGCACAGAAAGGATTTACCATGAACGAACTGAACAACACTCTTATGTCTACCGAAATCGGCGCAGAGGTGACCGGCTATGTGCTGGCCGATGTGCGCGGCGTGAACAGTATGGGCGAATGTGCCGAGGACACCAGCAAGGGCGTTGAATTGCATTTTGCACCAAACGCAGACAGCGCCCCGGCTGTCGTGGTCTGCATCATGCCGGACGTGGACGACAGTAACACGCCTGTCCTGTCCATTCATTGCCGCCCCTACGACACCCACAAGACCACGGAATACACCGCAGCGGTCCGCGAGTACATCAACAACATGACCGAGGACGAACTAATTGAACACGGCCACAACGAGTTCAACGGCAAAGATCAGATGATCGCCGCCCTGCACACCATCGACCTGCTGGCCGCCCACAATGAGGAAGAAGCCCGCACCGCCTACTTTGATTTTCTGGACAACAACCTGTCCGGCATGAGTTTTGAAATCAAGGACTAACCACCGATGAACAACGAGTGAACCGCAGTTGAACACGTGACACACTGGGCGCATGGGGCAACCTGTGCGCCTTTTCTCGCGTTGTTGCCTTGTGATGAATGAAAGCGGCGGTAAAGCGGCGCAAAACAGCATTTCAGCGGTGGTTCAGCGGTGAAAAAGACTAATATTGGTACAGGGAGCAAGCAGGCGATGAACAGGCACAAAAGCGGACATTTTATAGAACGAAAGTGACGTAAAATAGCATTTTGTTGACATTATCCGCAGGCGCGTGTTATCGTGTATATAAATTCGAGTTTTTGCAGCCTAAAAAAGAAGTCTGTGCGGATTTGTGCGGCATAAAAAAAGAGAACGTCAATGTGCGCGTTTGTGCGCACTAAAAAAGGCGAGGTGCGTAGTTTGTTCACATGGTCATACGCGCCCGCGTATCGTGTCCATAAATTCGTATTTTGAACAAAAATGCACACGAAAAAAGGAAGGATACAGCAATGGAACAGAAACAGGCCAAGAATGACCAGCAGGCTACAAACGCGGCCCTTGCAGCTCTGGCAGCCGCCGGGAATGCTTTTGCTCTGGGCCAGCTGTGGGAAGTCAACAAGGGTTTTATTCGACGGCAGCTGTGGCAGTGGTACGAGAAGAACAAGCCTGTTGCTGACAATGCGGGCCTGTCCTTTGAGGATTTGGTACAGGAAGGGTATTTTGCGGTTGACTATGCTGCCAAGCACTACAGCGCAGAACAGGGCAATTTCACAACGTATCTGAGCTACGCACTGTTGAAGCAGATTCGCACCGCCACCTGTGGAGAGCACACACGGGGTGTCACCACCGATGACGGCAGGCGCGTGGCTGTATCTGCAAACCCGCTGAACGAGTGCAGCAGCCTTGACATTCGCCTTGATGAAGCGGACGAAGGCAGCAGCACCAAAGGGGAAACCATCGAAGATCCGGCGGCTACACAGGCGTTTCAGCAGGCAGAGGATGGTGTTTACACCGAGGAGTTACACACAGCCCTTGAAACAGCCATGACCCAGCACCTGACCGAGCGGGAAGCAGCTGTTTTGCGCAGTCGTTACTATGACGAAAAGAGCCTCCGGGCCGTTGGCGTGGAACTTGGTGTACAGGCCGAGCGCGTGCGTCAGATCGAGGTTAAGGCAATTCGCAAAATGAAGGGGCTTTCCTCTCTCCAACGCTGGCATGATGATGTGATCACCACCAGAGCATGGCGCGGCACCGGCTGGAACGCATGGAACCGCTATGGCAGCGTGGAAGAACGCACGGTGGAATACTGGGACGAACAGGTGAAGAAATACGAGGAGCATGTGCGTGAGCTGGTCGAGAAGTACGGAATCTCTGCCATCATCTGATCTGCACCCCGCCGGGCGCGCTGGACAGTTTTGCAGTGACCGCGCTGTGAAAGTACAGTGTTTCATGCAAACTGTGAAGCGGTGGTAAAGCACTACCCGCTCCCGCGCATATCGTGTCTGCAAAATTTTCCGGATTTTCCGGCAGCTATAAAAAAGAAGCACCAAACCACAGCAAGCAGTGCGCCGTGGTACCACCATAGGCGCTGCAAGCAGTGTCTTTGTATGTACAAAGCCCCTTGCCTTGCAAGGACTTGTTGGGCAGCATCCCAAACCCTTTGAACGTGCAGCACCCGCCGGGCGCAGCACTTCAGCTGGTTACCATCTCGGTGACGTCACCGAGATGTTTTTCAGCGGCGGACACTTTTTGACATTGTAAAAGTGTAAGGCTCTCTATTCCAAAATAGAATAGGGAGCCTTACACTTATCACTTCTTCAATTTTTCTCTCTCACGTTCAAGCTGTTTGATGCTCTTCTCAGGCGTGGGAAGGTCTTCGGGCATTGTGCCGCCTAGATCCTTAATGGTTTGGCGCACTTTCTTTCCAACTTCCAGATGTGTACGGTTCGCAGCGGCTTTTCCGTGAATATTTTCCCGGCGGAGCTTTTCATCTGTCTGTGTAGCACGGAAAAGATTGGCAGCAAGTTCTGTACTGCCCATGTGATCAAGGATGTTCTGATTTTTCTTTAAGCCTTTTCGCGCTTTGATATCAGCAGCTTTCAAACCACCATACAAGCCCATATACCCATAGTTTTGGAATATTGCATACTCTTGTGGCGTTTCTACGCCAGCCATCTTCGCAGCATCTGCCAAAGATTTATTATGTTCAGTCATTTCATGGCGAATTGCAAGCCGCTTTTGATCTTCGGAAAGCTGATCGTAGTTTTCCACAAGCTCCTGCTGCCGCGTCTTTACCGCAAAATAGGTTTGACCAACCGCTATAACCTCTTTACGCGGGTCACCATTCATGACCGTAAGATAGCACGCATATCGAGAAAGTGTATAACTTGGGAACCCACGTTGTGCACCCAAACCTATTTCCACCATTTCGGTAGCGTCACCAAAATGATCCGCAATGTCATAACCGCTGTTCTTACAAGCGTCCATTGCCTTGAAGATACTTTGTTCAAAATTGCGGAAATCCTTATATTCAAGAACTCTTGCAAGTTCTCTCGCATACCAGAACTCTTGCCCATATTCGTTGATATGCTTGATACTCTCGAATGTCTGTTCACTGTATTTCTGAATGTCGGCCATTTTCACACTTCCTTCCCTGTGTTACAAACCCAGTAGCTGGACTTTCTTGGCGTTGTACTCCGCTTCCGTAATGGCCCCCATATCCAGCAGTTGCTTAAACTTCAAAAGCTCATCAGCGGAGCTGTGTGCAGTCGGAGCGGCAGCCTGCGGCTTCTCCCGGCTGACTTTGCATCTCTTGAGAAAAGCGGTCATGCCGCCGGGATAAACCGTTGTCGGCAGACTGGTTTCTCCAAGAGGGAGCGTAAAACGGATGGACACGTTTTCTTTGCTGCGGCTGCCTTTGCGGGTCTCTGTTTTGGCGGTAGCAGCGCCCACGATCGCGCCCACAGGACCGGCAACGGCTGCACCGATCACGGCCCGGCCAATGCCGCCTTTGGTCTCTGTCACCGTCAAATCGTCTGGCGCGTCAGATTCGTAACCGGCGACTTCATCAAAGCTGTAGATCATGCGAGGGCCTTTATCACCGCCGCGGTGCCCAAAACAAAACAGCCGGTTGGTTTTGTCAATGGACACAAAGAGCGCATCACCATCATAGATGGAATCGGTTTCTTTGAACACCTTCCGACGCTGTTCCAGTGTAGCCCAGTAGTCCGCAAGGGCGGCTGTTGACTGCTTTGCTGCCCGGAAACCCAGCTTGGAATAGAAAAAGTTGCTGCAGCTGGCGCAGATCAGGCTGTCAGCGCTTTTCTCACGGTTCAGCAGGCCCAGCTTGCCGCCGCAGACAGGACAGGTATTTGCCATGATTACACCTCACTCTTTTCTACTTCCCCGGCGGTGTCCTCTGTGGGCACGTCTGCCGCTTCCGGGCAATGGGGCAATACGAGATCAAGACAAAACCGCTGGACACTCTTCCCGGCATCGGCAGCAGCCTTGCGAATGCGTGCGCCGTCCTCTTTAGAGGGCCGCAGCATGATATTATCCTGACGGCGGTTATAAGCCGCGTTGGCGCGCTTTTGAGCTTCACTTGTTGGCATAATCTCACCTCTTTATGATGATTATATCATATTCTAACATATACGTCAACATATACAACGTATCAAAAATTATACGTTAATGTTTGTAAAGAATGTCAATGGACAAAATATGTATTAACGTATATAATAAAGACACAGCAAGGGAAGCACGACCGGAAGGCAAGGGGCGAAGTAAGAACCGGGAGTGCTATAAGCCGTGAACGCATGCTAAGTCAGTAACCCACTTCCTGATAAGCTGTATAAAAGAAAATGGCGCGGTGCCAGCTACCAACTACACACCACGCCAAACCCACAACAGGGTCAAGCCTATTATAACAAGGCTGACCCGCAAAGTAAAGCGGAGGTCTTAAAATGAAGTACAATCTTTCCGAGATCATGCACAAGGCATGGAAGCTGTACCGCAAGGGCGTGAGCAGCTTTGCTGAAGCCCTGCACCGGGCATGGAACAGCGCAAAGGCCGCCCCGGTCAACGCCCAGCGCATCGAGGAAGCCCAGCAGACCGCCGGGATCACCGAGCCGGTGAACACTTGGGCAGGCTGGAAGGCCGCCGGGTACATGGTAGAGCACGGCGCAAAGGCCTTGTTTCAGGCGGTGCTGATCCACAGTAGCAGGGGAGACGGCCAGACCTACCGGGCATCGTTCTTTGGTGCATCGCAGGTGAAGCCGCTGGAAGCCCAGTAACACAGTCAGAGGATCCCCCGGCGGGAAGATGGAAGCCCGCCGGGTAGAGCGGGGCACAATCCAGCCCCAGATAGGAGAGTTGAGGTATGAACGATATTCGTGCTATGATTCGGGAACGCGGTCTGAAGCAGGAGAGCGTGGCAAGAGCACTGCAGATCACCACCAACACGCTGAATAAGAAGCTGAACGGGGAAACCGAGTTCCGGCTTTGCGAGGCCAAGACACTGGCAGCTCTGCTTGACACCAGCGTGGACGCCCTGTTCTTTGGCGATCTGGGCGACCAGAAGGAGAACATGATCGACGCAATCAACACCAGTTTGCAGAAGGCGGCACCGGACAAAGTGCAGTTGGTGTGGATCTTCGCAAGCGGCATTATCAGAGCCTGAAGGGGGGACAAGATAATGATCCTGACTGCAAAGCAAGTGGAAGCGTTGGACGTGGGAACCACGATGGGGCATCTGGCCGACCTGAAGAACCTTCTCTTCATCATGGACAGTTGGATGTGCACCCGCGGGAAGGTGGATGAACTCAAGCGGGAAGTTGATTGTAGTGAGTACGATTTGGAAGCCCTCTGGCGTGAGCTGCCCATGTACTACACGCTTCTGTGGAGCATCATCGAAGCCATTGACAAGTCACAAGCTGAACTGCTTGACACAGCAAAGACACTGGATGCACTGAACATCCTGAAAGGGTACTGAACCCCCATATAGCACAAGAGCCCGCCCGACTACACACCGGACAGGCTTTTTTGCTATCAAACAGGCGGTAAACAGGCACAAAACCGCCCCGGCGGGCATCCAGCACAAGGCACGCTGTAAGGCACTCCGACAAGGCATTTTTTGAGCCATAAGGCACAAATAAGGCACTTTCCAGCCCTTTTGAAACCTATGTAAAGCAAGAAATCCCACGATCTACACCGCATTTTCAACGGTCAATCGTGGGATTTTACTTGGTGCGATGGAAGGGACTCGAACCCCCGGCCTACTGATTCGTAGTCAGTCACTC